>MAAB01001298.1_pt1 | contig 34191 bp, 20 predicted proteins | sample 1115991 | NCBI WGS metagenome assembly MAAB01 (sample SAMN04961124, study PRJNA320927) | seawater metagenome | isolation source: sample BD02T18 sea water enriched with oil for 18 days | place: USA:Gulf of Mexico | collected 2013-07-27
CCAGCCACCGCCACCACCACCGCCACCTGGAATCAAAAGAGGAAAAGCTAGGTTCACAATACAAAATGAAGCAGCCCCACCATTACCTCCACTTCCGCACCCACCGGCACCGCCATTGCCGCCATTATTAGCCTGCCAATCTACTAACTCACCATTTTTTAAAACCCCTCCTACATCGTTACTGGCTTGACCCCCTGTACCCAGAGCTGCCCTAAACTGAGCAACATTTTCATCACTTCCTCCCCCCCTATGACAACCAGCACCACCTATAGCGGCCAAAAATAAATTGTCTGCATTGCCACCTGGCTGTCCATTTCCACCATTCGTACCGTGAACTCCATTTGCACCATTACTGCCATTTCCAGCGACAATATTATTGTCTAAAAAGGTAATATCGCCGTCAATGGCATCTAGTCTAACCGCGATAGAGCTGGATAATAAACCAGAGGCGTCATTGGCAATAAAATCAAAGCCCTCCACGATATTTCCCATTTGCCAGCCTCGAACCACCAATACGGTTGTTTCTGCTACGCTGGAAGGTTTCACAACACTGTTATTGCCGTTAGTTTCCCATGTATTTAATTTGTGACCCCCTTGCAAATGCAGATTATTGCGCCTGTAAACCCCAGAATCTGTATTTCCTTGAGACAGTTTCAGTGTTTCGTAGTAAGTGCCCTCAGCAACTCTGACATTATAAATATTGTGTTGTTCTGCATAGTCAATTGCGTATTGAATAGAATGGAAAGGTTGATCTTTAGTGCCCTTGTTAGAGCTATCGTCTTTATTAGCCGTTTCACTCACATAAACGCTGTGGGTTGAAAGCAATTTTATTTGTTCTTCTGACAGTACTTGATCGTAAATTTTCACATCGTCAAGGCTGCCATCAAAAAAGATGGAGCCACTAGGATAACGCCCTCGACCAAGATAAAGGTCTTGGTTAACATTAACAGTGCTAGCAGAGCCTGTGAACTCATCGGTAACTTGCAGTTTACCGTTCATATAAAGTTTAATATCGTTAGCAGTACTGTCGTAAGTTAATGCAATATGTGTCCATTCATTACTAGTGATTAATGACGGAAAATATATTTTTTTAGTATTCAAATAAAATAAAGATTTTCCGGTAGGTGATACGGCATAAGAGATGGTGCCAGATTTACTTTTTTCAGTACCGCCGATAACCTCAATGCCTTTTATTGGCATAGTACGTAAATTCATCCAAAATCCGATTGTCATCTGCTCTGTTTTTTTAACAGATTTAAAGGGCTGTGGTATAAGCAGATAATCATAAACATCATCGAAAGACACAGCATTTCTACTGATACTTGGAAGATTTTCAACCTGATCAATAATCTCGGGGTTTATGCCATTAATGTCACTGTACAGATTTAATTCAAGCTGATTTTCATTTTCAAAATTCAAATGAACCTGTAATTGATCGTTGGGTAGGCTTACTGCAAATATGTGTGGAGTTAATAACAAGCCCCATATCAATAAATTGCACCTTATTTTATTAATATTATTCAACATCGCATCTCTCTTTAAAATTTATAACACATTACGTGAATTCTAATACCTAGGTAAAAATCTCTTAAGTTACAAGAAACTACAACACCCTCATTATTCGGAATCTATAACAAAACCCATACTATGGCATCAACCTGTTTTTGACTTGAACGTTTCAGCTATACATACATAAAATTTGATAAATCACTTATAATTATTATTCCGAATAGTCTCATTTTTAATATGAATCATAGTATGTACCCCCACACGCTTATGCTAATTTCATCATATTTATTTAAAAATTTAACATCCAAAGGATTTAAAATACAAAAAAGATATAGCATAATTTAGACGTCTAGATTAAATAATGAAAAGTACCTGATCCCATTCCACATCAATACCTTCATTTCTCAATGCTTTTCAATACCTATGACTCTAAGGAAATCCATACGAACATATGTGACAATATCCGGATCATTCATGCCATTGAGGTAGTAGGATAATTCACTATTAAAGTGAAAGTCTTACTGATACTATTTTCCTTGCATTATCTGCCACAGCCTCATCAACATTTAAACGGGCTATGTTCTGCGGTAATAATTTAAAGTTAAAAATATTGAATATGACAAACTGCAAAAACTAACCATAGGAATTTTATTTTGAAAAAATCAATATCAATTATTATCTTGTCCGCCCTTTCTTCTTTGGCTACTGCAAATGAAACTAGTCTTTTTCAAGAAGTAGTCAGCGCCAATGAAATCATATCGCAAGCAGTAGTAGATAAAGACTACAATGCCATTCAAAATGCCTATACCGAATCATCACTATTGCTAGGTTACAATGCACTGCCCGTATCAAACGGATTAGGTAATGTTCCGGTTATTGGTAACTTTGCCATTCGATTGTTTTTCCAGGCAGCTCAGGCAGCCGGAGCGCAGTCATTAGATATTAATACCAAAAGAGTCACCCCCCTGGGCGATGGAGCAACAGAATGCGGAACCTCAACCACCACGTATGAATGGTATGTATTAGGAACTCAACATACTAAGGAAGTAACTCGTGATTATCATGTTGAATGGGAGCGTGGAACTGATGGAAAACTTCGCGTAGCTTATGATCGAATCTTTAGCGGAAACTCTGACGAGAGTTTCTGTAACGAATATTAATATTCTAATAACTTGTCTATTATTCAATAATTGAGGTAGGAAAAATTAAAAAACTTTGTTTTAGAAGTGAATTTAGCTACAACTTTATTGAGCGGTTGTGATGGCAGTAGTGGTAACGACAGTAGCGATGGCGGATTAACTAGCAGGTCCTTTTCTGTAGATGGTTTTTCTCGGGTGGCAGACAGTGACAGTTTAATTGGGATTTTGGTTGGTGTTTCAGCATACAAAGAAACAGAAACGTATGAGGAAGGTATTAAACCGATGCCAGAAATGTTCAGCAATTGTCTAGATGACAGTTATTTTTCTCTATCATATCGACCAATTTAGGTGAGGACCTCCCTTCCCGAAGAAGAGAGATTATTTATACGGTTAAATTTAATTTTTGAATAGAAAATTTAAAATGGTGCATTAATTCTATTCTCGTATTGCAAGTGGTGGAATAATAATCAAACCCCACAACCAAAATAATAAGAATATTAAAAGTGCATCACAGTATTAGCTCCCCTAAAAAAACAAATGTCCCTCACCAATAACTTCACCATTGCTATCCAATACTTCTATGGTGGCATCACTAACCATGTATTTTCCAAGATATTTAACGTGCCTGCTTATATTCTTAAGAGTTAATTGTTTAATTGAATCTACAGTCAAGGGTAAACCCGACAGTGGAAGTTCAATAATACTCTTAGAGATAGCAAGCGCTTTTATATCTTCACTGTTCACAAAAGCACTGGATTCTTCAATCGCTCCAAAATTAATTACACTAATTTGTGAGTCAATAGCTAAGGCACCGTTTACCAAATCAACCACGGGTAACCCTGAAATCGACAAACTATTCGAATTAAACTTCTGCGTTCTGAAATACTTATCTTGATAATCCAATTTAATCTGTGCCTCAACTTCACCCCGTTGCAGAGCACCCAGAGTAGTATTGATTCCTGGCCCTGATGCGATCAAGTTATTGCCCACTGATGCAGGTAACCACAATAGTTGATTCTGAAGGAATTGGGCAAAGTACTTGGTATCAATCATTCCCTGTAAAATTACTTCGGTAGTCTCATCTGCCACACCCGAAAAATCAGCGGGTAATAATACAGCCCATTCGGCTTCGACACTGACATACTCTGATGCATTAACAGGCAGCTGATAAGTACCAAAAAATACGTTCTGATCTACAGCACCCTCATATGACTGACTGCCAAGAGTATTATCGGGTGTTAGTACTCCATCAAGTTTAATTGTATCTTCAAATTCAACGGTTGAGCCATCACTCATCCACATGCTTTCGGCATAAAGCTGAGAACTCGATAACGAGATAATGCTAGATACGAGGGCGAAAGCCAGTCCCGGGATATAGTTTTTAATAGACATAAATTTAAACTCTTATTTTTGTTGTTATTACGTACCTAAGTCGTTCAGTACAAGTAAAGGATATAAAATAGGAGTGAATATGTCTTGAACGTTTCAGCTATACATACATTTAAATTTATATATTTTATAAATTTTATAAATTTTAAAATTACAATGCCCCAAAAAACCCAACGTTTAAATGGTTCAGGTCACTGCTATTGCGTAGCTCAGTCAGCATCCGTGGGACTTAGGAATAGAGATATTATTGCATTGGAACGCCAAGCTCCATCCGTGGTGACTTGATTCTACATCCATTCATCAAACACCCATAAACTAAGGCTACCACTCCTTTTCAAACTACAGAACAGCAGTGGGCTCACATATGTAATATGTTAATTACTTCACATTGACAAAAACAATAACCTTCTAATAGATTTAAAACACACAAAAGGTTTTTAGCAATTTAAACTTTAGGAATCGTAAAGAAAAATAAAAACTGGAACTATTCATACGTACATCCCTGAGTACGGACTACTACCCACCTTAAAATACATCAAAGTATAGGCATTCAATTTTCATTTAAAAAAACAAAAAACAGTCTATTAAATTAAAAAATGAAAAAGAAAATACCTGACCATCATACCTCAATTTGTAGCAACAACACGTTCCAAAAATACAACTAAGGTTATTCTATAAAATATTAAAAACCCTCTTGGACCACAACATTATCTATCCAACAATACCACTAAAGTAGCAATCATTGGATTAAAATAATAATGGTTGTCATTAACTTTTATTTACGATCATATTCGGAACCGATATATTAATTATTTTAAAAAACTTGTAAATTGTCATATCGGACTCACTAAACTTTTAAATTATAAGAAGTATAAAATCTCTGCACGCTTATACTATTTATATATTATTTATAATATAAATTTAACTCTAATAGATTTATATAACTAAAAATATATTTCGTAATTTAGATCCTAGTTGTCATAAAGGCAAAAGAGGAAACCAGCCCCCTTTCCTCGTACTAGATTAATTATACGATGCTAGAGGTCGCGTTATACAATAAACATAACCATCATTTTGGTTATGTTCCACTTTCACATTAGATCCCCTTTCTTCCTCCCTTAGTAATCGTAAATTTTTTGCCCTTTGCCTTTTCACCCATATACATCTTAAGCGAGTCTGGTATTTTTCTATTATTGGGAACAATAAGATTTACCTTTTTATTGCCTTTCTTATTTGCATACTTAATTAATCTTTTTATTTCTAAAGTATTTTCGATCTCATCCCTATGCATTACTTTTTGTAAAACACCATCATGTTTCCCATCAAAGGTGAGCCGTATTTTACCTTTTCCTTCACGCAAGTGTCCGGTAATTTTCTTATTAAACGTCATACCAAGCTTTGCTGCGGCTCTTTTTACACCGCGCTTATGAGTAGCAGTAGCTGAGTTATAAGCTATATAAGCTTTTTTAGCTCTTTTATATAGGATACGTCCGCCACCTGCCAAAGGGACTAAACCCACGAGACTATTGCGCACATTTATAATATTTTCATCACTTGGATCCCGGTAGAGCCGCACCCCATGATATAAAAGCTCCTGAAGATCCAAAGCCGTGCCTAAAGCAGGCGTTTCACCTGCGAGTATTTCAGCAGCGGTGCCCAGAATCGTGGGGGTCCCTTCATACATAACCCCTTGTGAGGCTTGGTTAAAAGCCTGTTTTGCGGTTTCACTTATTGACGCTGTACCTGTAGTATCAATAAAAGCAACAGGATTATTCAGCGCATACCCATACATATTACACTCCTGTATCCCGCATTCTTCCGGCATTGCCACCAACAACGGATCAACCGAAATAAAGCGCCCCAACACTGGGTCCATATAACGTGCACTGTGATATGAAAGTCCGGTTTCTTTATCCAGCTCCTGCCCAGTAAATTTATAAAAGGTTTCCGTGCCATCAATATTTTTACTGTAGCGCGGTCGACCAAAGGGGTAATACTCAGTAGTGTCAATCACCTGCCCTTTGACATCGGTAATCATATTGGTGCTACCAAGGTGATCTGCGTGATAATACACCGTTCGCCCCTTAAGAGGCTGCGCGGTGGTGAGCACGGTGCTTGCCGATACATTGAGCCAGTAAGCTTGCCCAGCATCTATTTGGTTTAGCGAGTTAAGGGCCGATAGCGGTGCCTGACTGAAGTAGGACTGCCATTGTTCATCTGGTTGGTATTTCCAAATTGCGTCATACGGCAAGTCCATGCTGGCTAGCGCACTGGTAACGCTGGTGCTGTTGTTAACTGGAAAACCCGTCAGGTTCCACCCCACGTCTAGTGCGGCACTTTGGGTCACTGGCCGACCTTCAATAGTCCAAGTGGCATCCGTTTTCATATGCACCATATAACCACGTAATGGCTCAAGCTCAGTAAGCTCAGAAGACAAACCCGGTTCATAATGAATAAAGCGATTTTGACGACTATCAAAGGAGTAAAGATCAATCATCTGGTTAGCAATGGGCTGAATCAATTGGCTGATATCTCGATTGTTAGGTTCTAATGTTGGTGTAATAAAATTCCAGCCCGCTTTAAGCGCGATGGTCTGGGTTTGAGCGGCTGAATCAATACCGCGTACGCGAGCAATCCGCTTACCATCTGCATATATATATTTATATGTCTGGTCTTTGCGAATTTCATATCCAGAACCAATGTATAGAGTTTCGGTGGTTACGCCTGCCTTAATCTGAGTTTTACTCACTCGTTGGTCGCTGCGATCATAGGTAAATTGAATCTCACTGCCATCAGGTTTAACAGCACGAACGAGTCGATTTTTATAATCCCACTCATATTGATCCCCTTGCCCGTGCTGAGTCATATTGCCGTTGTCATCGTAATCATAAACCAACCCACTTTCGGTTGATGTAACTGCATGAGGGCCTGGCTTATTACCTTTACCAATACGATTGAATGCACCAGCAGCATCACCACCATAGGTTAGCTTTTTAAGATTAATTAGCGGGTCAGCAATGTGCCCAGTTTGACCCGCTGATGGTGAGTATTTTTGGGTTAAATTACCTATGGCGTTGTAAGCATAATTAATCGCGCCGTAAGCACCTTTGGCTTGAGTCAGTCGGTAAAGATCATCATAGATAAACATTTGGCTAGCCGATTTAAGGCCATTAACTGATCGCTCATCATCAATTTTAATTATGTTGTTCAGGTTATCGTAATCATATGTTAAATGCTGAAACAACGAGCTTGCCCTCTCACTTTTCAGTTCAGTTAATCGATGGCGAGTATCGTATTGATATTGGGTATTAACGCCATTTGCAAAGTGCGTTTGATCGATTTGTCCAGTGATACCATAGTTAAACGAATCGATTATCCCCGGAATACTTTTTACTAGACCACGCTTATCATATTGATAAACGATGGATTCCCCATCCGGCCAGGCTTGCTGAACAATTCGACCCATGGCGTCATAGGTGGTGCTGAAACGGTAGTCTTTTCCTTGTAGACGTTTAATTTGCCAAAGGCTATTACCCCGCTGATCATAACTAAAAAATACGCTGCCGCTTTGATCATGCACCGCCGCTAGCTTGCCTGCCACGTTATCTGCAGCCGGATAATCTGCGGTGGCATCATCATATTCATAGCGCACTTCAATTCCCGCCTTACCCTTAAAGTCTTCGCTCAGGGGGCGACTAATTTCATCATATTTAAACTGTATAACCTGATTTTTATTGTCCGTGATCTCAATCAGGTTACTGATATTATCAAATACGTATTTTGTTAGCCCATTATCAGGGTCATTCATGGCCGTTTTACGGCTCAGTCCATCGTAGGTCATGGTTTTGATATTATTTTGCGCATCGGTTACTTGGGTCAACTTACCCACAGCATTGTGTTGGTAACGAGTTGTAAATATTTCACCTTGGTTATATTCATGGGCTTCAATAGTACGCTTCAGTCCGTCGAGTGCCGTGGTTTGACGATTGCCATTGGCGTCAATCACCGTCGTGAACAATGGCTGATATTCAGTTCGGGTTACGGCCCGCTGCCCCTTTTTATCCGCTGATGATTGCGACCAAATTCCCCTTCCCGATGCGTCATAATGTAATTGGGAATTCACCTGCGATAACAAATTTAGTGTGGGGTAATCAATACTGGATAAGGGAATGGCTTCAAAGCTATAACGAACACCCCCTTTCCCATTAAACAGCTGTCCTCCGGCAAAGATATAGCCGTTATTATCTTCTGATACGCTTCCCAGCTTGCGACCCATGCCATCTACATATTGCCAACTTTCCAGCGTGTCTGAACGGCCATATTGCTCCCGTATTTGTGTATGGGTTGAACTCATTTTTACACCACTATTACCCATAAATAGTTGTCCACTGTTGTCATATTCATAAGTGAGGCCACGATGAGGATCAACTAAAGAATACGAGTGCAACTGTGACGGATGGCTTGGCTCAGCGCCCGGCATAATAACGGCTACAGAGCGCCCAAAGGCATCATATTGATAGCTACTTTGATGGCCATTAAGGTCAATTTGACTGGTCACTACACCTAGTGTGGTATCGTAGTTTACCGTCACTGTCATTGGCTTTTGATTGGCGTAAATAGTTTCGCTTATGGGAAATATATGGTGCTGAGTATCATATGCAATTTCCCGCAGATTCCCCAGGCCATCCATCATGCTGACAATATTGCCCCATTGATCATAGGCACTGCGGGCCAATGGAATAAACTCATTGCCTGCCACCCAGGCTTCACTGCGCGTCATCAACCCTTTGGCAACTTGCCCAAAAGGTAAGCCTACAAAATCGCCTCCGTCGTAATAGGTTTTAGTTTGAGTTAAACGATTTAAGTCTTTGTCTGTTACTGTTTTTGTAAGAGGGTAGCCGATCATCCAACGATCTATATCATTTATGTACTCGCTAAAGGTAAACTGTTCATCATTATCTTCATCGATCATCCCATAGTTTTTTGTTTCTAATACATTACCAAAGGCATCTTTTAAAGTGGTGGTTTTTAGCCGTTTGGGGGCACCTTTACCTAATTCAATAATATCGGTAAGGGTTTCCAAAGCATAAGCAAAAGAGACTTCCTGTTCGTTATTAACCGTGGGCATATTTTGTGTACCGCCATCTCTGCTGTGAATGCGCTGAATGGTGAGCTTGCTTTGTACACGCTGAAAGGTATCTTTATCGGCGGCGAATACGCCATCACCTAAGGTGGTGTAAGCACCAGCCAATTCTGTTGTAGTTTCTTGCGCGAGAACCTGTCCTTTAAGAGGCAGCTCTTCAGTTTCATTGTCTTCTCCGCGTTCATCTATTTTTCCATCACCATCGTTGTCGATGCCGTCTGGCGCGCCTGTGTGAAAAAATGTTCGGGTGACTGACGTAGGCGCTGAATCGTCACCTATGGATATGCTTTTAACGAAGGCAAAACCACGGAATTCTTTTTGATAAACGTCGTACCAGGCATCTCGGTAGACATATTCGCTGATGTATTGATCATTACCGGGTTTGGTATCTAAGTCTAGGCCCGGCTCTACCGTTACTCTTGAAACCACTTGCATATTAATAGGGCTTTTTAAGCTCCAAGGATTGCCTTCTTTTTCACTGGCCACCCGATAATCCGTGGTGGATTTATAGTCAATAATTGTGCGCTTGCCAATGCCGTTATCAATCACACTAAGCTGGTTGGCTTTAATGGGGCTAAAATCTAAATACTGAATGCTATCGCTTTGGGCCACGCCCATTTCTATCCATACTAAATCTTGGGTGCCGTTACCATTTAAATCGGCAAAGCGAATTTGAGTGTTTACAGGGTTATAGCGACTGCCATCATATTCTTGCGGAGCCGACCACTCTCTATCACCCTGGTTAAACCACACCGTCACTAAACTGGGTTGTACTTTTACTAAATCTGCAAGGCCGTCACCGTTGATATCGGTCAGCTTTAAATCTTGTAAATTCATGCCGCCTAGCGCTACGTTACCGCTCATGGAGACTGATCGATCAAAATCCGAAAAACCTTTGCTTGGGTAATAAGAGACAATCGCTTTGCCGCCTATATTTCGCAACCATACAAAATCTTGTAAACGGTCACCATTCATATCGGCATGTCGGTAGTTAGGGTTTTGGAATAATCCGTCAGCAGGCAATCCTTTGGGTGTGGCGCTGCCATTGCAGTCCCATTGCATGTTATCTAATTTCCCATTGCCATTTTCATCTTGGTCCTCTACTCCTGGGAAGTTTTCAAAAGGGGCGTGATCTACATCGGCCCCTTGTTGGCTCAGGCAATAGCTCCAGGTACCATTTTGGTTAGTGCGTACAATATCTATTTTTTTATCAAAATTGATATCCGAGAATTTTGTATCACTGGCGACCAGTGAGAATGCAGGTGCCTGACTGTCTATCAAGGGAGGCGCATACTCACCGTTACCGCGATTACGATAAAACAACCAACGGCTTTCACTGGTTTTGTGCAGTAAATCTACTTTGGCATCACCATCCATATCCGCAAATACCAAGTTTTCACTGGATAACGGAATAATTGGCGCATTATTCATTACTTGATATGGGCCAAAGGTATTGTCCCCTTGATTTAAAGCATATTTGTGTTCGCCATTTTGAGTGCTGTAGATATCGGGCAGTCCATCGGCATTCACATCCATAAATTCTGAGTTGCTGTTAAAAAACTGTATGGACGGCGGTGCGTCGGCCATTCTGTTTACAGTATTTTCGCTGCCTAGCGCGTTTCTAGCATTTAAAAGTGGGGTATATTCTAATCGTAACGGTGGTAAATGATTTTTAGCAAAGCGCCCGTATTGAGTCACCTTGGCTAATTGGGAATAAGCCAACTTAATTTTATTTATCGGTTCTGGGTTAACAAAATCTTCCCCAGATAATTCATAGCCTAAACGGTATTCTCGAGCTAATTGGCCAAAACCAAACATTTGTATTTTAGATAGGCGCTGAGCGGTTTGAATTAAAAAACCAGCGCGATAGTCGATAACCACATCGGGGCGATCTTCATAATGAAATACTACCGATTGATATTTATCACCATGTTGATTGTAGCGAATTTCACTGGGGTATAAACGGCCGTTAGAATCTGAATTTTTTGAATAGTAGTATTCTATTTTATTGCCGTTAGTGTCACTCCATTCACTTAAATACCAGCGATAAGTGTGATCAAAGTCGGCATCGTATTGACTGGTTTTAGTTTCAGAGTTAATGCCCAATCGTGAGCCACGGAATATTTCGTTTTTTGATGGATACAGCCCAAAATGGTATCTATGTCCATTAGGCCCTTTGGCTAACCAGCTATCGCCTTCGCGGTAAAAACGTAAAAAACTGGTGGTGTTCTTTAATGCGTAACTACCATCCACTAATGGAATGAGCTCTTCACCTTGGAATATAAATGTGTCTTCACCGTTGTACTTAGGCTGGCCTTTATCGGTTTGGCGCTGTATGGACTGCCCCCCAAGACTCCAGCCAATGCCCAATACATCGTTACCAGCACCGGAGTTATAAGATAACGACACACTGGGTTGGTGACCTGCAATGCCTGGCGTGGTTTCTAACGATATAGAATAGGTAGAAGACCCGGTATTGAGCTGAGGCTCAAACGACTCCCCTAAACCTTCAATACTGCCAGGGCCCGAGGGTAAAGAAATAACCGAAGGACCTACACCTGATTTTTTTTCACCTGCCTGTGCAAATAATGTAAATGCAAGGCAAAGAAATACTAATACATGACATCGCATAACGGTCACTTCTATATAAATTTAGGAATTAGGTAAGACTCAGGAATCCTGAGCCTTAAAAGGTATGGTTATTACGAATTATTTTATGCGCATGATCCAAACTACAGACATGTTAACTGGACGGGTTTCACCACCGTGTTTACCTGAAGAAGGATCATTAACATTCCCAGATGGTGCGGGATGTTTGTGATCCGTGTAGCCGGCTTGGCCACCTCCCCCAATGGTAAGGTGAACACCACCGCCAGCCCTGGGCTCAAGTAAGTTTGCATTTGAACTTCCAGTCCAGGAATCATGACTGCTAAATCCATGCTTATGATTTTCAAATTGATCACTTTCCGGTGTTCCGGCTATCGCCCCTCCCCTCAAAAATCGTCTTTCACCATTTAAATCCGGTACAGTAAACTCACCATTCAATGCATTAAACGGGCTTTCAGCATCCGTGATGGTTTGGCCATTTGCTTCAACCCATCCACTTGGAAGCGGTGTTAAGACAGCGTTAAAGTCTTTGTACCAAGCCATGATGCTGCCAATGGGGGGCATGACATTTCGATAATCGTAATAAGAAGGCTCTTCACCAGCAAGTAACAGGGCGTCAGAGGCTATATCTGATGATCGGGAATGAAAAGAAGGTACCACTTGTTGCCTGGGTAACATTTCTTGATTGTTTTCGTTTCCTACGGTTATGCCAATATAGCGTGGCTGATCAAAGCTGATTGCATCATCGGATACTTTTTCATCGGGGTCTGAGAAATCTGTTTTACTGCCTAATAACACATTGATCTGTCCATCTATAATGCTGATTTTTTCATGAGTTTCGGTCCAAAGAGGCTGCCCGCCCGTTGGTTCGTCGTATAATGAAAAAATCACTTGCTCAACGCTGTTCACCATCTGGCCCGCACCATCGGTTAAACGCCCTTGAAAGGGAACCAAGCGATTTTCAACAGTTTCGGCGATGGCCGCCGACAAAGGAGTAACCAATGCCGTTGTTATAGCTAATGCACGTACTAATTTTATAATTTTCATATCTTACTCCACTATTTAATTTTTATTAAAATGCTATCTGCCTAGGTTTGCCGAAGGTATAAGCAATATTAAGTTCAATGTCGTCTAGGTTTTCAAGTATTAACTCTTTGTTAGCCTTTCTATTCATTTTTATTCGTAATGCCCAACGCGTTACCGCTGGACTATGGCCTGCCAACTGCACATTGGCTGAGGCTTGTGGGTAGGAATAATTATCAATTGTTGCGTCTACTGTTGATGAAAAAGGTGACTTATCAATCGTTCGGCCCTCTTCTAAATCGTAAAACAAAATATCATCATCTTTGGGATAATCAGCAAAGAAAGAACGTACAATTGCTTTATCCATTTGAACCAAATCAACTTTTACGGGTGCCGCTCCGGTTCCACCTCGAATAGAACGTGAACCACTGACTAAATTAGCCATTAGGTTTTCTATCTTAATGTTTGGATGATTCGGAAATATACTTTCATCGGCAATGCCAAGGCTAAACTCCAAGATTAGATCATCGTTATCTGGATTTAATCCTTTTACACGGTGCTCACTTACAAACTGTTCAAAAAGCACTTTATCTAATTCATCATCACCACTGTTAAAACCCAAAACATCTTTACGCAGGGATATATTTACGTTGCTGTGGTCCCAATTTGGTGTTCTGAATTGGCGCATTTTTACATCCCAGGCTTGCAATGCCCCCATAAAATCGGACAAATTTGGTGATATCCCCCCTGCAAAGGCACTCGAAAAAACAGACTCCGCTCTGATAAAGGGATCAAACTTTACGGATAGGGATTCTGGCAATAGGCCTCCCTGTCTTAAAACAGGGTTATTGTATTTTTCAGACCAAAAATACTCTAGGGCCCTTACTGCGTAGTAGCTTTCAACCATTGCGGTTTCAAAACTGTCTTCGGCCGCTTCGATGATTTGATCTTTTCTAAAACGATAGGCAGGATTTTTAAAGTATGAATTCGCCATATTTTCGTTTGATTGCTGATAGTTATCAATTAGGCGCCCTAGGTCTGCAACCAATTCGTCATATCGAGCAAGCTCTCTTTTTCGGTCATTGACTGCAGCCACAATGGATGTTGCTTGAAGGATTGCATCCAATAGCATATTTGACATCGCAGCTTGACTCTGTATTTTTGCCGCACCACCTTTTCTCGCAGCAATTAAAACGCTCTCTGCCTTAGCCTGAGCTGCCGCAACTTCAAACGCGGGATTTGTTTCTGGCCCCTGCAGAGTAGCCTTACAGCACATAGCTACTTCATAGGCTGATTTTACAAGACCTATCTCTTCACCATAATCATCATTGTGCTGATTCATACGCTTCAACCTAAGTTTTTCAATCGCCATTCTTTGTGGGATTAATGAAAGCTGTAGAATTGCTGTATTTATTGCTATTTTAGACGACTCAATATTAATAAATTGAATTCCCATCTGCCCATACCCTAACTTAGCATTTTCTTTTGCCGCATTAATTAACATATCACGTGGACTAATTTTTCCATGCTCAGGAGCATTAAGCAGTTCAAACGTGTTTGGATCCAATCCGGTAAGACTCACTATTTGATCAACATAGCGTTCTCTATTTGATTGCAGGCTGTTCGCTAGGGTTGTTTCATCTACGTCATATTGTCGATTTTCTGCCAATGCTTTCTGCTCTAAATCTATCGCATCCCGTATTCTGGAATTGGCCAAGTTAATAAAATTCTCTACCGGCTGATAGGGCACAAAATCACCCTGAAGTTGAAGCGGGTTAAAACCTTGTTTAATATCATTAAACATTTGCTCTGCATCGGTCACTTGCCGTTTTAATGTATAGCCGTCATTATTATAAAATTCACTTTCCGTTTGAATTGCAGAAAGCACCGCACTGTTTAAATAGGTAGAGTGGGCCGAGCGTTTAAACTGCTGCGCCGCCTCAACTCTACCAGCTTCATTAATAATGCCATCGCCATTTAGATCTAAATCTTCTTGGTCGGGGAAATTACCGTAGGGAAAGCTGTCGGTGTCTTTTACATTACCAAAGAAAAACATACGTTTACCTTTGGAATTTGCCGCTATTGCTCGGCGCTCAACCAAATGAGTAAAACGATATAATTCACTTTCTACCCTTTCAGGGTTGTCTCCCCCACCATATGGAAGACTGTTTAATACCTTAAACGGGAACGTTGGGTCAGGGCCTTTCACTCGCATCAAATCCGGCTGGGTCCTTAAGTCATAAATCGTGTTGTCAATGCCTTTTTGAAATTCAGCTTCGCTGTTGGTTAGTAATTTAATTTGACTTGGGTCATCTGGATCTCCCACATTGGAAAATCGAACCCTTAGTCCATTTAGCAGTAAGTCATTGGCAATCAATGATTGGCCTGCCATATATTCATTATGGGCTTCCTGCAATCCCCACTTTGCTTCTTCTATTACAGCGTAATCCTGATCAGAGGTAACAATATCTCTAAAAGACTTGGCCGCAACTAACAAACACTCTCTTGCAGCCTTATCACCACATACCGTTTTGTCTTCTGTATAACCTTCAACTAACTGGGAATAACTTTTTTTCATGTCTTTTTTTCGCTCCCCCCACCAATTACGATAGCTTCTAGCGTTATCTAAAAGCGCCCAAGCAGAAACCAATGCGACATTACCATCAGATCGTTGATTTGCATTTTGGCTTACATCTGTAGCTGCATGAACATTTGCGACTGTAACGGATAATAATGCAGAAAATCCAATTACAGATATTTTGAACTTTGTTATAATTTTCTGCATTGGTTGCCTCATGAGTCGTTTTCTTAAATTTTTCATTGGGAATCCTCCGCCTTATAGGTTTGCGCCAATTGATAGTGAATAACTGCCCGAGCGTGTAATGCCCATTATCGGCTGCCCCATATTTACAAATATACGGTAAGATTTATCACCTATGGCTGGGTCTAGTTTAGCGGTTTCGCCAATTTGATTACTGCCATTGATTTCTGCGCCCGAGAAGAAATTACTGTCTTCATGTCCAGGGGAATTTGCATCAAACGGCAGGCGGTCTATATCAAAAGTAGCAGAATCATTTTGGTATATTCCAAAAGGCGATACATTAGATTTTGGGGTTCCAATGCGCCCTCCACCACCTTGATTGGTATAACTTAGGATTATCCGTTGTTCGTCTAATGGCAGGGTTGTATCGCCTTGTGATTTCCCAATAATAATAGGATATTGATGCTTTTTAACCTGATGAATTGGAGTCGTTTCACCCTCATTGAAAATCTCCATGGCGACGGTATAAACACCTTCTTCCAACAGAGTATATTCAAAAAATGGCATACCAGTGGCGATGACACTGTGAATTGTGGATACACCATCTACCCATTTATAAAGTGTCCACTTATAGTCATAGGTATTTGATGAGTCTAACAACGTAATATCAGTCAGCTCTATCTGTGTTGGTGCATAGCCTTTTGGCGGTGTGATTAAGAAATCAGGTGCTGTTGATGTAATTCTTGTTGCAATGAGTTTCTCTGGCGCAATCTCTATATCACTACCAAACAGCTGCACATCAATTGATGCGAGTTTATACCCAGGATGAAGAACCGCTAGGGTGTAAGGACAATCAATTAGACGTTCAAATAAGTATTCCCCTGATGAATTTAGTTCCGATAGCTGTGAAATACCACAGCCACTTAATAAAACCATTGTGTTACCAGGATAACCCAACAACGTGCCGCTGATATTATATACTGGATTACCAGAAACTTGTAAATCCCAAGCTAAAAGCCTGCCGGTTTCACCCGTTACAGTATCTTTTATTTTTAAGGCCCATTTACCGAACGACAGCTCGCCATTAAAAATCGATAGCGAGTCCAGGGAGGTTGAACTTATATTATATTTTTGTATGCCTAATTCCTCGTCACTATTTTCTCTTAAGCGTGCAATGGTTCCCGAAGGGGAAATCAAAGATATAATCAAGTCAGACGGGCGGGGGTGTGCAATATTGGTTTTAATATTTATACCACTAATAATATAGCTACTTTTTACATCTACCGTTGCAATATATTCATCTGGCGCATCAGGAATTTCGCCTGAGAAACCAATTATTAAACTTGTATCTGTAGTGATCTCATTGTTGTTTTGTTTTATTGCTGTAAAGGTACCCGTTAATAAAATAGGTTGATCTAATACATTACGAATGGTTTCCGTATATTTTCCTTCTAAATCTAACGGTGATAAAAGTCTTGAGGTAGTACGAATACCTTCTAAGGTTATATCCCGGCGCAAATCCACTTGATAAGGATTTTGGTTTGACGGATTTAATAGAAGGCCATCTTCATCAAATTTACGTTTGGGAAGGACCATACTGCCTGATACTGCAAATTCGTTATCAACGGTTCGTAAATAATTACCCGACAGATAAAATCTTTTTGGCATTAACAGTGTTTTACCTTCATCAATAATCGCCTTTATTCCATCTTCATCCAGGCTAATGCTTAGATAAAGTCTTGGGTTATGAAGATCTGCGTCTTTAACAAACCCTGCGCCGGAGCCATAAGTTACTGTGTCAATTTTAACCAATACATCATATGCGCCTTCTATTGTAGGTACATTCATGTGAACTTTAATTCGACGAGCGGATTGTTCTGCTAATTCATTTTCTGTCGCAGTGCCAACCGAGCCATTGCTGGTTATTTCAATTTCTGCGTAATAATCACGTGCTATCAGATGGGATCGATTCACAACAATTCTTTGATTAAATGTATTTTGAGACTGCTGCCCTTGATTAGATACAGCCAATAACACTTCTCCAGTCACCGCATCAATCGTTTCTAATTTTAACCAGGGGGATTCTTCGGGTTTAACAATTTTAATATTCCAGCTCAATACACCGGTACCCTTATTTAAGATGGAAAGGTTGGCTGAACTTAAAAAATCACCCAAGGATACTGAGCGTTGGGTAGTTGAGTAATCAAAATAGCCGTCTCCACCCACATCTACGTCATCATCATCAATTTGGCCATTCCAATCTACCGCCACACCAAAATCTCCCAATTCAATAAACGGTATACTATCGATATCACTCGGTAATATTGTTTCTAACTCAGGCCCTACTTGTGTTTGCTCTTCAGCAAAAATCCAATAGGCTTTACCAGGTTCAATTTGTGTAAAATCTTCCCGCAATGGATTATCGGAGCCTGGCGTTAAAACAATTCCTTCAAACTGATTAGCCACTGTATTAAAACCCCACACTTGGGAATAGGGCACACCACTTAGTATATTTTTATAGTTAACAGCCTGTTCTGTGGTAAATCCCACCAGATTCCACCCCGGGTAGAGGTCAAGCTGACCAAATGCCAATTCTTGAGTACTTTCAATAATTAGAGTAGAGCTACGTGTTACGTTAACCCAGTAACCTTTACCCACCTCTAAATTGCTTACCTCACTTGCGCCAACCAGCGGCTGAGGGAAGGTTTTCCAATCACTATTTATTTCGTCAAAACCCCAAACAGCCACAAAGGCATCTTCAATATTTTCAAATACTTCTTTCGAGCTGGAATCTATAGGCTCAACTGCCAAGGAAATTAAATTCCACCCCGCTTTCAACTCAATGGTTTGAGTCTTGGAAAGTACAAACTGGCTATAGAACGCACTCAAAAATAACGGAATTAATAACAGACTATTTATTATTCGTTTCATAATTTGGCTACTTTTATTTAATAATTTTCATTTATTGTTTTATTAATTTATTGGAAACATAGGCGGAGATGTTAAAGACATCTCGTTTTTATTTTTAGACTGACGCTCTTGTTCTTTCAATAACAACCCTACAACCTTGCTGTGATTCTCAATATCAGCTTCACCTTTTAAATCATCGTAAAATTCGGTAAGAAATTGTTGTTTTTTATGTTCTAGCAGTTGATTACGAATTGTGTTCTCCACAACATTCAGTGATTTTGACTTTGGTGCCCTTTCTTCCAGCAACTTCACCAATGCCAATCCTCTTCTGGTTTCAATAATTGGGCTGATTTCTCCTAGAGTTTTTACTTCAAAAATTGCACTTACAATTTCTTTATCTAAGCGTTGAATCATAGTGCCCTTACTAACCCAGTTTAAAACACCGCCTCTGTATTTTGTGCGCATATCATCTGAATTTTTCTTGGCCAACGCTCCAAAACCCACAATACTTTTTGGTTGTTTTTCAGCCGCCTCCTTTATCTTGGTTATTTCTTTTAATAGTTCAGGCTTATTCTTTATATCTCCACGAGGATATTGCATAAATATGACGGCGGCCTTAGCCATGGCAGGGGTTGAATACTTGCCTATATTCTCTTCATAAGCCTCTTCAATTTCCTGCTTGGCAATGATCAGTTGTTTTAATTGAGGTTTAATCACCGAGTTTCTATATTCGTTGGCCAATAGTTTTTTAATCGTCATGGCGATCTTTGGTGATTTATCCAAGCCATTTTCAATAGCTTTTTGTGCCATCACCTCAGTTATAACTATTTCATCCATGATAGATTTTATTGCCTCAGAGTCCTTTAGTACTCCCGGTGTGATAGCCCCACGAAAACGCATCTCTTCAATTAGCATTTTCCTATTTATATTTTTTCCATTGACAGTTACAAAATCAGCATCAACAACGTTAACGACTTCAGGCGTCTGTTTGTTAAGCATATATACGGTTGCTACCGTCACAACAGCACTGATTATTACTGCCCCTATTATTTTTCTACCCATGATCTATACCTCGCTTACAGAACAACTTAATTTGTCACTTCAATGGTGAATTCTTGCTGTGTCACTTTATCGTCTATGCCATAAAATTCTGCGGTATACCGATATAGGCCAGGGGTGGAAGGTGCCTGATACTGGGTTTGTAATACACCCAACTCTTCATTTTTTGCGATGATTCCAGAGTTTGGTTTAAAATGGATGCCATTAGCATCAGGAAGAAAACGGTACTTTACTAAGGCATCAGGTTTAACACCCGAAACACGAACCTCTATACTTGCCTGGTCATTTATTTCAACCGATTCCGGTGATGAAAAACTATCAATATTTAACGGAGTAATTTCTTCAACTTCCTCGATACTGATCACTTTGTCGTTGACCGTATTATTTTCGCTACAGCCTTGCATTAATACACTCACAATAACCATATACATCAAGGGTTTTAATTTTTTAAGGGCTAACATATTTAATACTCATGTAAGGTTTATGTTTTATAAAACGGATATGTCTCTATACATTTAGGCTAATCTAGATTCCATACCTTTATTTCACCATTTACCGATGCACTAATTACGGTTGTATCTGTCAAAGTTGCACTGGTAACAGCATATTCATGAGCGTTAAATACCCGCAGTAATTGGCCTGATGGTAGTTGTGATATATATATATTTCCTTTTTCGTCCCCTGATATCATTTGTTGATTAGATTTATTTATGTAAAGCCCACTTAATGGATTTTCATATACTGTTAACACTTCCGTTTCTGCTTTTGCCCCCATGATTGCTGGAGCCGAGCGCAATTTAACAATACCTTTTCGTGATTTAGAGCCGGCAATCACCAAAGTGCCTTCGGATGAGATATCAAGCTCGGGGTACCCCGCCCCATCCCCCCCTTCAACTAGATAATGAAGGTTGCCTGTTAAATCCCATGCTGTTGTTTCATTGGGTAGCGAGGTATTAACGTAAACCAAGCCATCGTGAATTTTAATATCACTAATAAACAAACCTCCTGTATTCCATTTTGTTAGGAACTCACCCTGCTTGTTCCATAGGTAAACCATTCCCTCAGCGGTGCCTGCCGTGTAATAACTATCACTCACGTCTACGGCTAATACACTTCCACTCATGGAGTCAAATTCATACTTCTTCTGATTACTATTGGTATCCCACACTTGAACGGTTGCATCACCCGTCCCCACAATAACCTCATCTAAATAACTGGCGCTGCTGTGTATTCCGTTAATGGCCTTAGTATCAAAAGAAACTTTCTCTTCGGTTAAGTCACCATTTGTATCCCAAACTTTTACGAACGGATCAATGGCACTTGTAGTAGCAAATGAACTGCTGTCCATCATGGATATTGATGAAACCTGCCTTGTATAGGCCGTGGTGGTAGCGCGGGATTCCGGTGTAACTTCATTCACGTTGTAGGTATTGGGATCGGTGTTATTTTTATACTCATCAACATTACTGACGCCATCACCATCAGCATCGGATGACTCATCATCTGCCTCATGCGGGTTAAAACCATGATCCAGCTCCCAAGTGTCTGGCATACCATCGCTATCAGTATCTAAGGCCGCATTGGCATCTATAGGAAAAACATCAGATTCATTGGGCACACCGTCTGAGTCGGAATCATTTAACTGAAAAATTGCAAATGTTCCATGGCTGCCTTCGGTTAAGGTGTCGGTGTTAAAAATCTGCGTAGTTTGTGTTAAATATTTATCGGTGATTGACCAGGTAGATACGGTGCCCACTCCACCTTCATCAACAATTGTGAATTGGTCTAAAACACTGGCAACACTAAAATGTTCATCAATCTTGCGATTAATCTTTAAATTAGTTAACACTAGGTTGTCGTATTTAGAATCTGCTGAATCACGGTTATATAATGCAATCGTGCCCTTATCAAAGCTTGAATCGGTAATTGTAAATACGTCACTATCATTTACGCTTACTTTAATGTTTTCACCTACAATGGATAAATCAACACGGTGGTCGGTAAGCGCGCTAAGTACGGCGTTATCCTCTAGCATGACACTTAGGTTACCCTCCACATTTTTTTCCAATCTGCGACTACCATCCTTATTACTCCAACTAAATCGGTAGTAGTTGTCTGGCCCCTGATAGCGAAACATAACCCCAAGCTCACCGTCAGTTTCTGTGCTCATGGTTATAGACATAGTGTAATCGGTTAAAAATGGCTGTGAGTCAGGATCCTGCGGGTCGGTATTCGCTAAATATTCCTCTAAATTACTGTAACCATCGCCGTCTTCATCAGCTCCGGCATCTTCAGCTTTGTTTTCATCCAAATAGGAGAGCTGCGTTTCAATATAGTCGGGGATACCATCACCATCAGTGTCTAAACTTTGATAAGTAATAAGGTCGACTGGAAGGTCAGTTGGCAACAATGTTCCCCGCGGCCCCACCCTGATACTTTTTACGAAAACATTTGATATATACAACTCTACCAAATCCCCCTCTCTGGCCGTGCCCTGCTCTCTATCGCCCTCAGAATCTAAGGGGATACTTAGCAGATAATTATCTTCTAACCCCTGGTTCGAGCCGAACTGATAACTTGCTATTACCTGTCCAGCCAGCTTCGCGGTAATGGTTAACGGTACCCCTCCTGGTACAGCAGAAACTCCACCAATGTTTATTTTTCCATACACCAAATTTGATGGTTCAGGAATATCTCCATATAACATAGGTGAAGCCAGTAAAAAAACACTTAACAAACCATTACGTACACCAAAAATCATATGCCAATACCCCCTTTATAAAGTTCTATCGCTACCGAACACAACCATTCGCTTACATTTACATTTTAAAATTTAATAAACACATATATAAATTGGTAAAGAAACAAGCACCAATTATTTTTTACTCTTAAATTTTTTAATTTGATACTGGCCTACAATGGGCCAAAATATGCAAATCATGATAAAAATGTAAACTGTGTCACACTTCATAATATTATCTATAATAAATAACTTCTAAAATGAAGATTACATTTAGCCATCACAAATATACTATTTAAATATTGGGAATATTCTATGGTTCATTTAGGGGGTATAATAATTATTTGGCTTAGGGAAGGAATTCGCCTAGACGTTTGAAACCATGCATCAGGTTTCAGCCTTCTATAACCTTTGAGAATGAAGTGATTATCAAACAATTGTAGAAATATTTTGTATGAAGCTGGCGCGCATCTAGACTGGATTTCCGTTCTGTCAGTCCGGCTATCCCTAGTTACTATAGTGCCTATAACCATACAACGGGGCTTATATTTCTATAATAGAAATATAAATTACCAATGAAAAAAATATTTCTCATATTTCTTAAAAGAGCGTCAAATTAATACTGCCCCCTACACTGATCGCGTCACATACAAATATTACTCTTTATTTAAAACTAGAGTAATACCGGTATATTACCAATTGATAAGGTAACGTTCGTTCGACTAAACTATGATGTGGCAAGTGTAATTAACGACCCTAAGACGCTAAATTATAGGTAAGTAGCCTCATAAAATTATTGAACTATAAACTTGACCATGATTACATTCAGATGCATTGTCACAACTATAGAACTAGCAAACATAAAGTAACAATGTTACCCGGATTTAATCCAATCCAGAAATGGCACGATTGTATTGATTTAGAATTGCACACAGATAATGGCAACTTTATAATTTTGTGATAATTAGAGACAGTCCACTACTTACATATCTATTCCTATTCATCACACATTAATAAGGTGTTTTTTTAATTGTGAGGCGCTAGGTAAAGTCGAAAATATTTAGGGAATTATTATCTAAACACTATGATATTTAAAAATTGATTAATTACACTATTGTTACCAAAAACAGAGTTTTTCAAGATAGCAGCATATTTGGCAAGTAGACATACCTGAAGACATACGATTTATCAATAATTATAAGACACTAACATCATGGTAAAACCATTTGATATTATTAATCTTCTTTTTGAGCTAGATCAATCTACATCGGGCTTATTAAAACTTATAAATTCGATTACTACTGAGTTTTCTTATAGCTCTGTATCATTGGTCGGTTTCAATACTAAAAATGATGCACTATGCTTAAGGTTACATTCCAACAGATCTAAATTCAAATCCTTGCTTGATGATGAGCTAGTAAGAACTATCAATATTGCACACCAAGAATTAAATATGGCCGATTCATCAACGGAATCTGATTCATACCATAAACCCATAAACATCAATAATGTTGTTTGGGTAAACCTTCATTACCATTATAAATCAAATTATTATTTAATTATTGAAACTGAAGCTATAAATACTAACGATAAAATACAAACTGATTTCATCTGTACAATCCCTTATATCCGTTCATATTTTGTTTCCATACTAAAATTGGAGTCAAATAACTTATCTTATTATAGGACACAGTCAATTGTGAAATCTATAAGAGTACCCGTCATAATAGTTGATGAATATGGAAATAAAGTTGCAATAAATAAACCAATGTTAGAACTAATAGACTCAGAGGCACGAATAAAAGAATATCCCATTACTGCCAATCTTGAATTAAATACCCTCGAAAAAGGTGAAGGTGTTTCACAAACTAAAATTCTATCAAAATTTGAAAATAAACGCTCTATTCCAGTCTATACCTTCAAAGTTTACGATAACAATTCAACTTCAGATGCAGGATCTATATCGTACTGCATTACAATCAATCACTCTAAATCGTTTACAACCAAGCAATTAAATAATTTATTTGACCTTACCGATTCTGAAGCTGAAGTCTGCATTGCTATTTACAGCGGCATGAAACCAATAGATATTGCAGGAAAATTAAACAAGTCAATTAATACTATACGAAAACAGCTTAAATCATGCTTTAAGAAAACTGGGTGCAATAGTCAACTAAATCTAGTTAATTTACTTTCTGGAATTCCAATAAAATAAATATTAGTATTTTATGGCTTAGATATTTTTGGAGAATAATATGCTACACAATGAAGATAATTTTTTACTTGGCCTATTACTTAAAGCAGACCATCATAGCTTAGGATGGGAGTACTTTTTGCAGAAAATGGTTGATCATTTTAATCTTAATACATGTCACATTTCTACCATTGCTAAAGATTCAAATATAATGAAATTCCATATAAAAGCTGGTGTTCGAATGCTACCAAAATATGCAAATTTATTTGTAGAAAAATACATAAACGAAAGCCCTGTTTTGTCTAAAGCATTAAGTCAATCATCTGATACCTGTTACTCTACGAATCTATCAGAGGATAGATTCTCTATATATGAAAGCCGTTTCTATAAACATTGGATGAAGCCACAAGGAATCGAGTATTACGCAGTAGCGTGTATATTTAGAGATGAGCAATGGACCTGCTTTCTTGCTTCAGATAGAACTAAAGAACAAGGTGAATTTACTCAAAGTGAACTCGATCGTATTTCCTCACTTATCCCATACATAAGAAAAGTATATCTGTCGCTTATAAATAATGATAGAAGTGAAAAAAATACAAGACGCCTAAAGACACTCGTTAAATCATTTAGACTGCCTGTAGCAGTATTCACAGAGCTTGGAGAGTTAAACGCACTTAACGAGCCAATGACGCGAATATTTCAAGATAACGATGCGCTTTCTAAAGTTAATGGTACATATATATTAGATCCCAAAATCCCAATTTCAAAATGTCTTTTATTTGGTGTTTTTCAAGCGATAAAATTACACAAAGGGTTTCAATTAGATAATATCCATCCTCAAAAATACAACGATGAAATACGCTTCCACTATCATGAGTTGACCCATACAAACAGTGAAGGTTACACCCTATTTTTAGGAATAATGGCTTATGCTATTACTCTGGATTATTCAAGTTCACTGAGTAAAAATCAACTATCAAATATATTTACATTCACACCAATGGAGGCTGATGTATGCATTGCTTTAACAAAAGGCTATTCAATAAAGGAAATCGCTGCCATACAAAATAAATCGATTCATACCGTTCAAGAACAAGTAAAAAGTTGTCTCACAAAATCACAATGTAGTAGCCAAGTAAACTTAATCAATTTACTGGGAAGCCTGCCTCTTGATAAGGGCCTATAAATTTGAAACTTAAACTCCATAAATTTCCTGCATTACTATGAATTTGGCCTAGTGGATAATTTCTTATTTTATATTTAAGATATGCATGTTCAAGACTAAAATGAAAATTACGGCCTAAGATACTATCAACAACGTGTTAACCGCATGTGTTACCTCAATACTACCGAACAGCTAAATAACCTCACTAAAAGCAAGGTTGTTCAACATACATGTAAAGCCAGAACAAGAACTCAGCATCTACTGCGTGATATACTCACTCACAGATAGAAGACTAAAAAAACTTAAGCGAAATACACAGAAGCCATCGACGCCGCCTTACATTTTAAATTTAATTATGTACCACATTCAACCCAGAGTAGTCAGACCATGGAAGTAGACACACAAAAGCCCTCCCTTACCGCTTTTTTATCCGTAGGCTTCAGAGCCTTCTTTGCATTAGGCATGTTATTTTCAGCCCTTGCCATGGGGCTGTGGGGTGCCTTCTGGTCGGCAAGCGTGGATGTGTCGGTGTTTAATCCGTTTGGTGGATTTTTATTTTGGCATGGCCATGAATTTATTATGGGTTTTGCTTTGGCCATCGTTATTGGTTTTTTATTAACCGCTGTTCAAAATTGGACCAGCCTTAATACCACCACCCCTTTTACACTGGCACTGTTAATTCTAAGCTGGATAGTGGCACGCATGGCCATTTTGCTGGGCAATGAGTGGCCAGCGTATTTAGTATTATTTTTGGCCATACTGCCCATTATCAGTGCTGCGGTTATGATAGCTAGACCCATTATTAAACGTAAACTATGGCGCAATCTATTTGCGCCAATAGCATTGCTGATGATCACATTGATTGATGGCCGCTTAATTTATTCGGTTATTAACCAACAGCCCCTGCCAAGTTCATTATTTTTTATCGCCATACTCTTTATTTGTGTATTAATTAGCGTAATAGGGGGCCGAGTTATCCCTATGTTTATAGCCAATAAACTGGGCATTAAAAAGACCGCTGAACCTCAGTTTCTTTTTTTAATGTGCATATTACCACTGCCTCTATTGATGCTTATTCAATTAGTCGCGCCTTTTGTGGGTTCAGAATTTTTTGCAAGTCTGCTGTGCTTCTGTATTGTGATAGGCCATGGCTTAAGGGTTAGGCGCTGGTTTCATAAGGGCACTCTATTGCAACCCATGTTGTGGTCGTTATGGCTTTTTTATGCATGCCTACCTTTAGGATTCTTGATTATGGCCTTTAAAGCCTATGCTCCAATGATGGACATTGGTATAAGCAGCATTGCCCTGCATGTTATTACGGTGGGAGCCATATCGGGCCTTATTATCTCGATGGTGAGCCGAGTATCCCTTGGACATACAGGGCATACCATTACCCATGATAAATGGATTGTCATGTCCTTTGCTTTGCTTGCCACAAGCTTATTATTACGCACCTTAGGCGTGTTAATACTGGGGTTTTCACCCGCACTGATAACGTTAAGCGCTGTATTGTTTAGTTTGGCTTTTGGAGGGATATTTATACGCTTTATACTGATTTGGCTGAGCCCAAGGGTTAAGTAACTGAAAACCTGGCCCTTTTTATAATTCACTATAGCCATATTAAAAGCTCTATATGCATTAATTTAAATAGAGGCCCTAGGGTACCTCTATTTATTATCACGGCTAACTGGCCACCGTAATTAAATCTATCCCCCCCTATACTGACGAGTAAAAAAACTTAAGGGGGGCAGTTACTATTTAAATTGACCTGTGTCATATATTTTTAATAATTTTATTTTATTCTGACATTAACAGCTTAATCACATCAAAAGTCAGAAAGGAAAGTCCCATGAAAAAAACTATACTTACTAGTGCAATTTCTAGTCTTGCTTTAAGCTCTGCCATCAATGTGCAGGCACAAAGTTTTGATGAGTTGGTAGATCAAAGCCACATTGATGTAAATTTTCGCTACCGCGTAGAAAGCGCTAACATAGATGACGCAACCGACAAAGACTCAGCCCTTGCCAACACATTAAAATCTCGTGTGACTTTTAAGTCGGGCAGTGTAGCAGGCTTCTCGGTTTTGGTTGAAGGCGACAATGTTGTACACGTCACCGAGGATTTTAACTCCACCAAGAATAACGAAACGGCTTATGATGTGGTTAAAGATCCTGAAACCACTCAAATTAACCAAGCCTATGTGCAATACAAAAATGACAATAATACCGTCACACTAGGTAATCAACGCATTAACCTTGATAATCAAAGACACGTGGGCGGTGTTGCCTTCCGCCAGGATGAGCAAACATTTGATGCGGTATCACTTATAAACACTAGCATCGACAAAACCACCATTATTGCTGGCTTTGCCAACAACGTGAATACCATCACCAACGACAACGCAGAGTTGGACGTCACCATTTTAAATGTAAAATACGCTGTCAGCCCAGAGCTGTCTGCCACGACTTTTTATTATGGTGCAGAAGACACCTCAGGCGAAACCCTTAACACCCTTGGACTACGTGCCACCGGTAAAATTGAAAGCATTCAATACGAAGCCGAAGTTGCATCACAAACTGAAAGCTTGGCCGACACCTCTACTCTTTATTACAACCTTTCGGCTGCCACAGAAGTTGCAGGTATAAAGGCTAAGCTAGGTTTAGAGGTATTTGGTAGTGACAATGGCGATGCTGCCTTCTCTACACCATTGGGTACTAACCATAAATTCTTTGGTTGGTCCGATGCATACCTTAGTGGTGCGGGTACCAACGGTATTCAAGATTTAAACCTAAGCGCCGCAACCAAGGTGAATGGCATTAAATTAGTGGCTCAGCTACATAAGTTTGATGCGGTAGAAGGCAGTAATGATCTGGGTACTGAGTTAGGTTTATTAGCCGCTAAGAAGTTTGGCGCATACGGCGCAAGCATTAAGGTTGCACAGTTAACCAGCAGCGATATTACAGATGACACTACAAAATTGTGGTTAACCGGTACGACTAAGTTTTAACTGTGTCTTTTGGCTAAAGCCATAAAAAGTGCGAACACCAAGCGCCTAAGTTTCAAGCCCCAATGCTTACAGTATTGGGGCTTGTTATTGCGTAAGCGAACTTGATTTTAAGTCGGGGGGCTCACTTAATAGAATATGCAAATAAAGGCACGCGCAGCACAGTGTTCACGTAATTTTTTGAAAAATACAGACCACCCATGGACTTACACACCCTAAAACATAGAAAATGTAAAAAGATACTGTAAATTTATAGGCTTACGGACGGCCTTAAAAGCACACTTTTAAACTTATACTGTATCCGATTTCTTGGCGTACAACTGCTGAATACTAGAAAAATCTTTGCCCCCTTTATCCTCTCCTTCAGCACTTTTATGCAAACTAAATAAATTACGCGCCGCCGCCCCCATGGGTATAGACGAACCACTGACTAGTGATGCTTGCGTGGCTAACCCTAAGTCTTTTAGCATTAAGTCCACCATAAAGCCGCCTTTATAATCGTTTGATGCCGGCACCCCTTCCATTACGCCGGGCACTGGATTGTATTTTTGCAGGCTCCAGTTACAGCCAGAACTTTTTAACATAATCTCTGACAGTGCTTTAGGGTCTAGACCGTTATCTATGCCCAACTGCAAGGCCTCAGCGGTGCCTGCCATGTGAATGGCCAGTAGCATGTTATTACACACCTTTGCCACTTGACCGGCGCCCACTGAGCCTGCCAAAAAGATATTGGCCCCCATGTGTGATAACACTTCATTGGCCGCGTCAAAGTCACTTTGTGTGCCCCCCACCATAAAGGCCAATGTACCTGCCGCGGCTGCAGCTACGCCACCTGATACAGGTGCATCAACAAAACGAACACCGTATTTTTCTGCCGCTACGCCTACACGACGAGAATTTTCTGGGGCAATGGTGGAGCAATCTAATATTAATGCTGTCTTGGGAATGGCCTCTAACAAAGCATCGCTATTGTCACTGCCTATGTATACGCTTTCAACGATGGCACCGTTAGGCAGCATGCTCACCACAAAATCCACACCCACTACCGCTTCCACCGCACTGACTGCTATTGTGCAGCCCACTTCTTTAGCATGGGCCTGAGCAGCTGCTGATAAATCAAAGGCATGCACATCAAAGCCGCCTTTGACCAAGTTGGCAGCCATACCGCCGCCCATATTTCCTAACCCAATGAAAGCCACTTTTTTAGACATAATATTGCCCTTTTTTTTAATGGATAAATGTTAAATGGATAAAGCATGTTTTCGCCGATTTAAAACCGGCAACGGCCTTTACATATCCGTTAGCGGATTTTGTGGCCAAGGCGCTTCAAAAAAAGGAGCTATATCAGCTACTGTCACATCACTAAGCTGCTTACACTGCCATTGCGGTGATTGGTCTTTATCTACTAATAAAGCCCGAACACCTTCTGCAAATTCAGTATGGCGCACAATATTTGTGGCCAATAATATTTCTTTTTCGAACACGTCTTTTAACGTTAAACCTTTGCACAGTTGCAGCTGATGAAAGATCCACTTAACCGCCAATGGCGAGCCACTGGCTAAACCGCTTTGAGCACGCTGCATCCATTTGTCTTGGGCATCATGGGCGGCAATCTTATCTGCAATTTCCTCTACATTTCCACCGCTGCACAAATCATTAATTAGATCTTGATGAACCTGTAAATTGCCAGCGGGAATGTCCGTCGCACATTCACTTTGTTTGTGGCTCAACAAGGCACTAAGCCTTGATTTAATGTCAGCCGAAGACCAATCTAATTCTTGCAAACTATCTAACACGCTTTGTTTATTAGCATGGGTAATCGTGTAATCGCTAATGCCGGCATAGAGGCTGTCGGCGCCATTAATAGAGGCGGCGGTTAAGGCTAAAAAGCGGCCACACTGGCCGGGCATAGTATTTAAAAAGTAGCTACCACCCACATCAGGGAATAACGCAATGGTAACTTCTGGCATAGCAATGCGGGTTTTTTCGGTGGCTATTCTATAACCACACGCCGAAAATATACCTAGGCCTCCACCCATCACAATGCCATGACCCCACACTAGCGCGGGCTTTGAGTAATTATGCAATAGAAAGTCTAAGCGGTATTCACATTCAAAAAATGCTTCGGCGTATTCACAAGGGCCACCTGGCTGGTCGATGGATGATTGACGCAACGCTTGTACATCACCACCGGCACAAAGCGCTTTCTCGCCAGCCCCTTGTATGAACACCGCCGCTACATTGCTGTCGCTTTGCCATTTTTGTAATTGATCAAGCATCAGCTTAACCATTTGCAGCGTTAACGAATTTAATGTTTTTTCACTGTTTAACGTTAACAAGCCGATAACTTGGCCATTTTCTGTGGCTAACTCGGTAAATAATACTGGAGACGTCATTAGCAGTTTTTCCACTGAGGTTTACGTTTATCAACAAAGGCACCCACACCTTCTTTTTGATCTTGGGTATCCCATAGTTTTACAAATAATTCACGCTCTTTAGTGTAGGCCGAATTAATATCACCACTGCGCGCCTGCATAATTAACTCCTTACAGAAACGCACCGATGTAGGCGATTGTTTTTCAACTTTTTGGGCCAATTTAAATGCGTGATCAAGCACAGTACCCGTTGGCACCACTTCACTGACTAAACCTATTTTTTCTGCCTGTGGTGCTTTAATACGTTCACCCAATAAAATCATGCGTTTAGCCCAACCCTCCCCAACTAGCCACGACAACTGCTGCGAGCCTAAACCGCACGGCAGTAATCCAACCGATGCTTCGGGTAACGCCATTTGTGCTTGCTCTTCACATATTCGCACATCACACGACAAGGCCACTTCTAAACCGCCGCCCATGGCATAACCGGTAATTGCTGCAATAGAGACCCCTTCATAATTAGCCAAGGCTTCAAAGGCACTGCCAAACGCGGTGGCAAACTCAAACGACTTACCTTTGTCGTCATGGTTAAACTGGTTAAGGTCGGCCCCTGCACTAAAGAACTTTTCACTTTGGCTGTGCAAAATTAATGAATAGTTTTCTTTATCCTGATTTAGCATCCCTACTATTTCTGTTAAATAGTTAAGGCTTTGCGGCGTCCAAGTATTCGCCGGAGGGTTGTTAAAGGTAATAATGGCCACGTGGCCACGTTTTTCTAATGTAAGTAATTCACTCATGTTTGTTCCTTTAATTTTTGACATTCAGCGTCTGTACACATTACTAGCGAATAGTGTCAGTGGCGCCAGGTTCTAATATTCGGCGTGCGGTGATCACACGCATTACTTCATTAGTGCCTTCAAGAATTTGATGCACTCGAGCGTCACGTACAAACCGCTCGATGGGGTATTCTTTAATATAGCCGTAGCCACCGTGCAGTTGCAGGGCGTCATTGCACACGTTAAATCCCACGTCAGTGGCAAAACGTTTCGCCATGGCGCAGTAGGTAGTTTTGTCTGGATCGTTGGTGTCAATTTTATTGGCGGCTAGGCGAATCATTTGTCGAGCGGCAACCAACTCGGTTACCATGTCGGCCAATTTAAACTGCAATGCCTGAAACGCGGCTAGGGGTTTACCAAACTGCTGACGTTCTTGCATATAAACCTGTGCCAAATTTATACACGCTTGGGCTGCCCCCATGGAACAGCTGGCTATATTAATGCGGCCACCATCTAACCCCTTCATGGCTATTTTAAAGCCTTCGCCTTCTTTTCCTAATAAGCTGTCTGCGGGTATCCGTGCATTATCAAAATTAATGGCCCGAGTGGGTTGAGAATTCCAACCCATTTTATCTTCGTTTTTTCCGTAGTTAACACCCGCTAAATTTGCAGGCACCGCAAATGCCGAAATACCCCGTGCCCCATCCTCTTGTGAGCCAGTACGTGCCATTACCACTAATACATCCGTTTCACCGGCTCCGCTTATAAACATTTTACTGCCATTAAGAATGTAATGATCACCGTCTTTTTTGGCAGTGGTTCGCAACGCTGCTGCATCACTACCGGCACCAGGCTCAGTAAGGCAATACGAGGCAAGCGCCTCACCTACCACCAAATCACTGCACCAGCGCTGTTTAGTGGCTTGACTGCCCCAACTAGAGATCATCCAGCTGGCCATATTATGAATGGACATAAACGCCGCGGTAGATGTACACCCCTTAGCCAGTTCTTCTAGAATGATGGTGGTGTCTAAACGGGATAAATTCAAGCCGCCCACCTCTTCGCTGCAATACATGCCCATAAAACCTAATTCACCGGCTTTTTTAAGTACGTCTTTGGGGAATATTTTTTTCTCATCCCACTCCGCAGCGAACGGTGCCATCTCACCCGAGGCAAAATTACGCGCCGCATCCTGAAATGCTAATTGGTTTTCATTGAGTGAAAAATCCATTGTTTATTCCCTACTACTAATACTTAAAGTAATGATTATCTCGCGCTTTGCAGCAAACAACTAAAACTTGTTCATTACCGCAGCAAATAACTTTTCATCACTGGGTAGCTCTTTATTGGTGGTCAAAGGCTTTGAAATCCACGTAACATTAATTAAATCTTCCCAAGTGATGTTGTTATTGGTGCCGTTACCTCCCCAAGAACCACAGCCCAAAGAAAAGGTTTGGCGCATACCGTTCCACAAGTTACCACTATTTGACGGCGCTTGCGGCTGATTAACCATCACCCTAGAGGTTTTGGTTTGCATGGCAAATTTTAAAATATTGTCATCACTATATGAATAAATACCACATGAATGACCTTGCCCTTGATAAGCCTGAATATCATTGGTGAGCTTAATGGCCTCATCTATGTTGGCCACCTTATAATACGCCATAGCGACCGACATTTTTTCACCCGAAAACGGATACTCTTTACCTGCGCCCGTTTCAGGTACGATGAAAAAGGTTTTAGTCTCAGGTAAATCAAATCCTGCCATTTCCGCCATGATGCCTGCGCTTTGAGCCACTATTTTTGAATTTATGTGGCCGTCTTGCCAAATAATATTTTGAAGCTTTTGTTTTTCTTCTACATTTACTAAATAACCACCTTGCGCCTGCAGCTGCACAAGTAACTCATCATACACCGATGTCATCGCCAACACTGAGTTATCCGCTGAGCAAGATGCCGCCAAATCTAAGGTTTTTGATATACGAATTTTTTCAGCCGCGTCCGCTACATTAGCGCTTTCGTCTACTGTGATAACCGCATTGCCTGCACCCACCCCCAAAGCAGGCGTTCCCGATGAATAGGCAGCCGTTACCATGGCTGGGCCACCGGTCGCTAATACGCGATCGCACTGGCTCATTAATGCTTCGGTACTTTCAAGTGAGGGCGTATCGATTGCGATAACTAGGTCTTCAGGGGCTCCACAGGCCTTGATGGCTTCCCGCAATAGATCACATATCATTTTATTGGTGAGTTTAGAGCGTGGATGAGGCGCTAACACAATGGAGTTACGGCCCTTAAAGGCTGAGATGGCTTTAATAACTGGGGTGGCTTCAGGGTTTGTGCAAGGAATTAATGCCCCTACTACGCCCATTGGCTTGGCAATTTTGATGATAGTGC
>MAAB01029648.1_pt1 | contig 34162 bp, 33 predicted proteins | sample 1115991 | NCBI WGS metagenome assembly MAAB01 (sample SAMN04961124, study PRJNA320927) | seawater metagenome | isolation source: sample BD02T18 sea water enriched with oil for 18 days | place: USA:Gulf of Mexico | collected 2013-07-27
TGTGCTTTGGGTGAGTTAACATTTATAAATGATAACCAGCTAGGGCCAAGTAACGCGCCAAATAATCCGGCTAAAATAATGGCAAAGGCGGTAATAGAATTGTTGCCATTAAGTTGCTCGGTTAACGCTATTCCAATGGGGGTTGTTACCGACTTTAAAGAAAGCGATACAGCTATATCGTATTGATTAATGACGAACATTGTTATAATAAAGCTGATGAAAATTGTAATTAGTGCACCAAAAAATAATAACAATACTATGCTTCGCCATTGTTTTTTGATGGATTTAAGGTGTTGATATAACGGATAACCTAACGCGACCACAGCGGGTTCTAATAGCTTATGTAGAGGGAAAGTCGCTTGATAATATTGCTCGAACGTGACATTAAAAAATAACAATATTGGGATCAGCGTTAAAATCGAAAATAGCATCGGGTTTAACCACGGCTGTTTACATTGTTTCTGCAAATGAATGAAAGCTTGGAAGAGCACTAACGTAAGTACAATAAACAGTGATGCAAAGCAAAGGTCTGCCACAAGATTACTACTTATCATTAGAAGGCTCATTATTAGTCATTAATGCATCTTGATTAAGTCTTCGTTGATAACCAACACCGACTAAAGTTAGTAATAAAAAGGTCGTGAAAAATATAATAGCGATTAACGCAACACCATGTTGTTTAATGAGTTCAAAGTGGTTAATTATACCAACCCCCGCGGGAATGAAGCACACAGCCATATTGGCAAGTGCCCATTCAATGCAAGGTTTTATCCGTTGGGCGTTAAGAAATCGAAAATGTAATAACAGCGTGAAAATTGCCATGCCATATAAACTGGCAGGTAAAATAGGTAAGAAAAACTCAATCGATTTTCCTACTAGCAAGCAAAAAATTACCGATAATATACTGTAAATAATATGAGCAAACACTGCTTGGTTTATCCTTGTTCAGCTGCTTCTATTACCAGTTGCCTAAACCAGATGTGACTCGCATCGTGATGTAATAGTGGGCTCCAAATCATTTTTAATTCTATTTCTGGAATATCAAAAGGAGGTCTCACTATGGTGTACTTTGCGTCGTCTTTATGTAATAACGCCGCTTTAGTGGGTAAAGTGGCAATCAAGCCGTCTTCAAAAGCTAATTGCATTGCAACATGATAGTTACGAGTAAAAACTTTGATATCACGCTTTTTACCTAACCGAGCTAAAGCTTCATCGACCCAACCTAGTTTTTGCACGTCTTTTGGATCCATGCCAACACCTACGCCAAAGCCAGTTTTTGATACCCAAACATGCTTGGATGAAAGGTAAGTATTCAAGTTGAATTTAGAAACATCTGGATTATCAGCACTTAATAGACAAGAGAAAGTATCACGCCAAATAGTTTTTTGATGAAAGGACTGCGGTAACTCGTCAAAACGGTTGATCGCCATATCTATTTTACCGGCTTCAACATCATGAAAAGTGACATCACTTGGCGTCATAATGTCAATGGTAACATTGGGGGCAATTTCATTTATCTTTCTGAGTAACTTAGGCAATAAAGTAGAAGCTGCATAATCACTGGCCATAATTCGGAAAACCCGCTGGCTGTGTTTTTCATTAAACTCTTCTTCACCTTGCAGTGCTTCTTCAAGTTCTAACAAGATTTTTCTGATCACAGGAGCTAATGCTCTGGCACGCTCTGTAGGCACCATTCCGTCAGAAGTACGCACTAAAATAGGGTCGTTAAATAAGTTTCTTAACCGTTTTAAACCATTGCTCATGGCTGGCTGAGTGATGTTTAACTGACTGGCAGAACGAGTTACGTTCTTTTCTCTTAGTAAAACATCAAGATAGATAAGCAAGTTAAGATCAATTTTTGCGATATTCATAGTTTTTATGGTCGATAGGAATAATATAACTATTGTATATGTCATGACTAGAAAGATAAATCAACAAATTTCCACTGTGAAAAAATATTTATATACCGTTTTACCTAGACGAAAGTATAAAAGGATTTTTGTTATCCATTGAAAAATAGGATGTTTATTAAATACTTGTAGGTGTATTTATCTTGTGAATACTAATGATAGTCATTATATATTTCATAAATGACCAGGGTGTGTTTTAGACTTCGTGTTGTTCGGTATGTTTACTTTTATTGCGAGTTACATTTTTGTGATGAGACTAACAAGGCCATATAAATATTATAAAACTTTTGGAGTGAGTGACATGTCTAATTATCAAAGTGCGATTGAAGCGGTTCAAGCAATTAAAGCAAATGCAGGTAGCTCTTGGGATACGATAAACCCTGAGTCAGTAGCACGTATGCGAACGCAAAACAGATTTAAAACAGGTTTAGAAATTGCTCAATACACTGCAGATATTATGCGTAGTGATATGGAAGCTTACGATGCTGACAGCTCTAAGTACACTCAGTCTTTAGGTTGCTGGCATGGTTTTATTGGGCAACAGAAAATGATTTCTATTAAGAAACATTTTGACGGTAAAACAGATCGTCGTTACTTGTACCTTTCAGGTTGGATGGTGGCCGCTCTTCGCAGTGAATTTGGCCCTCTTCCTGATCAATCTATGCACGAGAAAACGTCAGTGGCTTCTTTGGTTGCCGAGCTTTATACCTTCCTACGCCAAGCTGATGCTCGTGAGCTAGGCGGTCTTTTCCGCGAATTAGACGCGGCAAGCGATAACGACAAAGCTGCAATCCAATATAAAATCGACAACCACGTTACCCACGTTGTACCTATTATAGCCGATATCGATGCGGGTTTTGGTAACGCTGAAGCGACTTACCTAATGGCTAAACAAATGATCGAAGCCGGTGCTTGTGCCCTTCAAATTGAAAACCAAGTGGCTGATGAAAAACAATGTGGCCACCAAGACGGTAAAGTAACAGTTCCTCATGCAGACTTTCATTCTAAAATTCGTGCATTACGTCATGCTTTCTTAGAACTTGGTATCGACAACGGTATTATTGTATCGCGTACCGACTCTGAAGGTGCTGGATTGACTAAAGAAATTGCTGTAGTTAAAGAGCCTGGCGACCAAGGTGATATTTATAACTCTTTCTTAGATGTTGAAGAAATTGACGTGAGCGAAATGACCGAAGGCGATGTATGTTTCAATCGTAACGGGAAGTTAGTTCGTCCGAAACGTTTACCTTCTGGTTTATATCAATTCCGTCAAGGTACCGGCGAAGAACGTTGTGTATTTGACAGTATCGAAGCAATTAAAGCAGGCGCTGACTTACTGTGGATAGAAACCGCGACACCGAACGTTGCAGATATCACGGCTATGATGAACGAAGTACGTAAAGAGATTCCGAACGCTAAGCTGGTTTACAACAACAGCCCATCGTTCAACTGGACATTAAACTTCCGTCAACAAGCTTTCGATACCATGGTTGCAGCAGGAAAAGATGTCTCTAGCTATGTTCGTGATGATTTAATGAATGTTGATTATGACAGCACCGAATTAGCAGCAGCTGCTGATGACAAAATCCGTAGCTTCCAATCAGATACCGCGCGTGAAGCCGGCATTTTCCATCACTTAATTACTCTACCTACTTACCACACCGCAGCGTTATCCACGGATAACCTTGCTAAAGAATACTTTGGTGACCAAGGTATGCTGGGTTATGTTGAAGGTGTACAGCGTAAAGAGATTCGTCAAGGTATTGCCTGTGTTAAACATCAAAATATGTCGGGTTCTGATATGGGGGATGATCACAAAGAATATTTTGCTGGCGAGAATGCGCTAAAAGCAGGCGGAGCGAAAAACACCTCTAACCAGTTCTAACTATTTTAGAACAGTATAGAATAGATTAAAAACAGTTTTCTCTAGAATAAAAAACCGAATAGCACTGAGTGTTATTCGGTTTTTTTCTTTTCTACTTTTAATGGCATTTTAGTTTGATTATTATTTTCCTCACTTAAAAATGGGCAGTGTTCAACTTGCTCATAAATACCACTTTCTTCAGTGATATAGCACTCGCCTAATAATGAGCAATAACAAATTTCTACAGACAAATAACCGCGTTCAGCTTCTAGTTTATTCAAAAAACCATGGGTATCTTCACCATGAGACAATGTTAAAACGTTAGTGGTACTTTGACCGATGATCATATTATTTCGCAAACCACTGGTAATTAGTTTGCCGTCCATCAATATTCCTTGCTCCCTTTTTATAGTTTTAACTTCGATATAACGGCTGTATGAGTCTGCACAACAGGCTTTTAAAAAATCACGTGGCTTACTAAAGCTCAGTTCCTTATAGTTAAAGGTTGCTGTTTTTATGATGGCCGGGCCAATACCTGCATTTTGTAAATTAAATATTATTGCGCGTTCATTCTTCTCAATATCCCAATTACCTGTAGCAAATTGTATTAACGGTAATGTCATTGCTTTTACTTGCCTTTCAGCAGCATTGGCTTGTAAATAAGTGGCATAAAATGACGCTGCAGAAATGAATATGGCACAAAAGGCAATAATTAAATTGAGCCTTTGCCCGCTAATACCGTCCGTTATTTCAGTAGCTTTCGGACGTTCCGTTGTTGCATTGTTATTAGTTTCTTTATGTTTATTTTCTTGTTCTTCAGACATAAGTCCCTTAATTAAATCTATTTGTTATCAGGTGATTACAATTAATTTAGCATTAATTAAAATTAATTGTAATAAAATAGCTAATCCTGAGACTATGTGCACAATATTAAAAAGGAATAAAATAATGAAAATAAAATGGCAAAGTCTGTTGGCGTTAAGTTTACTTAGTTGTAGTTCACTTACTTGGGCTGAAGACACTAACAATAATAAAAATTTGACCTTGGAAAGTTGTCACTTAAGCGGTATTAAGTCGCAAGTACAATGTGGCAAGCTACAAGTACCTGAAAACTATGCCTTAACAGAGGGCGAGAAAATAACTGTTAATTTTGCTGTGTTACCAGCGATTGATAAAAGTCAAAATAAAACCCCGTTAATGTTTTTAGCCGGTGGTCCAGGACAAGCCTCTGTTGAATTAGCATCACATATTTTCAAAACATTCAATGAAATAAGAAAGTCTCACGACATCATTTTAGTGGACCAGCGCGGTACTGGACAATCTCATCCGCTTGAGTGTGATGATAATTCAACGAGTAATGTTTATGACATTATTCCTGAAGACTTCTCAGAACAAGAACTTAAAGATTGCTTAGCACAATTTGAAGGTGATTTAAGCCAGTACAATTCTGAGAATGCTATTCGAGATTTTGACGCCGTTCGTAACGCGTTAGGCCATGAAAAAATTCATATTTATGGAGGTTCATATGGAACACGTGCTGGTTTAGTGTATATGCGTATGTTTCCTGACTCATTAAAAAGTGTTGTGCTAGATAGTGTTGGTCCGATTGAAGTGCCTATTGGTGCATTTGGTCAAAGTGCGGCACGTTCGTTTAATTTGTTATTAGAAAACTGCCAAAATGATGAAAGCTGTAAAGCAGCTTATCCTGCGCTAGAAGATGAATTTAAGGCTGTTGTCGCTCGTTTAGAGCAAGCGCCTGTTAAGCTTGAAATTGCTCACCCACGTTTAGGCACAAAAACTGATTTCGTGTTAAGTCGTAGCAAATTCATCAGTAATTTACGTCTACAGTTATATTCCATGGAAACAAGAACGTTAGTTCCACTGGTAATTCATCAAGCATTTCTAGGTAATTATCAACCATTAGTTGGCTTAATAGCGATGTCAGATGGCGGTATGGGTATGTACGTAGGTCTAACGTTGAATATTGTTTGTAATGAAGATTTACCTAAAATTAGCCAAGCGATGTTTCACGCTGATGCGAAGAATAATTTTGGCGGTAGCGATAGCCATAGTACTTGGTTGCAGGCTTGTCCATTATGGCCTAAATACTCAGTTAGTGATGAATTCTACCAAAGTGTCACTGCTAATATTCCAACCCTTATTTTATCGGGTAATTTAGATCCAGTAACGCCTCCTAGTAATGGTGATAAGTCAGCTGCGATGTTACCTAATAATCATCACATCATTTCAAAAAACAGTGCACATATTGTTGCTTCAACGACTTGTGGAGTTGATATTGTTAATGAGTTCTTAACAACGCTTGATCCTAAAAATTTAGATGAAAGCTGTTTATCAGAATTAAAAGCGGAAACATTTATGACTCACTTAAACGGCAACTTATAAGGATATCATCATGATTGAAGTTAATAACTTACATAAAAGCTTTAAAGATAAAAAGAATACAGTGAAAGCCCTTGATGGTTTGTCGTTTACCGCCAAAGATGGCGAAATTACTGGTATTTTAGGGCCAAATGGCGCAGGTAAAACCACCTGCTTACGTACCCTTTATGGCTTACTTACCGCGGATGAAGGCTCGGTAATGGTTGACGGGATAAATGTCTTAGAAGATCCGCTAGCTGTTCGTAAGCAATTAGGTATTTTCCCAGACAAGTTTGGTTTATATGAACGTTTAACGGCTTACGAGCAAGTTGACTATTTTGCTAGTCTTCATGGCATGCAAGGCGCAAACAAAAAAACGGCGATAGAAGAAATCTTTAAAGATTTAGAAATGGAAGAATTAGCCCATCGCAAAACGGTAGGGTTTTCACAAGGGCAGCGTATGAAAGTGACGTTAGCGCAGGCTCTAGTACATCAGCCAAAAAACTTTGTGCTTGATGAACCAACACGTGGTCTTGATGTAATGAGTACCCGTGTTTTACGTAACCACTTAGCAAAGTTTAAAGAGAAAGGTCATTGCATTTTATTTTCATCACACGTTATGCAAGAAGTTGCGGCACTGTGCGACCGAGTGATTATTGTTGCCAATGGCAAACTAGCGGCACAAGGTACTCCGCAAGAGCTCTGTGATTTAGCCGGAGAAAAACTACTAGAAGATGCCTTTGTTAAGTTAATTGGTTCAGATGAAGGAGTAGCAGCATGATCCAGTTTAAAGCATTATTAATTAAAGAATTAAGAGAAGCGTTTCGTGATAAGCGAGCATTAATGGTTGCCTTGAGTATGGGGTTACTTGCCCCAGTAATGATCATGGTAATATCGAAAGTAATGATCACTGAAAGCGTTGGTAATCCGCCTATTTATGTGCAATTTACCGGTGCTGAATATGCTCCTAAATTAATAGAGGAGTTTAAAGAAAATAATATTCTCCAGTTTGCTAACGTACCGCAAGACGATAAGTACGCATGGCAAGAGCGTAGTATTGAAGTGGATATTCCTAAAGACTTCGCTGAAAAAATGTCAGAAGGTAAAGCCATAGACGTTGTTTTACGTGCTGATTTTGGTAAAAAATCATCAAGTTCACCTATACGCCGCGTTAGAGCAACCGTTAGAGGATATTCACAAAGCATTGGTTATAAACGTTTATTGGTTCGCGGAGTTGACGTTAAATTATTACAGCCAATAATCTTACAAGAACAAGATACGGCTTTACCCACAAGTAATGCGGTCATGGTCTCAATGTTTTTAGGCATGTACCTATTAATGGGCGCGTTTGTTTCAGGGCTTTCTATTGCTATTGATTCGAGTGCGGGTGAGCGAGAACGTAATGTATTAGAAATGTTGCTATGTCAGCCAGTAAGCACGCTTAAGATTGTGCTTGCTAAGATGACGTGTGCCAGTTCTATTTCAGTATTGTCTATTATAATCATGCTGACATTAACAACCGTCTCTGTTGGTTTTATTGATTTAACAAAAATAGGGGCAACTTTTAGTTTAAATGCCTTTAGCATTGCGGCGCTTTTATTGTTACTTGTACCCCTTTGCTTTTTTGCGACGGCTTTACAATTGTTTTTTTCCTTCCAAGCGAAAAGCTTTAAAGAAGCACAATCAACGGTTTCTATGTTAATTATGTTACCGGCTATGGTGCCTATGGCTATTATGATGATTGATGATAAACCTGCTTGGGTAAATTGGTTACCAATATCAGGTCAGTCGATGTTAATGGAAGATGTATTTAAAGGTTTACCTGTAGATTGGACCGTTTTAGCGAGCACTACAGCGATGACTGTTGCGATGACCGTAGCCTTAGTGATGACGTTAGCGCAGAAGTTGAAATCAGAAAAAGTTGTCATGTCTCTAACTTAATTGAGCATACACAGCGTTGGTATTCAGATGGATAACTCGGTAGAATTAGCAGCACAGCAAAAAGACCGTTTTAAAACGGCTTATAGTAATGTATTGAGTTATTCTTTGAATCCATCTTCAAACTATCAGAAAAAATTTACTCAATGGATGACAGAGTATGAGAAATTGCTCCGTCATATCATCGCCGGTTTTGAAGCAAAACCGGCTATTCAAGATGAACTTTTTCAAGAAATAGCGCTTAATATTTGGCGAGCTTTGCCTAGCTTTAGAGAAGACTCTTCAGTGAAAACTTTTGTTGCCAGAATTGCGCATAATGTTTTAGCAACTCATGTAGCAAAAGCGGTAAAAACCGTAAAGGCTGATCAAGACATTGACGAGTTGAGCCAAGATGCGGAACATGACCAAGTTCAGCCAACTCCCTATCAAAGCTTAGATAAACAGCAAAGACAACAGCGTTTAGCAAAGGCAATAAGACAACTAAAACTCGAACAACAACAAGTCATTACCTTGGCACTTGAAGGTATGAGCTATCAAGAAATTGCTGATGTTTTAGTGATCACTACAAACCTTGTCGGCGTGCGCTTACAGCGTGCGAAAACGGCTTTAGCACAATTGTTGGAGGCGTAATGAACGATAATGAATCCCCGTTGAATGAAAAAGGTAAAGTGACGTTACCGACAAAAAGTCAGGTTGAAACAATACTTAATGTTAAAACGTTACCTAAGAAAGATGTCACTGTTTCACCTGAGCTTTCGGTGTTAGATGAACAATGGGCTGAAATGGCGCAAGACTGGCAGAGTCAACCATTCGTAAAAACAGACATCAATAAATTGCTTAGACAAACCAAGCAAAGAACTTTAATCGCTAAACTTTTACTGTCATTAGATATTATTGCCACTATAGGAATGCTTATCGTCGGGCTTTATATGTGGGTAAGTAACTCTGAAGACCAAGCAACCATGATCTATTTATGTAGCGGCGGTGCATTGTCGGTCATATATGTGTATTTTGCGGTTAAGTATAGAGTTAAGGCATGGCGAGCAAATTGTGGTAGCCCAGATAAAGCCATTGAGCAAGCTATTGCAGGATGCCAGTCATCGCTGAGTTATATTAAGCTTATCAAATTTTCTTGCTTTGTTATTTGCCCTATTTCTAACTGGTACTTATTTACGGCTAGTCAACAAATGAGTAAATCTCCGATGTTTGCCTATATTTTTCTCAATGGATTAATTATAGCTACCTGGCTAATTACCCATGCTTTCTATCGAAAAAGAAATGAAGAATTAAAGTTTCTCAATTCCACAAAAGCAAAATAAAAAGCGGGTTAATTGCCTTTTGTTTGGATTATGTTTTGCTTGTTGGCTTTGTTGTTGTTTTTAATTTCTTGTTATTGTCATTTTTCTTCGCTATATTCTGTTTATCAGAAGCTTTGATCGTAAGGTTAAAAGCTTCTATTAATAAAAACACATGCACATACGGCATAATAGATTACTAAATGAGCTAAAACTTGTCGCTTTTACCGTGTACAACTAAGCTGATTTCAGGCAATATACGCCGCATAAATTTTGCTATCCATTAGACAATTGTCTGTAACAGCCCAAGGCTGAATTATTGAGGAAAAACCATGTTTACACGTGATATGAATATTGCTGATTTTGATCCGGAACTTTATCAAGCGATGAGCAATGAGAAAGTTCGTCAAGAAGAACACATCGAACTTATTGCTTCTGAAAATTACTGTAGCCCTCGTGTTCTTGAAGCACAAGGTTCTCAATTAACCAATAAATATGCTGAAGGCTACCCAGGAAAACGCTACTACGGTGGTTGTGAGTACGTTGATGTAGCTGAGCAGTTAGCAATAGACCGCGCAAAGGAATTATTTGGTGCAACATATGCGAATGTTCAACCACACGCTGGCTCTCAAGCTAACGCTGCGGTTTTTCAAGCCTTAGTTACTCCAGGCGGAAAAGTGTTAGGTATGAGCTTAGCTCATGGTGGACATTTAACTCACGGCTCGCATGTTAGCTTTTCTGGTAAATCTTACGAAGCATTTCAATATGGTCTTCACCCAGAAACTGGTGATATCGACTACGAAGAAATGGAACGCTTAGCACAAGAACATAAACCAGAAATGATCATTGGTGGTTTTTCTGCATTCTCTGGCGTTGTTGATTGGGCGCGTATGCGTAAAATCGCTGACGGTGTTGGCGCATATTTCTTTGTAGATATGGCTCACGTTGCTGGTTTAATTGCAGCGGGTTTATATCCAAACCCAGTTCCACATGCTCATGTTGTTACGACAACAACGCATAAAACATTAGCGGGCCCTCGTGGTGGTTTAATTGTTTCAGGCTGTAATGATGAAGCTGTTTATAAAAAATTAAACTCAGCCGTTTTCCCTGGTGGCCAAGGTGGCCCATTAATGCACATTATTGCGGCTAAAGCTGTAGCATTTAAAGAAGCTTTAGAGCCTGAGTTTAAAGTTTACCAACAAAATGTTTTAGACAATGCTAAAGCTATGGTTGCTGTTCTTCAAGAACGTGGTTATAAAGTTGTTTCAAACGGAACTGAAAACCACTTGTTATTACTTGATTTAATCGATAAAGATATTACGGGTAAAGATGCTGATGCCGCTTTAGGTAAAGCACACATCACTGTAAACAAAAATTCTGTACCAAACGATCCACGTTCTCCGTTTGTAACTTCTGGTTTGCGCCTTGGTACACCGGCAATTACACGTCGTGGTTTTGGTGTTGAAGAGACTAGCGTATTAACAGGTTGGATTTGTGATATTTTAGACGATATCAACAATGAAGATACCATTGTTAAAGTACAAGCAAGCGTTAAAGAACTTTGTGCTCGTTTTCCTGTTTACGCTTAAACTCAGTTTAGGTTAAGCAGAAACATCAAGATAAATAAGTTGATGTAACAATAGCTTAATTAGATTAAAATGGCCGCATTAGCGGCCATTATTGTTTCTGATATATAAACAGAGCTCTTTGCCGATAAAACCAAGCTGATAAAGTAGGAAAAACTTATTGGAATTGGTAAAAACTTTTATTGGAGCTTCTTATGTATTGTCCTTTTTGCCGAGCTGTAGACACCAAAGTCATTGATTCCCGTTTGGTATCTGACGGCCACCAAGTTCGCCGTCGTCGCGAATGTTTAGCATGCCATGAACGGTACACCACGTTTGAAAGCGCTGAATTAGTTATGCCGCGTATTATTAAGAATGATGGTTCTCGTGAACCCTTCAATGAAGATAAAATGCGTAATGGTCTAGTGAGAGCATTAGAAAAACGTCCGGTTAGTGTCGAGCAAGTTGAGCTCTCTATCAATAAAGTAAAATCACAGTTACGCGCTACGGGCGAGCGAGAAGTGTCGAGCGAACTCCTTGGCAATATCATTATGGAACAATTAAAAGAATTAGATAAAGTGGCATATGTTCGTTTTGCTTCTGTTTATCGCTCTTTTGAAGATATTCGAGAATTTGGTGAAGAAATTGCTCGGCTAGACGATGACAAATAACATGAATACATTCTCACCTGACGATTATCGCTTTATGCAACGAGCCATAACACTCGCTAAAAAAGGACATTACACCACATCTCCTAATCCACGAGTGGGTTGTGTGTTGGTTAAGAATGATAAAATAATAGGTGAAGGTTTTCATCAACAAGCTGGTGAAGGCCATGCCGAAGTTAATGCTTTGAAAATGGCTGGTGAAAATGCACAAGGTGCAACCGCGTATGTAACGCTTGAACCGTGCAGTCATTATGGTCGTACACCACCTTGCGCTGATGGATTAATAAATGCTGGCGTTAAACACGTAATAGCCGCCATGGTTGATCCTAATCCGAAAGTTTCAGGTAATGGTTTACAAAAACTTGAACAGGCAGGAATTACCACTCAGCATGGTTTATTAGTGCAATCAGCAGAAAAATTAAACCCCGGTTTTATCAAGCAAATGACCACAGGTTTACCTTATGTTCGTTGTAAGCTCGCGGCGAGCTTAGACGGGAAAACTGCAATGAAAAATGGTGAAAGTAAATGGATAACCTCACCAGAGGCACGACAAGATGTTCAGCGTTTACGTGCACAAAGTTGCGCCATTATTAGTGGTGCAGACAGTATTTTAATGGACGAGGCTAAAATGACCGTGCGATGGTCAGAGCTGGGTGAATTAAAAAATCATTATAAAAAAGAGTTAATTAGACAACCAATACGCGTCATACTCGATTCTAAAAGTCGCTTAACACCCGATCTAGCCTTGTTCAACGAACCTTCACCAATAATATTAATTAGAAATGCTATTGAAAACATTCATCAGTGGCCTCATTTTGTAGAGCAAGTAGCTTTACCTTTTGCTAATACAGAAGAACATAAGCAGCAAATTGATCTACCGGCCTTATTGACGTTTTTAGCTAAACAGGGCCTAAATGATGTGTTAATTGAATCAGGATCTCGTTTAGCGGGTGCTTTTATTGAGCAAAATTTAGTAGATGAATTAATATTATATCAAGCACCAAAATTAATGGGCGCAGAGGGCAAAGGTTTAGCTGATATGCCAAGCTTAACTCATTTAAAACAAGCAAAAGAAGTACGAATAAGCGATGTGCGGATGATCGGTAAAGATATTCGTATAACCACGAAATTTTAAATTAATATTTCCTAAAGAGTCGATGTAAATTGACGCCAAATAAAGTAAAGAGTGATTATGTTCACAGGTATAATTGAAGCGATGGGTAATATTAAGGCTATTAATATTACTGGGCAGGGCGCAAGGTTAGTGATTGCGACAAGCTCATTAGATATGAGTGATGTTAAATTAGGTGATTCAATCGCCACCAATGGCATTTGTTTAACCGTGGTCGCCGTTGATTCAACCAGCTTTAGCGCTGATGTTTCAAATGAGACATTAACGCGTACTGGTTTTGCAAATTATCAAACGGGACAAATCGTTAACTTAGAGAAAGCTATGTTACCAACAACGCGTTTTGGTGGCCATATGGTTTCTGGTCATGTTGACGCCGTTGTAGCCATCAGTGCCATTGAACATAACGGTAATAGCATCGAATACTGGCTAGAAATGCCCAGTGATTTAGCTCCTTATATTGCCGAAAAAGGCTCCATTACTATCGACGGCACTAGTTTGACTGTAAACAGTTTAACGCAGGATAAATTTCGTTTGACCATCGTTCCACATACTACAGCGCAAACAATTATTGCTAATTACCAAGTCGGCACAAAAGTAAACATAGAAGTTGATTTAATAGCGCGTTATATAGAGCGCTTATTAATGAAAAAAGATACAAGTTCATCTGAAAGCTATAGTTCAGGTGTGACTCAAGAATTATTGGCTCGTAGCGGCTTCATTAAATAAAAAGAGATGATCATGAATTTACATACCCCACAAGAAATTATTGACGATATTGCTCAAGGTAAAATGGTCATTTTAATGGATGACGAAGACCGCGAAAATGAAGGTGACTTCATTATGGCCGCTGAAAAAGTTACCCCAGAAGCCATTAATTTTATGGCAACTCATGGCCGTGGTTTAATTTGCATGCCGATGACGGTTGAAAAGTGCCAAGAGTTAAAACTACCTTTGATGGTTGAAAAAAATGATGCTCAATTTAGTACCAACTTTACCGTTTCAATTGAAGCGGCGCAGGGGGTAACCACAGGGATTTCAGCAGGGGATCGTGCTACGACTGTTTTAGCCGCCGTTGCTAAAGACGCTAATCATTTAAGCATCGTTCAGCCGGGTCATATCTTTCCGTTAATTGCTAAGGATGGTGGAGTTCTAAATCGTGCTGGTCATACTGAAGCAGGTACTGATTTAGCACGTTTAGCGGGTTTAGAGCCAGCGGCAGTTATTGTTGAAATATTAAATGAAGACGGCACTATGGCACGTCGTCCAGACTTAGAAGTTATTGCTGAAAAGCACGGTTTGAAAATGGGCACTATTGCCGATTTAATTGAATACCGAAATGCTAACGAAACGACCATAGAACGCATTTCACAATGTAAGTTACCAACAGCGTTTGGTGAATTCGATTTAACTGTATTTAAAGATACCATAGATGGTCAGGCGCACTTTGCGTTGACTAAAGGCGAAATAAAAGCAGATGAGCCAACTCTAGTACGTGTACATTTAGAGAATACTTTTCGAGACTTATTATTTAGCCAACGTGAAAGCGTTGCTAAATGGCCAATGGCAAACGCCTTAGAAAAAATCGGCACAGAAGGTGGCGTATTAGTCTTATTAGGTAAGCACGAGTCTACTGCTGAATTAATTGCTCAAGTAGAGAAGTATGCAAAAGCGGATGCCGGTGAAATCGTTAATGAAGTGCAGCGTCATGTAGGCTCTCGTAACGTTGGCGTAGGATCTCAAATACTTTCTAACTTGGGCGTGAGTAAAATGCGCTTGTTAAGCTCACAAACTAAATATCATTCGCTATCAGGCTTTGGTCTAGAAGTTGTTGAATATATTGCCGAGTAATTCATTTTTTAGAAAAATAGCTTAAAACATACCAAATCACCTATAAGAGTAAGATCTTGTAGGTGATTTTTTATTTTCCGGTATTTAAAGTTTGCTCTAAAATTGATATCGATAAGAAGCCGATATTAATCGTCCTTTACCGGGTACTTCACCATTAAAAACTCTGGGGTCAAAAACAACATAATCTTTATCAAGCAGGTTATGTGCATTAATTGATATGAGATGATTTTGAGAAAAATCGTAATTTAGATTTACTGAAAGTAGAGTGTATTGCTTTTGCTTGAATTGAATGTCGTTACTGAGAGTCATCTTAGGAGGGGATACTTCATCGCGCCAGATAGCGTTAGCATTAAACTGCCATTGCCCTAATTTATATGAAAGGTTAACTGTAGCAAAGTGTTTAAAGCTATCGTTTATAGGATCATCAAAAAGGTGTGTATAGTTCATTGATAATCTTAACTGATCATTTATTTCAATGTTTGCACTAGTTTCTAAACCACTGATTTTTAAATTTACAGCATTATCAAACGTAAAAAGTGCTTCGCCGCTATAGGGCACTTTATTGATAAAATCGCGTAAATTATTATGAAAAAGTACGACTTCACTCGAAAGCGTTTTATGCTGGTAAATCCATACTAACTCAGTCGTTTTGACAAATTCAGAGGTTAAATTAGGGTTACCCGTTGTAATGCTGTCATTTGAATACAGCTCATTATTTACCGGAGTACGAAATGACTCTCCATATTGCAGTTTAAAAGTGTTATCTGGGCTTGCTTGCCAAACTAAAGCACCTCGAGGTGAAAGTTTATGGTCAATGCCTTTGACATTATCGTAGCGAGTGCCTAAAAAGAAACTCACGTTTTGTGCTAACTGCCACTTGAATTGACTGTAAACACCTTGCATTTCATGAGATTGGTTGAGATTTTCTGATTCAGGATTTCGTTTTAGAATGACAGTTTCACCGAGGAAGTTTTCATCGGTAGGGATAATTAACTCTCGTTGAAAATCGTAATGTGTTGCCGCATTACCTGACTGAAACTGGCTAGCTTTTCTAAACTCAACACCTGAATTAAGGCTAATGTTTTTGTTAATTTCCCAGCTATGATCTGCACTTAAATCGGTAGATTCTGTACGCCAGTATGGACCTATTAAAAAATCATCACTGATAAAGCCGCTGTCTCTAGGTAAAACCATACCTGCAGATTTTATTTTAAATAAGCTATAGGAAGCTTTGATATCCAATTGGTGGTTTTCAGTTTTCCATATTTGACCTTTTCCTGATACGGAAAGGCTATTACTTTTATGAATATTATCAACAGAATATCCACCAAGATTAATAAACTCATCTAGATTGTTTTCACTGTAACGAATGTTGATATTACTGGATTTATAGTGAGCACCCAATTCTAGATATTTGTTTCTATAAGGGTCTTTAACTTTTCGGTTTAAAGGCGATATGTATTGATGACCGTTAGACCTTTCAACAGACATATTACTGTGCAGACTTAAGTCTTCAGATAGTGTTTTTTGCCAGCTTGTTGATAAATGCTGATATCCATTTTCTCCTATGCTTAACGTTAACTGCTTATCAGTTGTTTTAGTAATAATATTTAACACCCCCAAAAAAGCATTGCTCCCATATAGTGCCGAGCCTGGACCTCGGATAACCTCAATGCGTTCAATAATTTCGGTAGGAATGTGTGGGGTATAAACAGAAGCTTTACCAAAGGATATTTCGTTGAGTCGCTCGCCATTGATCATGACCAGTATATAGCCGTTATCAAGATAAACGCCACGGGCGTGTTCTTTAGGTACTGCGCCAACCCAGTCACCACGTGTCATTTGAAAACCGGGCACAAAATTCATCACATCATAAGCATTTTTAACGCCTAAGGCTTGAATATCAGCTTGCTCAAATACAGTGATCGTCGAAGGCACTGTTAGAACAGTTTCTTCTGTTTTGGTAGCTAAACTAATACGTACTTGCATTAGCTCTTCTATGCTGAAATCAAAGATGTCTTTTTCAGTAGTGCTCGCGTGAGAACTATTGATAAACAAGAGAAAAAAACAGCCAGTAATCCAAACGACAATTTGCATATAAATTAGTAAATTATTAGCTTTGCATTAAGTTAATTGCTTGTAACAAAAATAGCAAGTGATAATAGCCTTCCAACAGATAGTTGATTGATTTAAATGTATAATTTAATTTTATTTCTCAGTTAAATAGAGCTTGCATTCTAAATTAAGGACATGAATTACAATAAACAATATGAGAAAATTGTTTATATATATACATAGCAGAAATTACATTTTTAATGTCGATTGAGAGGAGTGTAGTTGAAGCATACCTGTGGTATTAAAAAAATAAGTTACTAATATTGTGCATAATTAGTAACTTATTTTAGAAGGGATATTAATTGTTATGCAAGTTTAAGAAAACTCGTGATCTTATTAATAATACCTTGGCTATCTAAGCCAAGTTCTTGATGAATCTCTTGCTGAGTTCCATGTTTAATAAAACTATCGGGTAGGCCAATGTTTAAAATTTTCATGGCGATACCTTGGCTAAGAATATATTCATTTACCCCTGAACCTGCGCCACCTGCAATGGCATTATCTTCTATGGTAACAATAACATCGTGATTTTTTACCATAGTGTCGATCAGCGAAGTATCAAGCGGTTTAATAAAGCGCATATCAACGAGCGTACAATTTAGTTCTTGTGCAGTTATTTTTGCTTCATCTAAAGTGCTACCAAAGTTTAAGATAGCAACAGAAGGCTGTGAATTCTCAACGGTAGGCTGATAGATGGTATTTGCTTTACCCAACTCAATCGTTTCATTTATTTCCGGAAGTTGGGCACCATTACCGCAGCCCCTAGGGTATCGAACGGCACTAGGACCATGGTGTTGAAAGCCTGTATTAAGCATAAGTTGGCATTCACGCTCATCAGACGGCGCCATAATAACGATGTTTGGCACACAGCGCATGAAGCTTAAATCGAACGAACCTTGGTGTGTGGGTCCGTCTGCGCCGACAATACCTGCACGGTCAATTGCAAACAATACAGGTAAGTTTTGAATAGCGACATCGTGAATTAATTGATCGTAGCCACGCTGTAAAAAGCTCGAGTAAATGGCAACAACAGGTTTGCTACCCCCTATGGCTAGACCTGCGGCAAAGGTAACAGCATGTTGTTCTGCAATCGCGACATCAAAGTATTGCTCAGGAAAGCGCTGGCTAAATTCAACCATGCCAGAGCCCTCACCCATGGCAGGAGTTACTGCAACAAGTGACTTATTTTGTTCAGCTGTTTTACAAAGCCAGTCGCCAAATATTTTTGAATAAGTCGGCAAGCTTGGTTTACTTTTGGGTAAAGACGTTTGGCTAGGATCAAATTTTGGCACGGCATGATATTTTATTGGGTCTTGCTCTGCAGCTTCATATCCCTTGCCTTTTTTGGTAGCAATATGAAGGATCTGCGGTCCTTTTAAATTACGCATATTGCTAATGGTATCAACTAAGCCATTTACGTCATGCCCATCAATAGGACCGATATAATTGAATCCTAATTCTTCGAAAAAGGTACTTGGCACAACCATGCCTTTTAAATGTTCTTCGGCGCGGCTTGCTAATTCTTTTATCGGTGGAATGTTTTTGAGTATACGCTTACTACCTTCACGTATTCCTGTGTATATACTGCCCGATAACATTTTGGCGAAATGATTATTCAATGCGCCAACATTTTCTGAAATTGACATTTCGTTGTCATTTAAGATTACCAGCATATCTCTTTTTATGTCACCAGCATGATTTAACGCTTCAAAAGCCATGCCTGCTGTCATAGCTCCATCGCCAATTACAGCAACAACTTTACGGTTTAACGCTTCTTTTTCAGCAGCAACGGCAAGACCTAATGCTGCTGAAATAGAGGTACTTGAATGACCAACACTCAATACATCGTAGTCGCTTTCTTCACGCCATGGAAAAGGGTGTAAACCGTCTTTTTGACGGATAGTATGAAGTTGGTCACGTCGACCCGTTAAAATTTTATGTGGGTAAGCTTGGTGGCCAACATCCCAAATAAGGTGATCAAAGGGCGTTTTATATACATAATGTAATGCTACGGTTAATTCTATAGTGCCTAACCCTGAGGCAAAGTGCCCACTACTTTTACTTACCGAACTTAATAAATAGCTGCGTAGTTCATTACTAGCCTGAATTAGCTGATTTTGATCTAACATACGTAGATCATCAGGAGAGTCGATATTGGCCAATAAAGGGTAGTCGGCAAGGTTTATAGTCATATTAATTATTGTTTATTCTTTAGAGTGTAATTTAAGGTTAATGAGCGCGCTTGATAATAAACGTCGCAAATTCAGCTAAGTTATTCGTATTGTAGGGCAAAGTTACTAAAGCTTGTAGTGCTTGTTGATATAAGTTGTCAGCTTTTTGCTGAGCGCCCTGTAAACCTAACAAGGCAGGGTAAGTGCTCTTGTTAGCTGCAACGTCTGACCCCGCGGGTTTTCCTAGCTGCTCTTCACTTGATATTATGTCTATAATATCATCGCGTACTTGATACGCTAAACCCACATGTACAGCATAAGATTTAAGTTGGTTCTTTTGCTCATCAGATATGTCGCTACTAATTTCGGCAACCATGGTAACTGAGGCTTTTAGCAGAGCTCCTGTTTTTAGCGAGTGCAGTTTTTCTAATTCGATTAATGATACTTTTTTACCTGTCGCACTAATATCAAGTGCTTGTCCGCCACACATACCTTGATACCCTGAAGCGTCGACTAATTGTCGAATTAACGCAATGCGTTTAACGTCAGCTTTAGGCGTAAATGCATGATTAGCCAAAATATCAAAGGCAAGGGTTTGTAAGCTGTCCCCAGCTAAAATAGCAGTGGCTTCATCGAAGGCTTTATGGCAAGTAGGTTGGCCACGACGTAAATCGTCATCGTCCATTGCCGGTAAGTCGTCATGTAACAATGAATAGGCATGAATACATTCAATAGTCGCGGCTATTCCGTCTACATCAGACATTTCTAAGCCAAGTGCATCACCGGTTATATAGGCGAGGTAAGGGCGCATCCGTTTACCACCTATGAGCAAACCATATCGCATTGCTGCTAATAACTTTTCATCATTAACTTCAAATTGCGCAAGTTTATCTTCTAAGAACTGATTGATGCGGGCTTGGTAAAAGTCTAGTTGGCTTAATTGCGTCACTAATCGTTACTCGTATTATCCGTTTTTTCAAACGTTTCTAATTGAGATTTTCCGTTTTTAGCGAGTAATATTTGAATTTTTTGTTCAGCACTTTTGAGCTTTTCTTGACTACCTTGGCTTAAGTTTAAACCACGCTCAAAAAGCGTCATTGAGTCTTCTAAACTGAGTTCACCTTGCTCTAAGTTTTGCACTATTAATTCAAGTTCGGTAAGGGATTCTTCAAAGCTTAAATTTTCTATTTTTTTCTTAGCCATTTTTTCGAAGTTACTGTGATAAAACATCTAGGCGCAAACTTACCCTAGCTAAGCCTTTTGGTCAATTATCGAGTACAAATAAGTTTAAATTAAAAAAAGTATTTTATTGCTTAAGTTATTGACAATATGGGCGATAATAACTTTATATTGAGTTTTATATAAAAACATAAGTATTCGCGTATCTTAATACCTTAATGTATTATCAAATAATACAACGATACAATACGTTTAGATTTCCCCCGGAGGCTGTTTGTGGATTTAGCAACGATACTAGGCATAGTAGGCGCAATTGGTTTACTAATTATGGCAATGATGTTGTCTGGTGATATCAACATGTTTATTGATACCCAGTCACTGATCATTGTTTTTGGTGGTTCCATTTTTGTGGTCTTAGCCAATTACAGTATTGGACAATTTCTGGGTATTGGTAAAATTATCGCTAAAGCGTTTATGTTCAAAATTGAACAACCAGACGATCTTATTGAAAAGTCTGTTGAAATGGCTGATGCCGCACGTAAAGGTGGTTTTTTAGCGTTAGAAGAAGCGGAAATATCCAATGCTTTTATGCAAAAAGGTGTTGATATGCTCGTTGATGGTCATGATGCTGATGTAGTACGTGGCACCTTGCAAAAAGATATTCAACTTACTGCTGATCGACATGAAACGGGCGTAGGTATGATGATGTCACTTGCTGATGTTGCTCCTGCCATGGGCATGATAGGAACACTTATTGGTTTGGTGGCTATGTTATCGAATATGGATGATCCAAAATCGATTGGACCAGCGATGGCTGTTGCGTTACTGACCACACTTTATGGGGCATTTCTTGCCAACGTTATTGCTATTCCAATAGCGGCTAAATTAAAACTTCGCTTAGCTGAAGAGAAAATGAATCAGGATTTAATTCTTGATGCTGTACTAGGTATTCAAGATGGCCAAAACCCACGCGTTATTGAAGGATTGTTGAAAAACTATCTTGCTGAAGGCAAGCGTACTATCAGCACAACAGAAGAAGAATAACGGGAGAAATTTATGGCAGAACAAGAATGTAAATGTCCACCTCCCGGGCTACCAGCTTGGATGGGTACTTTTGCTGACTTAATGTCGCTATTAATGTGCTTTTTCGTCTTGCTATTATCATTTTCTGAAATGGATGTTTTAAAATTTAAGCAAATTGCTGGTTCAATGAAATTTGCTTTTGGTGTGCAAAACAAAATTGAAGTTAAAGATATCCCAAAAGGTACCAGTATTATTGCGCAAGAGTTTCGCCCTGGTAAACCGGAACCAACGCCTATTGAAGTTATTCAGCAACAAACCATGGAAATGACCCAGCAAATGTTGGAATTCCAAGCGGGAGATGAAACATCTGCCGGTGGCCGCCAAGAACAACGTGGCACAGAGCGTGGCGGACAATCACAAAGTACTGCCGATGAAATGTCTGCACAGGCTATGCAAAAAGCGAAAGATGAACTAGAGCAATCTTCACAAGAACAAGTGAATGAATTAGTAAAGAAAATTGCTGAGCAATTAGAGCAACAAATTCAAGATGGCGCTATAGAACTTGAATCTCTTGGGCAACAAGTGACAATCAGAATTCGTGAAAATGGCTCATTCCCCTCGGGTTCTGCATTTTTACAACCACAATTTCGTCCTATTATTCGTGAAATTGGTGAATTACTTAATACGGTACCAGGCGAAATTATGGTGTCGGCACATACCGATAACCGAGGTATTAGTTCCGAATTATTTTCTTCTAACTGGGATTTATCAAGTAAGCGAGCAGTCGCCATTGCCCATGAATTAATTAAAGTACCTGAATTTGAGCAGTCTCGTTTATTAGTTGTTGGGCATGCGGATACACGTCCTTTAGTACCTAATACCAATGCTTTAAACCGTCGACGTAATCGTCGGGTTGAAATTTCGATTAATCAAGGTAAAGCAAAAGAAACTGAACCTGTTTCTATTCGCAAATAAAAAGTAACACCGTAAATGAACCACTATCAACAAACAGAAAGTTTATTGTTAGTGGTTCTTTTTTCAACTTACCCTTCATTCCACTTTCGTGTATAATTCGCGCCATTATTTCTGTGGGTCGATTGTGACCTCTGTACTAGCTTTATATTTAGGGTCGTTTGTTCATGAAATTCATCATAAAACTCCAAGCTGAAATTGCTGTTAAAAGTCGCCCTGTTCGTAAGCGCTTTACTAAAATTTTAGAATCCAGCATTAAAAACGTTTTACGTCGTATTGATGAGCAAGTGACTACTCGTGCTAACTGGGACAATATCGAAGTTAATACTAAAAATGACGATCCTAAAAATCGTTTAGCACTTATTGAAACATTGAAGTGTGTTCCTGGTGTTGCTGTATTTCTTGAGGTTCAACAAACGTCATTTACAGACGTTCACAACATTTTTGAAAAAACCTTAGCAGCGCACGCAAAGACAATTGAAAATAAAACCTTCTGTGTACGTGTTAAGCGTAGCGGAACACACGACTTTAATTCTTTAAAAGTTGAACAATATGTTGGTGGCGGATTAAATCAAAATGTTGAATCGGCAAGAGTTAAACTGAAAAAACCTGATGTAACTATTCTTCTAGAAATTAAAGATGAAAGTTTATTCATCGTCGCAGAACGTCATCAAGGATTAGGCGGCTTCCCTATTGCAACACAGGAAGATGTTTTATCGTTAATGTCTGGTGGTTTTGATTCAGGCGTCTCAAGTTATCAAATGATTAAAAAAGGTGCTCGTACGCATTATTGTTTCTTTAACTTAGGTGGTGCAGCGCACGAAGTTGGTGTTAAGCAAGTTAGCTATTACTTATGGAACAAGTTTGGTGCATCGCATAAAGTAAAATTCTTCGCTGTTGATTTTGAGCCTGTTGTTGCTGAAATACTCGAGAAAGTAGAAAACGGGCAAATGGGCGTTATTCTTAAACGTATGATGATGCGTGCTGCTGCTAAAATTGCGAAAAGAGGCAAAATACAGTCTTTAGTTACAGGAGAAGCACTAGGTCAAGTATCAAGTCAAACCTTAACTAATTTAAACGTGATTGACCGAGTAACAGATACTTTAATACTTCGTCCGTTAGTTGCTTATGATAAGCAAGATATAATTGATATTGCTCGTAAAATTGGTACAGAAGATTTTGCTAAAACTATTCCTGAGTATTGTGGTGTTATTTCGAAGCGTCCAACCGTAAAGGCAGTACTATCAAAAATTGAAGCTGAAGAAGATAACTTTGATTTTGACATCTTAGACAAAGTTGTTGAAGAAACGCGTGTTTACGACATTCGTGATATTAATACTGAGAGTGAAGAAGAAATTCATGCGGTAGATACCGTAGATGAATTAGCTAAAGACGCCATTGTTATTGATATTCGTAGTCCAGAAGAAGAAGAAGACCAGCCTCTCGAAATTGAAAACATTAAAGTTATTCATATTCCTTTTTATAAGCTTTCGAATAAATTTAGTGAATTAGAGCAAGAAAAAGAATATTTATTGTACTGCGATCAAGGGGTGATGAGTAAACTCCAAGCACTTTATCTCATTGGTGAAGGTTACAAAAACGTTAAAGTATATCGCCCTTAATCCATCAAAATTTTTTCACGCTTATCCGTTAGACATTAAAGCCATCTTCGAGCGCTTTAATGTCTAACCATAACTGAGTATTGTTCGGCGTGGCTAGTTGATGTTTTCCCCCTAAACGGTGAACATAACCGTTTATATAATCTATTTCCGTACGACGACTAGCGATTATATCGGCACGCATTGATGATATGTTGTTTTCAGTATTATGCGCAACGCTCTTAATTAACTTCAACAATGAACTTTCCGATAACGTTACCTCTTCTTTAGCTGCTGCTTGCACAACTTCACGAATGACTTGCCTTACTTTTTCTTGATAAACGTGTTGATTGATATCGCCATTTGGCATGTTTTTAAGTGCGGTAAGTGGATTAATAACACAGTTAATGGCGAGCTTTTGCCACTGTGCTTGCTTGATATCCTCTTGCCAATAAATTTGTTGGAGCCCTTGTTGAAAATAATCGACTGTTTGAGCTTGCTTCGTTGAGGTAAGTTGTCCGAATATAAGGCCAAGATCGCTGTTGCCCATGCCAGTATGCTCAATATGATAATCGGCCACTTTTCTAGCGCCTTGCGTAAGTAATAATGTCAATAAACATTGAGTGGTTTTAAGCAGGTGACTGATTTCTTCAAAAGTTCCTAAGCCATTATGCGTTAAAATAATAACTGCGTTGTCGGCAATTAAAGCATGAATACTCTGCAAAGCCTTTTTAACTTGGTACGACTTTACGCAAATAACAATCAATTGCGCGCTCGCAAGTTCTTTTCTACTTGCCATGCTTAATGGAAAACTTTTTGTTTTTGAGTTCAATTCCTTAAAAGAGTAATGCGAAACTTCGCAGGGGGTTGATGGCCACAATGATACGGAATGATTATTTTTTCCGAAGTTCGCAATACTAAATCTATGATAGCAAAGTAAGCCGATAGCGCCTTGACCGACTATAACCGTACGCATCTATTCTTTCTCGAGCTTAGGCTTACCATAAATAATGGTCAACCATTGCAGTGTTGCAAAAAGGGAAATACCGACAACATCAGCAACAAAATCAAAAAACTGACCACTTCTAAAACCTAAATAATGCTGGCCAATCTCAGTAAGTGCACTGTAAAAATATAAACAAACAACGGTATTCACTAATGGTAGTTTTACTAAACGAATCAAAATCCAACTTAAGCCAAAAAAGCCAATAATATGGCCAAAGGTATCGATTTGAATTTTATTAATAACACTCATCGTTAATTCTGTAGGAATAAAAAAGAATAATACTAAAAGTAGCGAAGAAACTAAAAGCATTAATAGCTGTAGGTTATTTTTCATTTAAAAGAACATTTCTTAAATAGTAACAGAGTAATTATTCATCTTACCATGCAAAAATAGGCGTTGCGATGCCCTTTACCCGCCTGTAGTGCTTTGGTAACATTAGCACACTTATATTATTATTTACTTATCGAAAGGCCGTTAACATGCCAACAATGGATGTCGTTTCCGAAATTAATTTGGAAGAAGTTAGAAATGCAACTGAAAATGCTAATCGTGAGTTAAGCACTCGTTTTGATTTTCGTGGCGTTGAAGCCAGTATTGAATGGAAAAAACCTAATGTTGTCATAAAAGCAGAGGGTGACTTTCAAATAAGACAACTGGTAGATATGATACGTTCGCAACTTTCTAAACGTAATATTGATGCCAAAGCTTTAACGCTTTCTAATACAGAGCATACAGGGAAAACTTTTACCCAGCAGCTATCTTTTAAAGAAGGTATTGAGCAACCAGTTGCTAAAAAAGTTGTTAAATTAATTAAAGACAGTAAATTGAAAGTACAAGCGGCTATTCAAGGCGAGCAATTAAGAGTTACTGGTAAAAAACGTGATGACTTGCAAGCCGTGATGAAATTAATACGTGAAGCAGAATTAGAACAATCTTTCCAGTTCAATAACTTTCGAGATTAACGCTTGTAAAGGTCAATTTTTATACTGCTTATAGGGACACTGTCCTCTGATCCCTATCAGGATCCTATATTCATCGAGAAAGAAGCTCAAACAGCACAAAAGTGCTGTTTTTTTATGCTTGAAATTCAGCACTAGCTTCACCAGTAACCTTATCTTTACAGGTTAATCGCGCTTTTAGAAACAAATTGCTGATTTTTGTGTAATTAAGTCTGTTGTTTTGTTGATACATTAAGTAAATTAACAGCATTCTAATAATAATAAAGATACATTTAATGAGTGCTTCAAGAGGTGGGTTTAGTTCCCGCATTGGTTTTATCATGGCCGCAGCAGGTTCCGCTGTTGGTTTAGGAAATATCTGGGGTTTCCCTACCCAAACAGCAAGTAATGGGGGCGCAGCCTTTGTACTGGTTTATTTAGTGCTGGCATTCTGCTTAGCTTATCCAGCATTTATGGCTGAGTTACTTATTGGCCGGTTTGGTCAAGCGAATGCGGTCACTTCATTACAAAAAATGTCTCGTACCCTTTTTCAAAAACGATTCGCTTTCTTTGTTGGTTTTGGTGGCGTTGTTTGTGCAGCATTAATACTCAGCTTTTATGGTATTTTGGCAGGATGGATGATGTCGTATGCCGTTGAACCTATAGCGAGAATTGCAGGTATCACAGACGTTGCTGATTGGGTGATTGGCGATTCCTTTATCCGTAATATCATTTTTACTGCCACCTTTATGTTTTTAACTATCTTCATTATCCAAAAAGGTGTTGAAGATGGCATTGAAAAATGGTCTAAGCGATTAATGCCACTTTTAATTGGCTTATTAATCATCTTAATTGGTTACGTTTTTACACTTGAAGGTGCTAGTGAAGGATTAGATGCTTATTTAAATCCTGATTTTTCTAGAATTTTTGAACCTGATTTATTGATCAGTGCACTGGGCCAAGCTTTTTTCTCTTTATCTCTAGGAACAAGTGTCATGGTGATTTACGGTTCTTATATCTCGAAAAAAGAAAACTTGGTTACTCTTGGTGCGCAAGTTACCTTGATCGATGTATCTATTGCTTTTTTAGCGGGTTTATTAATTATACCTGCAATGTATGTAGCACAGGCACAGGGCGTAACTATTTTTGCTGATGATGGCAGTTTAGTTTCAGGTCCAGGACTTGTTTTTGCTGTTTTGCCTAGCTTGTTTAGCTCGATGGGCTCTATGGGGTTATTTGTCGCTTTTACCTTTTTTGTTCTGATGTCGGTTGCAGCATTAACATCGTCAATATCTATGCTTGAGGGCCCCGTTTCTTATGTCGTTGAACGACATGGCATAGCACGTAAAAAAGCGACTAAGGCTATTGGTTTTATTATTTTCATGATCAGTATTGGAATAATAAGTAATGTTGATGTGATGTTGGGCTTAGTTGCTACTCTTGCTACTGAGTACGGTCAGCCTATTATTGCCATGCTATGTTGTGTATTTGTTGGTTGGATTTGGTACAGAAATGATGTGCTAATGGAACTAAAACAAGGTAATGATGATGTAGAACATAGTGTCTTCTGGAAAATTTGGCCTTGGTACACTAAATTTGTTTGCCCAACGGCAATTGGTGTCGTGTTTATTCATTCATTGAATCTTTTTTAAGGACTGAAAAACAAGAAAAAAGCGAGTTTGCCTCGCTTTTTTTATGTCTTCTGTAAAATTCTAGCTCACAAATTCTTTTACTTGAGATAACGATGCAGCACCTACTTTAGTCTTTATCAACTCACCATTCTCTATTAACAATAAGGTAGGGATACCTCTAATGCCAAACCTCACCATCAATTCTTGCGCATTATCGGCATTAACTTTCACTACTTTTAGCTCATTAAATTCTAATGAAATTTGCTCAACAACTGGGGCGATCATTTTACATGGACCACACCAAGGGGCATAAAAATCAATTAACACCTTACCCGGGTGTTCTTCAACTTCACTCGCAAACTGTTCACTGGTTATTTCATTTACATTACTCATTATTGTTCCTATTCGAATCGTGGTATTTCAAAAGAGTGGCTAGTCTATCTGAACCTACTTTACTTGATTAGCCTGTTCCAATAGAATTGATTGTTCTATTTTTGGGACAAACGGTGGGCGTTATGCAAAACCTAGATAATTTATCACTGTTTTTGAGCATCGTTGAATCAGGATCGCTTACTGGAGCCGCGAAAGCGTTAGGAATGCCTAAATCTAAATTAAGTCGCCGTTTAGCTTTACTGGAAAGTGAGATAGGGAGTCAATTATTAGTAAGAACAACTCGTTCACAGAAATTAACCGAAACGGGTGAGCAACTTTTTAGAGCTTGCAAACCACATGTCGAGGCATTAAAAGCAGCTGAAGCGAGTATTAGTGACTTTATTTCATTACCTAAAGGTAAGTTAAAAATACTGTTACCGTTAGAGTTTTTCAACCAAGTATTGGCTGAACTTATTACGGAGTTTGCTTTGCTTTATCCTGAGATTTCTGTACATTGCCAGCATTATTCACAAGAAATACCTGAGCAGGATCTGACGTATGATTTAATTTTTGTATTACACGAACAGTCACTTCCGCCATCAAATTGGATTGCCAAAACATTACTAAGTTTTCCTCAAGCTATTTACGCCTCAGTAAAAAGAACGATTTCTAACAATATACAACCTGAAGAATTATTAGCTCATAACTGTATTTTATCACAAGAAAACCAGCAATGGCTCTTTCGTGAAAGCAATAATACCATGGTAATAGAGCCTAAAACGTTTATGGTCTTATCAAGCCCTGAAATGCGCCTTGCTGCGGTAAAGCGAGATTTAGGCATAGCAAAACTGCCTGAATATTTGATTAACAGCGATAAAGGTAGTGACTTAATCAAACGAGTGATGTTAGGAAAATCGCCTGTTGCGCAGCAATTATCGGTTCTATATCAAAGTAGAACTGTTGCTAAAAAAACAAGAGCATTTCTGGATTTCTTTCAAAGCAACATAGGCTGTTTACCGCTATAATTATGTAAAATGCGAAGAAGGACGTTTATCAATGGCTAAGGTATTTATAATAAAATTCTTTTGTCTTTGTTTTGCTTTTTCGCATCAAAGCTTTGCCGAAACAATTAACTTGGTTGCAGAAACTTTTCCTCCGCAAACACACAGTAATGGAACCGGTCAGCAATTCGAGGTAGCAAAAGCTATTTTTGAACCCTTAGGTTATAAGGTCAATATTGAAGTATATCCTTATCGTCGTGTTATTTATTTATTAGAACACGAGCAAGTTGATATGGCTGTTGGTGTAGCAAGAGTTAATAACTCCGCATTATTATTTTCTGAACAGCCGCATGATAGTGATAACTTAGTGGCTATTCATCCGAAAGAAAGTAACGTTGCTTGGCAGGGCGCTATCTCATTACACGGAAAGAGGCTTTTATTTATTGCCGGATTAACGGAAGGTTTATCCATGGATTTAAACCTCTCAGAGAATAAAGTCAGTGAAGTTAATACACGTGTCCAGGCGCTGAAAAAATTACTCATCGGGCGTGATGACTTTTTAATAGATTGTGAGTGTGGCTTCTTTCTTGATGAAGTAGAGCCTTATCGGTCACTATTTACTGTAAATAATATTGGTTTTATCAAAATATATGCCGCCTTTCCAAATACAGAAAAGGGAATGAAATTAAAAAACATATGGGCAAAAGAATTCCCCAAATTTATCCAAACAAACAAAGCACGTGAAATATATAAAAAGTGGGGATTATTACGTGAATACGAAATTATTCTAAAACTCTTAAAAAGCACTTTACAAAAGCATGCTTCAATTATACTGAAGCCTAGATAATAACTGTTAAATACTTGGCCAAGACAAAGTCCAAGGAAAGCTAAGTTCGTTTAAAGCTAAGCCTTCTGTAAAATATTCACCACTACTCGGTGGTAATACATATTGAAAATATTGACCGTTAAAATTAAAACGTAATGCATAAGCGTGTAGATAGCCACGTTGTTCTTGAATGTTACCTTGAGTTGCATAACTTGGATCACCGAGTATTGGTGAACCTATACTTGATAAAGCGACACGTAATTGGTGTGTCTTACCACTGTGTGGCTTAAGCAAATATAAACGTCTTCCCGCCGTTAACGGGTAAGAGAAAAACTGAGTGGTCGCTGGATTTTCTTGGCTACGCAGTAACTTCCACATACCGCGACGGCTTTTAGCCATATCCCCTTTGATCAAACCCTGTTTCTTTTTGGGTTTTTTATCACTAATGGCAAGGTAATATTTTTCAACTTTATGTTGTTCAAATAATTGCTGAAATTGCTGGGCTGCGGTTAAGTTTTTAGCAAAGATAATTAAACCTGAAGTCATTTTATCAAGACGATGTACCGGATACAGGTCGTTAAACTTTTCCTGTACTTGGCCCATATTTTTTACTTGATTGAAAAAGCCATGTTTTATTTCCCCTTCATCATGAAAGTTAATATCGTGAGGTTTTTCAACAACAATAAAATCATCATTCTCGTCAATTATGTTTATCGGTAGCATTTATGAAAGCCCTAAACCGACCATAATATAAAGAATGATGGTGATGACAGCGCCAATCAATGCATAAGGTAACTGCGTTTTAACATGTTCGAAATGGTCACACCCACTGGCTATTGATGCAACAACGGTAGTATCCGAAATAGGCGAAGCATGGTCACCAAAGACACCACCACCTAATACAGCAGCGACCAAAAACTCAATAGGTAAACCACTTTGTTGAGCGATAGGCACGGCAATAGGTACAAGTATTGCGAAGGTACCCCAAGAGGTTCCTGTCGCAAATGCCATTAAAGCTGCAACAATGAAAATAACAGGAGCCATTAAAAATAAGGGTAACTCGAGGTTGAATAAATCGCTGACATAAATTCCGGTACCTAATCCTTTTATAGCGTCGCCAAAAGCGAATGACAAGACCAATATAGCAACAGCAGGCAGCATATATTTAATGCCTTGCATCGAACTTAGCACAATTTCTTTTAGATTAAGCAGTTTGTGATAACTTACAAGAAGAGTAAGTAGAATGAGCGAGCTGGTGATAGACCAGAAGACCGAAAATGAACCAGAACCACGACGAATATCACCATCACCCGTTACCCATAATAAAACGAGGGTCATCATTAACAATGATAATAACGGTAACCACATAACATGGGCGGGTGCTGTTTTATTAAACTCTTCTTTGACTGGATTTTTTACCAGAGATTCCGCCTTTTTCATTGGGCCGAAAACTTTGCCACTATAAGCTGTGTAAAAAGCTAATAAAATAGCAATGATGGCATAAAAATTATACGTAACAGTACCAATTAATATACCAACCGAATCAGGTAACTGGTAGTCGTCGAGTAAACCTAATATGTAGGCACCCCATCCATTAACAAGCAATAAAATACTTACCGGTGCGCAAGTTGAATCGATTAGATAAGCGAGTTTAGCTCTGCTCATTTTATATTTATCAAATAATTTTTGGCTCGCCATGCCAGCGGTAAACATACTTAAATTAGTATCAGTAAAAATACTCGTACCAATGATTGTTGGTAACATGCTTGCTTGGCGGGAGTTTTTTACTAAGTTTAAAGAGGACAGCTTTTCGATAAAGCCATTTACCGCCCCTGATTTGTTCATCAAGGTAACTAAAGCGCCAATTAATAGACTAAAACTAATTATGTAAAGATTACCTGTAGAAGAAAAAACACCGCTAATGGTGAAAACTCCGTTGGTTACTCCACTAACTACTTGCCAGTTTTCTGACATTATTGTGGCTAAAATCACGCCTGACAACAAAGCTAACAATGCATTTTTTCGCCATATTGCAATAATGATGGCAACCAGAGGAGGAAGTAATGATAGTGGACTGTCTTGCATGATTGTATATGTTTTCTTATTATTATTTTATTGGGACACTTTACCGTAAGCTTGAATGTTTAGAAACTCCTTTGATCAGTGATTAGTTTTTTAATTTGAAAATTATAATTGAGATCAACGGTCTGATCTTTCTCAAGTGGCTTTAATTATACCCGTTCCACTTCAAGATAGAGTTTCAGAGCTTAGCTCCTACGGGCAAGCCGATAAAGAGTCATCTCTAGCGTTATTGATTTCGATAATAGAATAACTATTTTCTTCAATCAATGCCTTGTAGCTAACCCTTTCTCGACTTGCTGAAATCTGTATCTTGAAGTGGAACGGGTATATAAAATAGAAATAAGCTCATTATTTAACGCAATAAAGCATTGAAAAGTTAATTATTACCCTCAAATAGTGGATAACAGTTGATGTTCAATGTATCAGGGATCATTTTGAAAAAATCTTTTAACGACTATATAACAGCATTTGGCCAAGATGAGCATTTAGCTTCTTTAACAGGGATTGGCCGCGGTATTGAACGTGAGGCATTACGAGTTTTATCTGAAGGTAAACTATCGTTACAGCCGCATCACGAAGACTTAGGTTCAGCGTTAACGCACCCTAATATCACTACTGACTACGCAGAAACGTTGTTAGAGTTTATAACCCCGGTGAGCTTTACACCTGAAACGGTTATTGCACAACTGCAGGACATTCAAAAGTACACGTTAAGTAAAATGGATGGCGAATTGTTATGGCCAATGAGCATGCCTTGTTTTGTGGATAACGAAGATGAGATCCCGCTTGCTAATTATGGTACTTCAAATGTAGGTACCATGAAATCTGTATACCGCCAAGGGTTAAAAAATCGATACGGCAGTATGATGCAGGTTATTTCTGGCATTCATTTTAACTTCTCATTTTCGCAAGATTTCTGGCAAAGTATGCAGAAAGTTTCCCAAAATACAGATCCCGTGAATGAATACATATCACAACAATACTTTGCATTGTTACGTAATTATAAACGCTATTGTTGGTTGATCCCTTACCTATATGGCAGTTCACCTGCTATTTGCGGCTCATTTTTGAAAAATAAAGCCACTACTTTACCGTTTAAAAGATCAGAAAGTGGTTACATGTATCTTGAATATGCAACTTCATTGAGAATGAGTGACTTAGGTTACACGAATAGCGAGCAATCCTCTCTAAAAATTTGTTATAACGACTTAGATGGTTATTTAGACGGTGTACAAAGCGCAATTAATCTGCCGTCACAGCAGTTTGAAGCATTAGGTGTGAAGGTTGATGGAAAATATCAGCAACTTAATAGTAATATTTTACAAATTGAAAATGAACTTTACGCACCTATTCGCCCAAAGCAAGTAGCAAAAGCCGGAGAAAAACCTTCTGAAGCACTAAGAAAAAGAGGTGTTGAATACATTGAAGTTCGTGCCTTGGATGTTAACCCTTTTTCAGATACGGGGATTAGCCTCGAACAAGTTTATTTTCTTGATATCTTTATCACATTTTGTGCGTTATCAGACAGCCAACTTCTTAGCTGTGAGCAGCAAACTGCCTGTGATGACAATATGGATGAAGTAGTTGTTCGCGGTCGTGACCCTAAATTATTGTTAAACGATAATGGTACTAAAAAATCAGTTAAAGCTTGGGGTAATGAACTCTTTGAGCAAATGCAACAAGTAGCTGAGTTATTAGATAATGCTCATGGGCATAAAAAATATAGCCAAGCATTAGCGAGCGAGCAGCAAAAGTTAACTGACCCTAGTTTGACACCTTCAGCTAAATTGCTTGATTGTGTGGTTAATCAAGGAAAAAGCTTAACGAAAATAGCCCTAAATAAAGCACAAGGCTATCGTCAAACATTACTAGCTAATGATTATCAAGTTTATAATGAGGAATATTTTACCGAGTCTGTTTTAGCATCTCATCAAGCTCAAAAAGATATTGAAACCAATGATATATTGGACTTTGATAGTTTTTTAGCTGAGTACTTCACAGAATAAGCTTAGACATTTCATAAAATCCAGACAAAAAAAAGCGCGTTAGGGCAACGCGCTATGAATACATCTGAAAGAAGTCCAGAGAGGTCTTGCTTTCAATAGTTTGACTTCACAGCTCTAGAATCGTTCATTTTTTATTCAATAAAAGTTATTAAATAATACCAACTCGAACAATTCATTATTAATTTGTAAAAAAAAGCGCATTACTTGAAAAAGAATGCGCGATAAAAACATGTATACTAAGGGAAATATAAAACTCTCATAAGGTAGGAGTGCAATGTTTCGGTTTAGTTCAAATTAATTGATATAAAGTTTATTGAATTAAAATAATCACAAAAAAAAGACAAAAAAAAGCGCATTACTTAAAGAAGAACGCGCGATATAAACATGAAACATTAGGGAAATATAAAACTCTCATAAGGTATGAGTGCAATGTTTCGGTTTAGTTCAAGTTAATTGAAATAAAGTTTAATGAATTAAAATAATCACAAAAAAAAGCGCATTACTTGAAAAAGAATGCGCGATATAAACATGAAACATTAGGGAAATATAAAACTCTCATAAGGTATGAGTGCAATGTTTCGGTTTAGTTCAAGTTAATTGAATTAAAGTTTAATGAATTAAGATAATCACAAAAAAAAGACAA
>MAAB01032345.1_pt1 | contig 34147 bp, 31 predicted proteins | sample 1115991 | NCBI WGS metagenome assembly MAAB01 (sample SAMN04961124, study PRJNA320927) | seawater metagenome | isolation source: sample BD02T18 sea water enriched with oil for 18 days | place: USA:Gulf of Mexico | collected 2013-07-27
GTGTTATTATGTGCCAAGGCCTAATTTTCCTTTTGTATTACGTTGTTTGTTCGCACTTGCATTGTAACACTTATCGAGAATTAGGCCTTTTTTATGTCAAACTGTGGGACAGCAGTGATGCCAAATGTACTATGCTTTTTGCATAGCCTTGAGGGTAGCCTTTTCTGTGTTGGGTAATGGAATACATCGAATGTTGATGATAAAGGCCCGAAGTATTGCAGGTTTTAATTGATGCCTTTGAACCCTATAATGATTAGGGTTTGTGTTGTTGACGTGATCTTCCAACATCATAATAGGAATGTTTTGGTATTCGCCGAGAGCTTGGTCATCAACGACAGTAGCATTAAGAATAATACCATCAGGAATACATCCTTGCTCCTTTATGCACTCAGCAGCTTGAATTAATGTATTTGCATTCAATACATTGCAGCCCCATGAAAGCAGTAGTTGCTTTGTGGTGCTAGGTATATCGTTGTCGATAAGAAGAATGTTGACCATTTCTTGTTGGTTTTGGTGAAAGTAGGTTGATGCGTCTGGTGTTTCTATTGAGTTTTTGTTAACGCTAGCGGCGTTAAGTGATATAGAAAAACAACTGCCATGGCCATACTGAGAAGACAGTGATAATTCATGCTCCATTGCAGTTGCTAGTCTTTTTGCAATAGATAAACCTAACCCTGGATTCTTAGTATTGGAATGGGTGTTTTTAATAGAGTGATAGGCATTAAAAATATCACATTGATGTTGTGGTTTAATACCAATGCCGGTATCCGTAATGTTAATTTGTATTTTATTAGGTTGATGAGGATCTTTAGTACAATTAAGTGAGATACTTCCTTTTGAAGTGTACTGAATCGCGTTGCCTACGAGATTACGAATGATTTGTTCCAGTAACAAAGGGTCGCTGATAAAACATTCATATTGATCTTCCCAATGGATACGAATGTTTTTTTGTTTGGCAAGAATGCTAAATTCATCCAGTAGTTGTTTTTTGAGGTCACCCCAATAGACGTTTTGCATTTTGGGTTTGCTCGCGTTTGCATCTAATTTCGATAGGTTTAATAATCCGTCAAACAAACTTTGCAATGATTGTATGGTATATCTGATTTTTGTAATGATTCCTGGGTTTGTATTATTGTTTTGTTCCAGTGCAGAGATATACAAGGATAAGGCGTGCAGTGGTTGTCGTAAGTCGTGACTAGCAGAGGCAAGAAGTTGGGATTTATCGGCAAGAAGTGTCTCATTAATTAGCCGAAGCCGAATAGATTCGGTGACGAGTTTGTTCACTGCTCGGGCGACATAGGTAATAAAAATAAAAAACAGCAACAATAATACACCGAGAATGGTATGAACTTGATCATTCAGCCATATAAACCCTATGCCTAGTGGTAGGAGACTAACAGGTACACCCGCATAAAAGAGTCGCATATTGGGTGCTAGTGCTAGGACGGAAGCGGCGCTTTGACCCAACAGAATAAGAATGAGAATGACTTGTTGATTGAGGGGGGCATAGAGCTGACTAAGAGCGATACTTGACCAAAATGCTCCTAACGCAAAAGAAAAAAAGGTAGCAAAACCCATATGACGGTCGTGGTTTTGAATGGTTTTTTGATGTGTTTTGTCTCGATGGTAAAAAGCGCCGACAATAAGGCAGCCTATTATTAGAGAAATAAATGTAGCACATAAGGCGGTAAAATGAAGGCGGCTGATTTTGTCACTAAGGTAGATAGCTATTATTATCGCAACGGCGACTTGTGCGGCAAGCGATAGGTAAAGTGATGCTGTGAGTGTTTGAAATTTCTCGAGGGTTATTTGCCTTTCAAGGACTTTTCTATTCATTGGGGGGATATGACATGTTTTGTTGCATTTGCCTTGCGCTCTTGTTTGAAGTCTGTAAAAACTGGTTTCACTTTGATTAGCGTATGATGGTAACTTAGGCAGCTCCACTTTGTTAACTTCATTCTGTCAGCTTCAGATTGTCAGCTTCAGGTTGTCAGAGTCAACTTTTTTGATCTGGAATGACCCTTGATTGATATAACTAACGATACATCGCCGTTACATGTACTTCTTGTTGATGACCATCCTTTGTTTGTTGATGGATTTAAACACATGCTCGCACAGTTAAGGTCTCATGTCTCGGTGCAGGTGGCGTTGAATTTTGCAGGTGCTCTGAAGGCGTTGGATGAGGGTGGGGCATTCGATATCGTGTTGCTTGATATGGGGTTGCCGGATATTGACGGTTATGCAGCGATTCAGGCAATACGAGAGAATTATCCGCTACAACCTTTGGTTGTGTTATCGGCTAATGAAGAGAAACAACTTATTAATCAAGCATTGGCAGCGGGTGTACAAGGTTATATTCCAAAATCTACACGTAGTGAAGTGATGATTAGCGCATTAAATTTGGTTTTAGCGGGTGGTATTTATATTCCGACCATTGCTTTATCAATTGGAGATTCACCTGCTCGCATAGGGATAAAGAAAAAGCGGCGTGGTGATGATGATATTGGGGAATTATTAACCCCTCGCCAGATAACAATTTTGGATAATTTGGCGAATGGACTGTCGAATAAAGAAATTGCCAGGGTGTTAAATATTGCGGATGGAACAGTTCGAGTGCATATGTCGACAATCTACAGAGTGCTCGGGGTAGACAATAGAACTCAGGCGGTGGTTAAAGCCAGCAAGCTTGGTTTAACCACCACGTAGAGGCCATAGCTTCAGTGATTAATTAAAAATCCCTGAATAGTCACAGTATCTAAATTCTACGTTGTTTAATGCAGTATCATCAGTAAAACCTTGGTTGGCTTCAATTTGTGACCTTACGCCGCAAATGCGATAGTTGGTATTGTTGACACTTTGGAAGCCTCCCCAGCTACCAACCGGACCTTCGTTATTCACGGAAAGTACTGACCCGCCTCCACCACAGGTAAAGCGAATCGCATTGGCTCCAGAGTCATCACCATCTAACCCTTGATAGGCTTCAGAGCGAAGGTTAAATGTTAATAGGTGCTCTCCAGGATTGCAGTTAACCGTGTTTCCCCAATTTCCCCAGGCGGTGTCACCGCCAGAAATAATGGTTTGCGAGCTGGTATTGTCTTTATTAGAACAAATGAGAGCTATGCGGTTGAGAGCGGTATCATCAAAGGATGCCCCTTCAACCTTTAAGCGAAAACCTTTAGCGTAGGTATTGGTTGGACACATTGCCCAGCCACTCCAAGATCCAAAATGTGTGTTGGATCTACCCATTACGGAAATTTGGCTATTCCATGTACTTGGTAATTGGATAGGGGTGGTGACATTTTCGTTGCGACTGTTAACGGCTTTTAAGAACTCATCGCCGGTAGGGATTCGTCCTGCTTCTGGGGTGTAGGTATACAATTGTGTCGCGCTATTGTACGCCATATCAAAACATTGTTGAGTTGTTTCACAAAATTGCACAATGTCGATACCTAGTTCATCGGTGACTCTAGCGACAATTTCAACTTCTGCATTGTGTATGTTGAGGTTAACAGAGCGAATAGTGGGCGTGTCTGACGTTGTGGTAATGATGTGATATTCCCACATAGGCTCGAGTTTAATGTCGAGAACATTGGTATTGTTGCCTAAGAGTTCATCGATTTTGGCATCAGAGTTCTCACTTCCATGTCTGATAATACCGACATAGGTTTGGGGAGATTGAACGATGTCACCTTCCATGTTGATGCAGAAGCTGGCGTGCTGTTGATCATCACAAGGAATATCTAATGTTGATTTAATCGCATCCCGTAACGTAAGTACTTTATGACGATTTTTTGGGTCTACATAAAAGGTGTTACGAAATAAGGCGTCGTTTTGGTCAAAAATGGAATAATAAAGTTTGGCATTTTGTAACATCGCCATGGACATATAGGTTAACCATTCTGAGCCAAATTCAATCAGTTCATCATCCCCTCCTAGATAAGGGATTTTTGCGGTGTTAACGATGGTTTCTAGTTCTATGGCTCCGCCTAGTTGTAAATATTGCAACTGATTAATAGAAATACATCCGGCGTCATAGGTTAAGGCGCCATTGTTGGGGATAGGAATGCCATTAGCCGGCAGGTCTAGAGCAAACTCAGGAGAAAAAGCCGGTAACGTTGTGCTACCAATGCGAACTTGATAGAGCAACTCAACATCCTCGGCCGGTGCACTACCGGTGTTTTGCAGAGCAACATCAAAGGTAATGTTGGCGGCGCACAAGGTGTTTGTAGTGGTTGCACTTTCCCATGAAAAGCCTTCGCTATTTTCATTATTGTCGGAAACAACTTCGCTTGATGTATAACTTCCTCCAACACTTGCAGACACGCTGACCTCGACAGATGGAACAAAGCTGACAGTACCGGTAACGGAAACAGATGCTTCCCAGGAATCAGTTTGTGATGTGGAGCTTTCAACCGAATGGCTAACGGAAGAGGATATTTCTCGCCCCTGGCTATCCTCAATCGTAGCATCAGGCACATAAGTGTAGCCTTCAAGTGTGGCTTCTATTACGGGAAATGCGGCAATTGATGGGTGGACTTTGGTAACGTTGCCCATGATGAAGCTATTTACAACTTCATCATAATCGCTGTAAGGGTCTCGATCTGAACTAGGTAGGTCTGGATTGGTGAAATAATAAGGTAATACATCACCATTAAATGCAATGGGCTCTAAAATGGAATAATTTTGGTTTAGGCGTAGTAGTAAATTTTTGTAGCTACCAGGAACATTTGAGCCAGATTTAGAAAATGGATGTGTGTCGCCGTATTCTTTTTTAAAGGCGGTTGATAATTCTGGTAGGAGTCCGTCAAAGTTAATGGATACTTCTGAGTTACCCAAAGAGAACACAAAGTTGTTATTGTTCATAACATCGTAGGTTAGTTTAAACGGAGTGCGTTTATTTTGAGGCGGATCTATTTCGTCATTTAGAGAAAATTCTAGCCATTGATCCTCTGACATCACACGCTCAAGCGTAAAAAATTCACCGTCTAAATAATAATATCCATTGGACTCTTGGTGATCAAAGATACCATCACCATCGGTATCGACTTCGACATCAGGTTCTACTGGCTCTGCCCCGCATGAAACAAGCCCACCGACCAGACCTATCATTAACAGCTTGGAGAATGCGTTTTTAGGTGTTTTCATTAACCGTTCCCTTTTTATTGTTAGTGCCATTGTATTGTGGGGCGATAGCGTCCCACGCTGTGGCGTACAATATCTTAGGGAGAATTGCTGGATCAATATGTCAGATGTCTATAACAAATGTTATAAACATCTGACGGATGGGCTAAACAGGAAGGCTTGGCGGGAGGTTATTTTTTAACGCTTTAACTAATCTTGAATTTTTAACCAACGAGCAATCACTTGGTGCGCTTCATCAACGCCATTTTTTTTGAGTGAAGAGAATAATTGGACCGTAATATGTTCGCCAATTTGAGCGACTTCCTCTTGTACTTTGAGTAATACGCTATTGGCAGGTCCACCTTTAAGCTTGTCTGATTTACTTAGTAGAATATGTACGGGCATGCCGAAGTGTGTAGACCAGTCTAGCATCATCAGATCAAATTCTCGCAAGGGGTGGCGAACATCCATTACCAGAATAAGCCCCGCCAGACATTCACGGCGTTCGATGTACTCGCTCATATTGGCTTGCCACTCTATCTTCATGGCCTCGGGCACTTGCGCATAACCATAACCTGGCAGATCAACTAATCTTAGTTGATCGTTAATGGCAAAAAAATTAATAAGTTGGGTTCGCCCAGGGGTTTTACTGGTGCGGGCAAGCTTTCTTAGATGGGTAATCGTATTGATGGAGCTGGATTTACCCGAGTTAGAACGGCCCGCAAAAGCAACTTCTAAACCTTCATTGGGAGGGCATTGCGCGAGTTTTTGCGCACTTTTGAGGAATTCAGCCTGTTGTAGTAGCGATGCAACAGCGTTATCCCGCCCCAGCTTTTCAGCCTCTGGTTCTTTACGCGTATAGGGATAAGGCGCGTTAGGATCACGTTTGTTCTTTTTGGAGTTTGCTCGTTGTTTTTTCTGGTGTTGACTGGCCATTAACACATGCTCAAAGATTAGAAATAAGGGGCTATTTTAAAGGGGTTTTACGTTTTGCGATAGTTTACCTTAATACGGGGGCTGCATGGAGTTTCCAAGTATCGAAGGTATAGGTTATAATTCGCTAGTTTTATGGGGAATACCGCAATTTTTTCGCGGTATCTCATTGATATTACAATAAAATGCCATATGAGAGAGGCCTGTACACCAAGGCCGTGACAGAGAGATTAAGGGTAATAATATGAAGAAATTAGTTATCGCGACTGCTATTGCAGCATTAGGTTTCGCTGCTTCCGTTCAAGCTGAAGGTCCTGCTAAGTACGATATGTATTGCATGGCGTGTCATGGATTTGGTGCTGCTGGTGCTCCAATCACAGGTAATAAAGAAGCATGGGCGCCTCGTCTTACTCAGGGTATGGATGCTCTAGTAGCAAGTGCTAAAACCGGTAAAGGTGCTATGCCTCCTATGGGTTTGTGTGCAGATTGTTCTGACGATGAACTGAAAGAATTGATTACGTTTATGTCTACAGCTAAGTAATTGCCTTAAAAGCATTGCAGTAAGTTGTACGGGAGGTGTTGGGTCTGATCTTTCACAATAGATGTGTAGACGGAAACAGCGCTTCCTATATTTAGCCATGCTGGTTGAGATATAGCCCCCATACAGAAATAAATACGCTTTAGAGCAAAACTGGACGTAAAGATGAACCAAGTAACAAAGATTGTATCCATTGTATTGATGATGCTAGCTACGGCTGGTATTGCAGAAGCCGCTGGTGATGCGGAAGCTGGAAAGGCTAAAGCGGCGGTATGTGGCGGTTGTCATGGAGCAGATGGGAATAGCATGATTCCTAGCTTTCCAAAATTGGCAGGCCAGAATGAGCGGTACTTTATTAAGCAAATAAATGATATTAAAAGCGGTGCTCGTAACGTTGTTGCGATGACGGCTATAGTTGGTGGTTTAAAAGATCAAGATATCGCTGATTTAGCAGCATATTTTGGGTCTCAGTCCATTAAAGTGGGTATGGTTAAGGCCGACTTGTTAGAGCTTGGTGAAAAAATATACCGGGGCGGCAACGTTGATACCGGAGTGACTGCTTGTTCTGCATGTCATGGTGCAACGGGTCAAGGGATGCCGGCAGCAGGTTATCCGGCCCTTGGTGGTCAACATACAGCTTACGTAGAAGCTCAGTTAAAGGCTTTCCGCGCAGCAGGGCGTGCTGATGAATCAGGTGTTCGTCGTACTAACGATGGGGACTCTATGATGATGCAAAGTGTTGCTGGACGACTAAGTGACCGTGAATTAAAAGCCGTTGCGAGTTATATCAACGGTCTTAAGTAAAGCGACTGAATATATAGATAAAAAGGGGCGGCGTGAGCTGCCCTTTTTTATTATCTGCTAAACGGCTAGCGAGGCATTCAATAGAATGTTTAGGGAACATCAGAGCTGTACTAGACTCTAACGCTAAGCTAAGAAAAACGTTTTTTCATTTATATAACAACTGACTTGAGTAACGATTGGGAAATATAATAATGAAACAAGTACAAAAACAGCTGCTAACCTTAATTGTTGGCCTATTCGCTGGATTATTAGTGTTGACTGCGCAGGCCGAAACCTTTCGTGAAGGTGTGGATTATACGGAATTAAAGCAACCTATTCAGACTGCTGACCCCAGTTCGATTGAGGTTCGAGAGTTTTTTTGGTTTGGCTGCCCCCATTGTTATCAATTGGAGTCATTTGTTCATAACTTTTCACAAAATCTACCCGAAGGTGTCACTTTTTTACAAACACCAGCTCCATTAAACAAGAGCTGGATGAACCATGCGCATGCGTTTTATGTGATGGAGTTGTTGGGTAAGACCAAAGAAATGGCCCCAGCGTTATTTAATCAGCTTCATGTGGCGAAGAATAAATTATTCAGCCAAGAAGAGCTGGCTGGTTTTTTTAAGAAATATGATGTGTCAGAGTCAGATTTTAATAAACTTTTCCAATCCTTTCCTGTTCGCACAAAAGTACGCCAGGCGGAGGCCTTTGCTAAGGCTGCACGATTAAGTGGTGTGCCTGCTATTGTTGTTAACGGAAAATATGTTGTTGGAACTAAGATGGCAAAAGGTTTTCCTCGTATGATGCAGATTGTTAACTTCTTGATTGAGAAAGAAAGAGTAACGATGCAGGCGGCTTTGTAAACAACAATGGGTGTTTAAATCACTATCGGTGAGCCCTTCTGTGAGGGAGTCACTGGTGATCGAATGAAAGTTTGATAAACTCTAAAAGCTGGGTGTAAAAATCCGGCTTTTTTCATGTTTAGCTTTTATCTCTCACAAGGTGGTGACTGAAAGCTATTGGGTTTAGCAGTTAGTAGGAGCACAAGATTGTCATTTCAGATCAATCATGAGGTGTTAGAGCAAGGGAGTCAGGGCTTTTCTCGTAAATATGGGAAGGAAGTACCTGAAGTACTAAAGCTGCTTTCTTACAATATACAAGCGGCTATTGGAACAAGCTCTTACCATCATTATGTCACTCGTAGCTGGCGTCATCTGTTGCCTGACTGGCGTGGTGTGCAACGATTGGATGATATTGCGAAAGTGCTGGTGGATTATGACTTGGTAGCATTACAAGAAGTGGACGGTGGTAGTCTGCGTAGTAGTTTTGTTAATCAGGTATCGTATTTGGCAGATGTTGCTGGTTTTGATTATTGGTATCAGCAACTGAATCGAGATTTTGGTCGTTTTGGGAAATTCTCAAATGGTATCCTATCGCGCTTTGTTCCTTACGAGTTACAAGACCATAAGCTACCAGGTTTAAAAGGCCGTGGGGCGATTGTTGCAAAGTATGGAAATTCGGATAACCCATTGGTATTAATAGGGTTGCACCTAGCGTTAAGTGAAAGGGCGCGATTTCGTCAGTTGGATTATATTCGTGAGTTAATCCAGGGGCATGAGCATGTCATTGTTATGGGGGATATGAACTGTCGAGGTGATCAGATTATTGATACTCCTTTGCGGGATACCCATCTGATACAGGTCAATGGAGAGCATCATACCTTTCCAAGCTGGAAACCCGATAGAAGTATTGATCACATTATGGTGAGCCCAAGCCTGAAGATTAATAAAATTAACGTATTAGATCATACTCACTCGGATCATCGGCCTATTGCGATGGAAATCTGCTTGCCTAGCTCGCTTAGAGAGTCGTTTTACGAGTAAATTGCTTTCAGGTGCATTTGTAGATCATTGTTTTTTATCGATTTTATGTATTTTTACCATGTCTTAAAAGATCTAGCTGCCACTGATTCTTGAGTGTATCGCTTTAAGAGTAATTTTATCTATAGCAGGCTTCAGCACTGTCTATACTGATAGTTACTCTATACTGATAGTTACCTTGTTCCTAAGTGATGACCCGTACCTCGTGCTCTGGGCGCCTGTGCTCTTGAGTGAGATTATTTTTGCGATTGAAGAGCTATATAAAATATTATGGCGGAAGCTGAGTCCCAAAGTTGGAAAGAAAAGTACCTGCAGTCTTTGGAGAAATTTGAAGCACAAGAGCAACAGGCGTCGAAGCGTTTAGACCTTTTGCGCAAGGGGTTTGTGCGTGTGAGTTTAGCTGCTGATGGTTTGGATGAGCCATTGGATGATATTTTAGCTGAGCTACGTAGCGCATTACGTGAAACTGATGATGTTTTGATGTTAGAGCCGATGATTGCTCGTTTGGAAAGTTGCGTTATTGCCTTGGACGATCACCGAAAGGATGATTTTGGAACTGCTACTGAGATAATTGATGGTGCACTTGCCGCAACATTAGACATTAAACTGCCCCGTAAAGACAAATCGGCTATCAAATCTTTTCGCAAGCAATTACCCAGTATGTTGCAAGGTACCAGTGTTAATGTTGACTTATGGAAAGGCTATCTTGATGTTCAGCGCCCAGTTTATGACTATCTTGTGGCGTTGGAAAAGGGGGAGCTAGCGAAAAAACCAGAAGGGTTGTTTCAGCGTTTATTTTCTAGCCCTCAGGAGAATGACCATGACGGTGGCAATGAAGCTAATAATGAGGCTGAGTCCGATACGCCATTTTTGCCTGTAGACGATGTTGAGCAAGTCGACGTTCAGAATGAAGTACAGAATGATGCAGAGAGTGATGCAGAGAGTGATGCAGAGAGTGATGCAGAGAGTGATGCAGAGAGTGATGCAGAGAGTGATGCAGAACAATCCCTCAGCGCTGCAACGGATAATGACCCTGCAACGCTAGTATCAAACATAACCTCTGAACCAGTGACCGTAACGCTAAGTAATGATGGGGACATTTCCCAAACGGATGAAGGTCATCTAAAAGAAGAATTGAAGTCTCGCACTGTTCAGGTTTTTTGTGGTTTAGTTGATCAAATTGAAACACCAAATGAATTTGATGGAAGAAAAAATAATTTAGTGTTACGACTGCAAAACGACTTCGATTGGGGGGTCTTGCCGGAGTTGTTGACAGAAACAATGGAGTTGGTTGCTTCAACAAAAAAAGTTGCCCAACTCGAGTTTGAAGGCTTCCTTGTAACCTTGCATGACCGGTTGCAAGATATTCAAGATTTTTTGCAAGTAGCACGTGAAGGTGAAGAAAAAGCCCAGCTTAATCAAACAAAGTTAGATCAAGAGGTTCGTATGGGCCTTAAGGAGATTAAAGCCAGCGTTGATGATGCGTTAGATATAGGCATACTCAAAGAAGATATCACATCAATGGTCAATCAAATTGTTGATGTGATTGATTCTTTTCATCTTGAAGAAAAGAATCGGCGTGACGATGTTTACGATCGCATTGAAATGTTAGGCTCAAAGATGATTGAAATGGAATTAGAAGCGACGGAATTGCGTAGCAACTTGGAAGCTCAGCGATTACAGGCGATGCGAGACCCTTTGACTGAGTTACCGAATCGTCAGGCTTATGATGAACAAGCAGAAAAAGAGTTCTCTCGCTGGAAGCGACATGATCGACCTCTTAGTATGGCTATAGTGGATATCGACTTTTTTAAAAAAATTAACGATACGTTAGGCCATTTGCGTGGCGATAAAGTATTAAAACTAGTGGCTCGTGAAATCCAAATGAATATTCGGAGCGAGGATTTTGTTGCTCGTTATGGAGGGGAAGAGTTTGTGATTTTAATGCCTGATACGGATGAAGAGGCTGCGTGTTTGGCTATAGAAAAGGTACGCAAAGCTATTGAAGGTTGTCCTTTTAACTTTGCGGGAGAAAGGATTTCTATTACCGCCAGTTTTGGTGTGTCTGCGATGAAAAACGATGATACGGTGGTTGCGTGTTTTGATCGTGTTGATAAAGCATTGTACAAAGCAAAAGATAATGGTCGCAATCGTGTGGAAAGAGGGTGAGTGACGTCTGAGTTATATTAGAACGTTATATTCACGACTATAGAAAAATCTATGATTGAATATAATGCTTGAGCCGTTCGAGTAATTGCGTTTCATTGATGGGTTTGGTAATTAGCTCATCAACTCCGGAATCTAAAATTTCTTTTGTTTCATTAATAATTGCATGAGCGGTGAGTGCAAAAATAGTGGCGCTCCGGTATTTTTCAGTAGCCCTTAGCTTTTTTGTGGCCTCTTTGCCATCCATGCCCGGCAGTGATATATCCATTAAAATAGCGTCATAGGTATTGGATGTTGCCAGTTGTAATCCATCCTCTGCGTTAAATGCAGAAGTAACGATATAACCTTCATCCTCAAGCATCCAGGTGACTAACTTCATGTTGTCTGGGTTGTCTTCGACTACGAGAATGTTACCTTTATCTGCCATGCACATTGCCACCAAATTTGAATGCTTACTTACATGTTGCAGCATTTCTTACGGCGTTACTACTACTAACTGCGCAATAAGCTCGCCATCGCTTAATTTTTGTAAGTGTGCTTGTCCATATGAGGGTTTAGGCTTGAGCGTATTGGGAAGCATTCCCTAACCAGCGGTGAACTAATGGTGTGATAAGTGATGGCTCGTGTTGAATAATATGTTGAGCAAGTTTTTTGGCTTCATATACTAATGGTTGGTCACGCATAAGATCTGCAATTCGAAACGTAATGTCTCCTGTCTGACGTGTACCTAACACTTCACCTGGTCCGCGAATCTCGAGGTCTTTTTCTGCAATTTTAAAACCATCGGTTGTTTCGCGCATAATTTCTAAGCGTTGTTTGCCGAGATCTGATAACGGGGTTTGGTAGAGCAATAAACAAAAGCTTTCTATAGAACCCCTGCCCACACGGCCACGTAATTGATGGAGTTGTGCAAGCCCTAAACGCTCAGGGTTTTCAACGATCATTACACTAGCGTTAGGTACATTAACACCAACCTCAATAACGGTTGTTGCCACTAATAATTGTATCTCACCTTGTTTAAAGGCATCCATGATACTGATTTTTTCTTTGGGTTTTAAGCGACCATGAATAAGGCCTATACGAATATGCGGCAACTTCAGGCTAAGAAGTTCGGCTGTTTTTTCTGCGGCTTGGCATTGTAAGACTTCAGACTCCTCTATCAGAGTACATACCCAGTACACTTGCTTGCCTTCATTGCAGGCATTTAACACCCGCTGTATTACGGCGTCTCGTCGATCGTTTGCAACAACAACAGTTTTTACGGGAGTACGGCCCGGTGGCAGTTCATCAATAACCGATGTGTCTAAATCAGCATAAGCACTCATTGCTAATGTGCGCGGGATGGGGGTGGCCGTCATGATAAGTTGGTGTACTACATAGCTGTCATCACTTTTTTGAGTGAGCGATAAGCGTTGGTGAACGCCAAAACGATGTTGTTCATCAATAATGGCGAGGCCAAGCTTTTGATAGTGAACGTCGCCCTGAAATAATGCGTGAGTACCAACGATCAATTGGCATTCACCTGATTCTAGTTCGGATAATTGATGTGATCGTTTTTTGCCCTTCAGTTTTCCGGATAACCAACCAACAGAAATATTTAAGGGCAAGAACCAGTCGGTGAAAGTTTGTAAATGCTGTTCTGCCAATATTTCTGTTGGTGCCATTAATGCTACTTGATAGCCTTGTTCAATAGCCTGCAGGGCGGCCCAAGCGGCGACCAGCGTTTTACCACACCCCACATCACCTTGTACTAACCGCAGCATTGGACTGTTTTGTGTGAGATCGTTGCTGATCTCTTGGCAGACTCTTTTTTGTGCATTGGTAGGGGAAAATGGCAACTGTTGTATGAATTGGGGCGCGAGTGTTGTGCTTGCGTCAAAGGCTGGTGCCAATTGAGTTTTCATCTCTTGGCGGCGCTGTAACAAACTTAAATGATGCGCCAGTATCTCCTCGAGCGATAATCGTTGTTGATGGCGGTGGGTACCCTCCTCCAAACTTTCAGTGTTAACGCCTGGTGGTGGGTTGTGAATAAAATTCAGGGAGTCTATTAATGAAGGCCATTGGCTTTGTGTTGAGGGTAGCAGCTCATTAATAGTGTTACCGTTATTTAATCGATCTAAGGATTGTTGAGCGAGTTTACGTAGCAAATGCTGTGATACACCTTCGGTGCTTGGATAGGTTGAGGTTAGATGTTCATCAACGGGCGCGTTATCGTTGGTTAAAATCTTGTACTCTGGGTGCACCATTTCACGGCCATTGCTATTGAACCGTACTTCTCCAAAACACCGTACGGTTGCGCCTTTTTCCAGCGCATTTTTTTGTGCGGCGGAGAAATGAAAAAAACGTAATTGGATCGCACCAGAGTTATCGGAAAGCCGGCATACCAGCATGCGGCGTTTGCCAAAAATAATATCGCATAGCTCAACGTTACCTTGAATAAGTACCTCTGCTCCCATACGAGTGCTGCCGATGGGATGGATACGTGTTCGGTCTTGGTAGCGAGCGGGTAAATGAAATAATACATCTTGTACTGAAAGTAGGCCGAGTTTTTCAAGTTTTGCCGCTACCGCGGCCCCCACACCTTTTAGTTGAGTGATGGGGGTTTGTGATAAATGATTGGGGTTGTAGTTTTCGCTTATGGGTGTGTGTTTAGGCATGATAAGGAATTAACGTGATGCTCCAGGAATGGCGCAGCTGTTAATTGATGTGGCCAAAGCATCGATAGCCTGGGCGCGAGGGAAGCGTTTTCGCCATACAAGTGAGACTCGGCGAAAGGGGGTTTTACCGGCAAATGGTCGCTCCACTAGCGTATCACTATCGTAAATTGAATTATCACTGGCGGAGCCAGGCAATATGGTAAGGCCAAGGCCCGATGCTACCATGTGGCGTAATGTTTCAAGTGATGTGCCAAGGGGGATGTCTGTGGCATCAAACTCCTTATTGATGCTAGGGCAGGCGTGTAGAACTTGATCACGAAAACAATGGCCATCACCGAGCAATAATACTTTTTCTTTTTCCAGCTGGCGTTTAGTGATGGATTTTTTTTCTGCCAAAGGGTGTGTTGCGGGTATGAGTATACGAAAAGGTTCATCGTATAAATCAAGTACCTCGGTATTGGGCTCGTTAAAGGGCAGCGAAATCACAATAACATCAAGCTCGCCATGGCGGAGTTTTTGTCGTAACACAGAGGTATAGTTTTCTTCCAAAATCAGCGCCATGTTGGGCGCCCTGTCTTTGATGTGACGGATGATGTGTGGGAATAGATAGGGCCCAATGGTGAAGATGGCCCCAACCCGCAGAGGGGTGTTAAGCTGCCCCTTGCCCTCATTGGCAATGGCTTTTATCACATCGGCTTCTTCTAGAACCTTTCGAGCCTGGGCAATAATCTTTTCACCCAACGGTGTGACCTGAACTTCGGTGCGGCTGCGTTCAAAAATAGTAAGGTCCAGCTCCTCCTCTAGCTTTTTAATGGCGACACTTAGTGTCGGTTGGCTGACGTAACAGCGCTCAGCTGCTTTTCTAAAGTGCTTCTCGTGGGCCAGAGTGATGATATAGCGAAGTTCTGTGAGTGTCATAAGGAACCGTAATCAAATATTATAGAGGGGTGTGCTCAACTGTATTCAAAAATTTATCATGATTTAGAGGGGAATCCTAGAATGAAGAAAAATATCTTAATTGTCGGTTGTGGTGATGTTGGTACTGAAACGGGGCGTCGTTTACAGCAGTTAGGGTATGCCGTGTATGGACTTAAAAGAACAGTCAGCGATGAGATACCTTTTCCTTGTGTTTATGGCGATGTGAGTGATGTTGAAAGTCTTAGTGCATGTTTTAAGCAGCTTCCCGACGATATACATTATTTGGTTTACACTGTTGCACCAGCGGAACGTACGGAAGGTGCCTATCATGCAGCATACCCCGAAGGTGTAAAAAATTGTTTGGCGAGTATTGATACACACATATTGCAGGGTTTTTTGCTGGTTACCAGTACAGCGGTATATCACCAGCAACAAGGGCAATGGGTTGATGAATCAACAGAAACATTACCGACGAGCTTTTCTGGGCAAAAATTATTAGCAGCAGAGGATGTGTTGCGCAACTCTGCTGTAAAAGGGGTTGCTGTGCGATTGGGTGGGATTTATGGTCCAGGTCGAGAGCGTTTGATTAAAAAAGTAAAAAACGGATGCGAGATAAACCGAGCAATACCTGCGTATACAAACCGCATTCATCGTGATGATTGTGCAGGAATATTAAGCTATTTGATTGAAATGATTGATTCTGAGCGAGAGGTTGATAGCTGTTATGTCGGTGTTGATAGTTATCCGGTACCGGAATGGGATGTGTTGTGTTGTATCGCAAGCTTATTAAATATTAATGGCCCTGTTGATAACGAAAAATTGCAGGTGATTCGTCAGAATAAACGCTGTCGTAATGATCGTATTCGTTCGTTAGGGTATGAATTTACGTTTGAGCATTATGAGGATGGCTATAAGCAGTTAATAGATTCTGTTAACGCGGTGTAGTTCCTAATGGAGAGATGAACAAGGAAAAATTCCCTAAATGCATGAGAACCATGTCTCATCCATTCGTTTAGGCGCGGATGTCCTGTGACTGAGTGCAAGTTCTGAGGCAGAGCTGACAGACGCTTGTAATAGGATTTGGTACGGTGAGGCAAGTTTAAAGCAGAAGCGATAAATCTGCCGATATTTTTGTGCTAATTGATTCGAGGGAAAGGTTATGAAGTCATTGTCGTCGATTTTGTATCGTAGTGTATTTTCAATTGTTGTTGGGGTTTGTGCATTGTTACCGTTGCAACTTAATGCATCATCAATCTTGATTGAAAATAGTGTCTTTACCTCGCAACTGCTAGATGCGGAGCCGGTTGATTATTTGGATTCAGCCTATTTAAGTGATGGGAAAATATACATCTACTTAAAATGGCAAGATTTGGATAAGCGCTTATATGATGTCGAAAATTTTATTTATGATGGAAATAATCGTTTAGTAGGTCATTCAAAATATGGTTTTAAACCATCAGATTCTAGCTGGCGTTCTTGGACTAAGTACAACTTTCGTTCCAATGTTGATTATCCGGGCAACTGGCGTTTTGTGGTAAAGCTTGACGGTGAGAAAGTGCTGGAAAAAACCTTGTATGTTGGTGATTAAAGGGTTCTAGTGTTTCGACTGTATTGATACAGACATAAAAAAGCCGACCAATAGCCTGGTCGGCTTTTTTATGTCTGGTTTGTAGTGCCGTTCTTAATAAAACTTAATAAGAATAGCTATCAGCGTCACCGGGAAGTTCCAGAATGGCATCCATTTCTACTTCAGCTCCTTTGGGTAAAGAAGCAACGCCAATTGCTGCGCGTGCAGGATAAGGTTGTTCAAAGTAACGGGCCATTACCTCGTTAACTAATGCAAAATTATTAAGGTCTGTTAAAAAGATGTTTAACTTAGCAATGTCTTGTAACGTGCCACCAGCTGCTTCGGCTACTGCTTGAAGGTTGTCAAATACACGGGTGATTTGCACATCCATATCCCCTTCTACTAATACCATTGTTTCTGGTACAAGCGGAATTTGTCCTGACATATATACGGTGTTGTGGCATTTTATTGCCTGTGAGTAGGTACCAATCGCTTGTGGCGCTTTATCCGTTTGGATGATTTTGCGGCTCATGTGTCTTGTTCCTTGTGTTGTACCTAGTATTGTACTTGAGGTTGTGCCTAGTGAGTATGGCAAAAACAGTACGCTAGTTACGGGTACGTGTGATTTTAGTGACTGACTTTGCTTTGCGTATTTTTCGGATGGTGTTGGCTAGGTGTACCCGGTCACGTACTGCAATTTGCAGAGTGACAACACTTAGGTGTGCGTCTTTTTCATCAAGGCTGATATTTTCAATGTTGGCGTCAGCTTGTGAAAGTATGGAAGCAAGCATTGCCAGTACACCGCGCTCATTCTCGATATTTACTCGTAGCTCTACCGGATACTCGCCGGAGACCTCTGTGGCCCATTGAACAGAGACACACTTTTCGGGGTTGGATTTGGTTTCTGCAGCAATGTTGTTGCAGTCATCCCTATGAACTACCATGCCCCGCCCTGCACTTAGGCGACCAATGACCGAATCCCCAGGGATGGGACGGCAGCATTTGGCAAAGTTTATAACCATGCCTTCTGTGCCGCGTAACACGAGAGGAGAGGAATTATCTTCGTTCTCGGGAGTGTCATCCGTTTGTTTGGGCTGAAGGCGGCGAGCCGCAATTTGAGCCATCAACGTCCCTAACCCGATATCTTCTAATAAGTCATCAAATTCAATGAAACCTGACTCTTTTATCGTACGTTGTAGGGCTTCTGGATCAATGGCATCGAGGGTGAGGTCCAAGGTGGTTAACGCTTTTTCGAGTAAGCGTTGACCGAGAGCGACAGATTCTGAGCGACGCTGGTTCTTTAAGAAGTGGCGGATGTTACTGCGCGCTTTAGCTGTAGTTACAAAGCTGAGCCAGGCGGGGTTAGGTGATGCGCCTGGTGCTGTGATAATTCGAATGGTTTGTCCGCTGAGAATTGGGGTACTTAAAGGGACTAAGCGATGGTCGATGCGTGCAGCTACACAGCTTTTCCCCACATCGGTGTGTACCGCATAGGCAAAATCGACAGGAGTTGCCCCGTTGGGTAGTTCGAGAATATTTCCTTTGGGGGTAAATACATAAACCTCATCAGGGAAAAGGTCGATTTTTACGTTTTCAATAAATTCTAGGGAGTTCCCTGCACGTTGCTGCATCTCTAGCAGCCCTTTTAACCATTGCTTCGCGCGATTTTGTGCACCGGTGGCTGGGTCGTCTGATTTGTATAACCAGTGGGCTGCAATACCGTTATTCGCCATGGCTTCCATCTCATCGGTACGAATCTGTATTTCGATAGGGATGCCGCGCATACCTTTAAGGATGGTGTGCAGAGATTGGTAGCCGTTTGTTTTTGGGATTGCGACATAATCTTTAAAACGCCCAGGAATGGGTTTGTAGAGATTATGCACTGCCCCCAATGCGCGATAGCAGTTGTCGACAGATTCTACAACGATGCGAAATCCATAAACGTCCATGATTTGATCAAAAGGCTTACGCTGAGTACGCATTTTTTCATAAATACTGAAAAGGTGTTTTTCCCGTCCAATCACGTGAGCTTGAATGCCCTCTCGTTCCAAACGGTTAGTGATGGCTTCTTGAATCTGGGAGATAACGTCTTTGCGGGAGCCTTTAGCAAGTTTTAGCGCTTTTTTGATACGTGACGAGCGCATTGGGTATAAGTTGGTAAAACACAGATCTTCCAATTCCATGCGGAAGTCGTTCATGCCAAGGCGATTGGCGATGGGAGAGTATATCTCTAGTGTTTCTGTAGCGATGCGTCGGCGCTTTTGGGGGTGAAGAATGCCCAGGGTACGCATATTATGAAGGCGGTCGGCAAGCTTAACGAGGATGACCCGAATATCTTCGGTCATCGCTAGTACCATTTTTCGAAAGTTCTCTGCTTGCTGCTCAGCGCGAGATTCAAATTTGATGGCACCAATTTTGGTAACACCGTCAACTAACTCTGCGGTGACTTCATCAAACTCTTCGGCGAGGGTTTTCTTGGTAATGGGGGTGTCTTCGATAACATCATGTAACAGCGCGGCCATCAGGCTTTGGCTATCCATATGCATATCGGCAAGAATCTTACATACCGCTAACGGATGGGTGATATAAGGATCGCCGCTACGACGCGTTTGACCTTCGTGAGCTTTTTCCGCGTAATGATATGCGCGAACGATCTGGTCGGCCTGACCAGGTTCCAAATAGCTCAGTTTTTCTGTAAGACTATCAAGGCTTTGCAACGCCCATCTCCTGACTCGTGATATATCTGAGTGTAATGGCTATGGGCGTAAATGAGAACAATTGACGATGCAATTGTGTAACTATTTTATAACCCCCCTTAATAAAGCAGGAGGGGTTAATAACAATAGCTTGCCGGAAGGTGGTTTAGAATCCGCCTGGCATATCCGTTAGTGGTACATTGATGTCTTCGCGCTTAGGCTCATCTTCAAGAATGGACGCATCAATATAACCTTCAGCAATTTCACGAAGTGCTACAACAGTAGGTTTATCGTTTTCCCAATCTACGAAAGGCTCTTTGCCTCCAGTAGCTAGCTGGCGAGCACGTTTGCTGGAGATAAGTACTAATTCAAAGCGGTTAGTCACTTTATCTAAACAATCTTCTACGGTAACTCGTGCCATATTATCCTCGTTAAATCTTAAATTGGTTAAACGTTTGCTTAAGGGGGCTGTTCAGCCGCCTTCTCTGTAATTGTCAAAAGAAAATCACAGAGCTCAAGAGCGGGAATTCTATACAGCTACCTTGATGAAAACAAGGGTTATGACAAGAGATTTTGTATTAATGTCTCGTACCGAGTGACTTGTGGGCCAATGCAGAGTCGCTGTGAATGAATAATAGACTTGAGTTCAGCTAATGCTAGGTCAAATTCATCATTGATAATTAAGTAATCATATTCGACGTGATGAGAAATTTCTTGAGCGGCTTGGGCGAGTCGATGTTGAATGACGTCGTCGGGGTCTTGCCCTCGACCTTTGAGGCGTTGCTCAAGTGCTGCTTTGGTAGGAGGTAAGACAAAAATCCCGACCGACTCAGGGATCTGGCGGCGTACTTGCTCGGCACCCTGCCAGTCGATTTCAAGAATCACATCTTGTCCGGCACGCAATTGCTGATTTACCCAGCTTTTGGATGTGCCGTAATAATTTCCAAACACTTCGGCATGTTCAAGGAAGTCAGTCTGGCTCAATAGGCCCTGAAACTCACTGACATCGACAAAATGATAATTAATCCCATTGGTTTCACCTGGGCGGATGGGGCGGGTGGTATGTGATATCGAAACCCCCAAATCATCAGTGCTTTCAATAAGGGCTTTTACAAGGCTGGTTTTGCCTGCGCCAGAGGGTGCGGATACAACGTATAAAGTGCCAGTCATAGAGGTACGGTGTGGTGTTAGTAGAGGATTGGAAATATCGCTGAAGTATAGCGTAAGACGCAAAGCATGGCACGGAGGATTGCTTGTATTGAGTATTTTAACGTTTAGCGATGTGACTAGAAGTAATTGTTTTATGGTTAATTTATTGAGGGTGCAAGTGGATAAGCCAAAAAACTAGTTAACGTCGTATACCTGCCGAGTTATAGTTCTCCCGCAAAAATAGGAAGGTTAGTAAATTACGAATTTATGGGGAGTATGATGATGGGGGGCGTGACGGCTGTTATTGCAGAAAATGACACGTCAAAAGAGTCGGGCTTGGAAGAGGTCGTTGTAACAGCACAAAAAAGAGAGCAGAACCTACAAGAAACACCGTTAGCAATATCCACGTTTGATGCGCAGGCATTGGAAGATCAGGGTATTTCCGATATAGAAGATATTAGTATTTATGTGCCGAATGTGCAGATATCAGAAACCCCTGGGGGAAGCACTGGAGCTACCATTGGAATTCGCGGTTCTGTTACCATTAACCCAGCTATTACGTGGGAGCCAACGGTAGGTATTTATATTGATGGTGTGTTTATTGCCAAAAATATCGGTGGCCTTTTTGATGTTGCAGAAATAGAACGCTTAGAAATTTTGCGCGGCCCTCAAGGAACCTTATACGGTAAAAATACTATTGGTGGCGCAGTGAACTTGGTAACACGTAAACCTTCAGGGCAAGGTGGTGGTAAAGTTCGATTAGGAGCAGGGAATTACGATTATAAGGATCTGTTTATCACTTTGGACAGTGATAGTTATCTGGATGATAGATTGCGATTTAATGTCGCATTTAACAAAAAAGAACGGGATGGATTTTACGAGAATGCTGCCGGTGATGTTATTGGAAATAATGCTGCAGATGACTTTAAAGAACTAGATTCCGTTGCTGGACGTATTGCTGTGTTATATGACATGACAGATGATATGCAGCTGTACTACACCTTTGATCGGTCGAAGAAAGATAATACACCGGCTTATGGTCAAGCTACGGGCACATCAGATGATTTTAAACGTCAAGATAAGGGTAATTTAGACGGTTCTGAATACGATGAATCTGAAAGTTTAGGTCACTCATTACAGATAGAGTGGCAGTTAAGTGAAACCCTAATGTTGAAATCTATTTCGGCATATCGTGAAATGTTATTTGATGATAATAACGATTATGATGGAACGGCATTTACGTTTTTTCATACCGAACGTCATGTAGAGCAGGATCAATGGTCACAAGAGTTTCAACTAATTGGTAATGCAGGTGATGTTGATTTTGTGACGGGTGTGTTTTTTCTAAAAGAAGATGCTGAGGCAGAAAATCCATTTGAGGTTTATGTCGATCCCAATACACCGGCAGACGTTAGCGATGATTTTATTGCCACTATTCGAAATAGCTACGGTGTGGAAGCAACCTCCATTGCAATCTACAGCCACGCTGATTGGCATATTACCGAAGCATTAACTCTGTCTGGGGGTGTTCGTTGGACGCAGGAAGATAAAGACTTTCACGTAGAGCACCCTGACTCTGTTGATACCGCAACATTTCAGCCAGATTTTCCGGATGTTGAGGTGGACGATACTTGGACCAATACGTCACCTATGATAGCGGTGAGTTATATTTGGGATGAGTCAGTCACAACCTATGCAAAAATATCAGAGGGCTGGAAGGCCGGCGGTTTTAATGGCGAGCCACAAACATCGACGATAGCCCAAACGCCTTATGATGAAGAAAAGGTGGTGGCTTATGAAATTGGTATGAAGTCCAGGTGGTGGGATAATCGTTTTCAAGCCAATATTGCAGTTTTCCAAAATGAAATTGATGACTTACAAATATCCTCATTTTTACTACCGTACTCACAGTTAACAAATGCTGGTGAAGCAACAGTGAAAGGTTATGAAGTCGAGTTGTTGGTAGCGTTAACAGAAGACCTCACTATTAATGCCAATTATGGTTATCTTGATGCTGAATATGATGAGTTTATTTATTTTGATGCGTTAGGAACGGGTCAAAATATCGATATAGCAAATACTGCTCTATTCCAATATGCACCGGAAGACAAATTCTCTGTGGGTGCAGAATACGTAAAAACAATAGGTGTTGGGTTGTTTTCTGCTCGTGTAGATTGGAGTTATGTGGGTGGGTTTGACGTATATCCTGAACCTTGGAATGCGGCTAGCACTCATGTTAACGGTTATCATTTGTTAAACGCTCGGATTTCACTGGGTGATATGGATTTGGGGTCCGATGGAAAAACAGTAGATGTTGCTCTTTGGGGGAAAAACATCACAGATGAGGAATACCGAATTAATGGGATTCCTACACAGACGGGTGCAATAAATTATTTTGGTGACCCAAGAACCTATGGATTGGATGTAACGTTTAATTTCTAACAACTATCCATAAAGGTAAATTAGTGGGTTGCTTTGGAATTAAGCGTTTGTAGCGTTTTTTCTTGTATAAATTCTATGGCCTTGTTGAGTGCCCTATTTGACTCCGGAGCAAATGGGGCCATCACAGGCCAAACATGAAGTACTCCCTTTTCTTGGACAAGGTCAACATGACAGCCGTCACTTGTTGCCTTTTTCCAAACATCAATGGCATTTTGATAAAGAACCTCTTCAGTACTGACAAAAATTTGAATGGGGGGGATACCACTAAAATCCCCTAGTGCTGGAGATGCATATGGATGGCTACGATCGTTAATGTTTGGAAGGTAGTTTTTAACACAGACGTTAACAATATTCTCGGAAATCATCGAGTCTTGTTTGGCCTTTGCTGCCATGTCTTCTTGTTTGATTAGACAATTTGCAAGGGGTGAAAAACAAACCGCATTTCTTGGGGAAGGCAGTGCATTGTCACGTATTTTTAGCAGCGTAGATAAAGTAAGGCCACCACCTGCAGAGTCGCCCATAATAATGATTTTTTCAGGATCCTTTTTGAGGTTAAGTAAATACTTGTATGCATCTAAACAATAATTAACTGCTGCAGGAAAAGGTTCTTCGGGTGACAGTGGGTACTTAATGATATATACCTCAGCTTGCAGTTTTTTGGCTAGTTGTGCTGAGACGTTAATGTATGTACGTGGTGTACCGCCAATGAACCCTCCCCCGTGTATATATAAAATGGTGTATTCGGGATATTGGCAGCTAACATGTCGTGCAACAAATTGATTATCGATGATGTTTTTATGCTGTATGCCTTTTATGTTTAGCGGAATATGAGGAATAGAGTTTAGTATTTTCTTTGCTCTTTTCGTTACATCCTGATGAGACCCAATTTTTGAGGTCCGTTTAAAAAATATTTGTGAAGTTCGTTTGAAAAGTTCAATTTGTATGCTCAATTGAAAATGACTCCCATTGTTGGATGTAGCGCAAAGAAAAATAATGTGATGTTTAGAATCTACAATGTTAAAACGTCAGCAACTGTCACCTTGGTGATAGTTGCTGACGTTTTACGTTTGATATTGGGGATATTACGTTACAAAAATGCAAAAGTGTACCGCGCTTCGGGTGGTAAAATATTTAATGTAAAGGTTCTGATGCGTTTACTTATTGTAGAATATAACGGGATTTTTCAATTCTTCCCACGCATTGAGGTTTGCGCCATAATAACTTTCTATAACATGACGTTTTACTTTGAGAGTGGGGGTAACAAATCCATTGTCGACATTCCATTGTTTTTGAGTGATAACTATATAGTGAATCTGCTCATGCTTATCCAATTTTCTATTGGTTTTTTCTCGTAAAAGATTCATGGATTTTCGTAGCTCCTCTCCCCATTCTTGATTTTCAGAAAGAGTGATTATGGCACACGGTTGTTGCTGCCCTTCTCCTATTACGCAGCACGCTTCCACCTGGGGGTGTGCACCTAATATATTTTCAATGGGCGCGGGTGATATGTATTTACCTTTTGATGTTTTAAAGATTTCTTTAAATCGTCCGGTTATTTTTAAATACCCATCACTGTCAATTTCTCCTTTGTCTCCCGTTTTTATGAAACCGTCTGTGCTATACAGTTCATGGGTTTTGTCCAAATCTTGATAGTACCCAAGTGTATTGGATGGACTTTTAACGAGAACCTCTCCTTCATCTGAAATTCTATGTTGTATGTTTCCAAGTGTTACGCCAACACTTCCAATCTTAACCTTTCCTGGTAAATTGGCGTGTGTAACCCCGGCAAACTCCGTCATTCCATATCCCTCTAGTATTTCAAAATCAATGTTATGAAACCAGATTAAGGTATCAGGGGGTATTGGAGCAGCCCCACTAAAAGCGACTCTAACGTTATCAAGACCAATGTTTGTTAAGGCTGCTTTAGGATTGTTGCTAAGTCTGTGTCTGATTGTTCATGATCAAAAGTTTTATGACCAGAGGTTTTAATAAGTGTTTGCCAATCGTATCCACTGTTGTTTTTATTTTCATTAAAGTTGATTCTATCTACATGGGTAGGAATAGCATCTAACATGGGTTCTGGTTCGTCTAGATTTCCAATGAATATGGCTTTCGCTTCTGAGTGTCGAAGTATTTGTTGTGTTGTGGATTTACCAAGTAGGGGGTAGAGTGGTACGGAAACCATACCTGCTGCCCATATGGCTAAATCAGATAATATCCATTGGGCACAATTTTTTGACATGATAGCTATTCGGCTACCAGGTTCATAGCCTTGGTTATTTAACCAAGATGCAATATGTTGGACGAGTTGATAGGCTTCAGACCACGTATATTTTATGGTACTTCCGTTTTCAGTTATTTGGGTTAAAAATACATGGTCTTTTTGTTCGTGTGCCCATTGCTTAAGCATTGCTTGGGGTGTCCGGATAGCCATAGGAATTCCTCGGAGTGGTGATCGGTTTCGGTCGATGAAAAGAAAGAAAGTATCGCGTTATTAACCGGTGATCTATCACCTAGGAGACAGTGAATCAGCTATGAGTCATCAAGACCATAATAAAAAAAGTGATTGAAAACGAATGGTTTGGTGAAATTCCAGAAGAACTATCCGCTATTCTCGCTAATGAGGCGATGCCCCGAACGTTGGTTGATGGAGAATTGTTGCATGCTAAAGGGGATGCAGCAGAAGGTGTGTATTTGGTTGTCAGTGGGCGAGTTCGTTTCAGCACGTTTGGTCTGGATGGACAAGAAATGCTGCAAACATATTATGAGCCAGGTAATTGGTTTGGAGAAGTCTCTGCATTAGATGATAAAGCAAGGATACACGATGCGGTGGTTGTGGGTGATACAAAACTATTGTTGTTACCTAAAGCTCGGTTCCTCACTTTGTTGGAGGAACATCCAGAATTATATCCCCATATCGTAAAAATGCTTTGCCGTAAAATTAGGGTAATTTTAGATGAATATCATGATGCGGTTTTTGTACCACTGCATGCTCGTCTAGCGAAGAAATTGTTGGAATTGGCTAAGGTTTATGGGCAGAAAAAGGATGATGGTTGTTTAATTGATTTTCCTTTACCACAAGATGAACTGTGTTTAATGGTCCATGGATCACGCCAGCGTGTGAATAAAATTTTGAATGTATGGAAGAGTAAAGGATGGATACAGATCAATTATGGAAAAATAACGTTATTAGATATTCCCTCTTTGGAAGAGGTGTTTGAGGAGTATTAAATATACCTATCAGCAATTTGTGTGATTTTTAGCTGCGTCGCGATATGCAGACGCAGGTTTTATAGGCTATTAAAGTGTTATCGTAGACTCTGTCATTATCACAGCAGAACCACCGATACGAATGGTGAGGTCTTTCTCTTGTTTGTTATCCATTTCTAAATGCAAATAACTTCGACGTTCTTCATTTGCGCCCCGTTGTACAGTAAATACATGGGTACCTTTTTGAATACGAGAGTTTTGGCATAGGTAGTTGGCAAAATCTGCAATCACCGGTGCAATGGGTGGATCTTCATGAATGGCGATGTCTGGACCAACCAAACGTGCGTGAAAATCAGCAGAGTTTTCATCGGTATTATTAGAAAATAATAAGATGCCTAGTGCCGCTGATGATGGTGCGGAGGACTGGCTCCAAGCCTTGATGTCAAAGCGAGCGGCACGAATCGCATTGTATGATTTAATGGGCACGATAAGGTAAGGGGCATCACAAGAGACTATCAGGGGGAGATGGTTATCAAAACTGATGTCAGCAGGGATTAATGAGAGCATGCTTGCAAGCTCTTCTGTGGTTGGTACAAAGCGATCAACCACCGCATGTGTATCTTGAGATTGAATGATAACGCCGGGTTTACCGTTGTCGTTAGTAACGTAAATCTCAGAGACATTGTTGTTATTTTTGAAATAGAGTGGTGTTGATGAATCTAGTGGTAGTAGCTTCAAAGAGGTAAGAACGTAGGATGCAGCGATAAGTGTGTGTGTTGCTGGTTTTACTTCTCTTTTAAAGGCAGTAAAAATACGCAGTTGCTTGGTGTCTTTATCCGCATCATCAAAAACAAATACAGTATCAGATGCATTGGTTTCATTTGCAATCAGTTGCATCTGGTAATCACTAAGGCCTTCTGCATTGGGAAATACGGGGATTCTTGCACCGTTAAAGGGCTTATTAGTGAAAACATCTGCGGTATAAAATGTGTAGTCCATTGATCGCTCCGATGACCATCATTGTTATTTGTATTTCATAATAGCAGGTAAAGTGCCAAAAGGTTTGGTTGGGGCTTGTTCTTGTGCCCCGTTTTTGTACCTAGTTCCTGTATTTAGCAATCTATGACAGTGAAGGTTTAATGGTGTTTTTTAGTCGGCTAATAACACTGACCGCCAGCAGAACCAGCGCTCCGGCGAGAATGCCGGTAACTGCACTCAATAATGTCGGGGTGATGGTTAATAATATGTCGCTTCCAGGCGCAGACTCGAGTGCTTTCAGGATAACTTCGTTGAGATGGTGAACAGGAGGAATGCCGTGAATGAGGATACCTCCTCCCACTAAAAACATGGCTGCGGTGCCAACAATAGACAATGTTTTCATCAAATAAGGTGCAAATACTAAGAGCCCTTTCCCTACTGCGGCTTGAATTTTTCCTATGGTATCGGTACCTGCATGTTGTAATAAATAAAGCCCAGCGTCATCGAGCTTTACAATACCGGCAACAATGCCGTATACCCCAATAGTAATGAGCAATGCTAAACCTGAGACAATGGCTACCTGAATACCGAACGGAGCTTCTTGTACTGTTCCGAGGGTAATGACAATTATTTCAGCAGACAGTATAAAATCAGTACGTATAGCGCCTTTAATTTTATCTTTCTCAAAGGCTACTAGATCAATATTAGGGTCACTGAGTGCTTTGAGTTTGTTCTTGTGGTTGTGTAGTTCGTCATCATTATGGCTGAACAGCTTATGGGCGATTTTCTCAAACCCCTCATAACATAAAAATAACCCACCAATAATCAAACATACCGTGACAGCCCAAGGTGCAACGGCACTAATTAGCAGGGCTGCGGGGACAAGTATCATTTTATTTTTTAGAGAGCCCTTTGCAACCGCCCACACTACGGGTAGCTCACGTTCGGCTCGTACCCCTGACACTTGTTCAGCATTTAGTGCTAAGTCATCGCCTAATACCCCAGCCGTTTTTTTTGCCGCAACTTTTGAGAGTACTGCAATGTCGTCCAGTAACACGGCGATATCATCAATAAGTGCTAAGAGGCTTGATCCTGCCATTGGGAAGTCCTTGGGGAATTGTTGGGTGAAGAGGCGTGTTAGTAGGCTGGAAAGGTTACTGTATTCTTTGAAAAAATGCACGAGGGATTAGCGGGTATACGTGTAAGGGGAGCAGGGAATCTAGAGGAGCGTGCAGAGGGTACCGCAAAAAATGTACCCTCTGCACGTTCTTAATGGTTATGTTATAAGTTGCAGACACCTGCCTCAAAATCTACGGTCGCGGCTGAGCGGGCTTCGTTCCAACTCTTTTCCTTGTATTCAGCTGTAAATATTGCTGCTGCTTCAGCATCTTCAACAATAAAACCAAAATCTTGTAGTGCTGCAGGATAAAGGTTCTTTGACCCGATATAAAAGGCAGCATCATCCACAGAAATCACTTTTGCATGGTTTGCAACGCCATTGCCATTACTCCACGTGTCTATACCCGCAGTGATGCGGATAGGAGCAAGTTGTAATGAACTACATACGATATCTTCAGCATGAGCTTGTGAGATATTGTTTTGGTTTTTTACTTTTCGTACAAGAATGTCCGATATTTCGGTCATCTTTTTCATGTTGGAATAAGGCGCAAGCAAACTTTGTTTGGCCCCAGGAGCGCTAACCATGATGCGAACAGGAACGTTGTTGATTAACTTGTCAGCCAAGATGTCAAATAGACGGGCATCATAATAAGAATTTGCAAAAGGAGGTGCACAAGGAGCAATCAAGTCCTGTTGTGACAGGTAAACATTATTTTGAGCGCTGGCGACTAACGCACGTAGACCCTCTTCTTCAAGATTTGCAACGCTGTAATCGCTATCGTTATTAATATAATCGTTGAATAACCCAGAGCATGCCGCTTCACTATCATTGGCAGCAGGTAAGCCACCAGAAGTACCTCCAGGCACCTCCATTCCAAAACCTAATCCACCTAAAGCCAGTACCGTTGCCGATCCGGTTTCTTCTACCAATAGTGAGGGGTGTGTTGATGGACATGACCACCAGCTGACACCATCTCTACGTTCAACATCCACGTAAAATGTAGAGTTCCACCAGCTATCGCCCCAAGTGCAGGCAAAGTCCCATAATTGGTCAGCAAACTTGTGGGATGACTCGGTCGCAGGGCCACTAAGGAGCATCGTTACATCGCTGATAGGATTGGCAACGTTGCCGTAAGCCCCTTCCCACATATTGTGTCCACCAACAATGGCCGTTTTTGCATCAACAGCGATTATTTTTGAGTGGTTCCACGAGTACAACCAGCTTGTTTCTACACCAGCAACGATAAGATTGGCATTATTTGCATAGGAACCTAAATCATTTTCTAATCGCTCTAAATACGCAGCGGCACTTTCCGTAGCAGAGCTTGCAAAGTTCCCCATACCAGGAGGAGTGCCACCAAGGATACGAATAGTGACATTCGGATAGTTACGTCGAGCGTTTTTAATGCCGTCTACAATGGCTTTTTGAAAGATTCCATCGGGATAGGTTATTAAGGTTGTGATATCTACCCATTGTGTTGCGTTGGAAATATCACGATAAATTGCATCTGCTAAGGCTTGTGCCCCTGTTGCGGTGGAACAATCGGTTTCGCCCCAGCAATTAGGCGATTGTAGTAACTAGCTGCTATCAAAAGCACCATTTTCAACAATTTGATTACCTGTAGTTCGCTCCCAAACCGAACCTTGTGAACCTGGAGCTAGGTTTTCTAGCGTTTGGCTTACCGCATCAATATGGGGTGTAGCATTTTGAGCATGGGTAATGTCAACGGAATTGAATAATGTTGTGGCCGCTAAGGTTAGCGCACACAGCGAACGGTGCTTTGATGGAGCTTTAATCATGAGTGAAGCCTTATAAATAACTGCTAGCCCGAAAGGGAATGTAATATTCGTAATGGCGCACATTTATTGATATATGATTCGTAAATGTGCGTATTGGTAAATTTCGGGCGCATTATAGGCGTTTGATCAAAAAATCAACAAGTGTTACATGGAAATGAAATGTAAACGAAGTGTTTCAGTATTTATTGTTTTGGTTTCTTAAGGGTTTCTTATGAGTCATAAGGGTGGTGGTGTTATTGGTTTTTTTGATGTTGTATTTTTCGTAGATACCGTTGCTGGTTTTTTTCAGCACGCTTAAGCATAAAATTCTTGATGGCTGGGGTGTTATTTACTTTGACGAAAAGGGCTGGGCTGACAAGAAAAAGCTTTGCCATTATTTTCATGGATGTGTTTTTGCAGATGAGAACTTCGAAGGGGCGTTTGGTTAGTACACCTGAAAATAATGTTTTCTCAATATCAGCGGTTGTTAGTTCGTTACCGCTTGAGAATGTTAAGGCTGCGGATTCATGTTGTGTTTGTAGGTCTAACATCGGTGTTGCAATGGCGTCGGGACACAGCAAAGTCACCGCGATATTGTGTTCAGCGAGTTGTGCCGCCAATGATGTCGAATAACCTCTTACTGCAAATTTAGACGTACTATAAGCAGAAAGACCTGGAGTGGGTAACAGTGATGCCAGGGAGCAAAAATTAATGATATGGCCGGCATTGTTTTGTTGCATCCAGTTTGCCGCGGTTTGACACCCCAGTATGAGGCCTTTGACGTTGATATTAAGGTGTTTATCGATGTCAGTATTGGTTAAATCCGTCGGGAAACCTGGACGAAGGTAGCCCGCTATGTTGAGCATAATATCGAGACTTGGGCGATGTGTTGCTAATATTTTTTGTGCCTCTCGCCATTGAGGCTCATCACAAATATCCATCACATGGGGTATGACATTGTTCTGAGGCCAGCGGTCTTCTTGCGCTGCCAAGGCTAACGCCTCGGCATTAATATCACAGGCAAAAACAAAGTAATCTCGTTTTGCAAAAGCCCCAACAAGGTGTCGTCCGACACCACTTGCGGCACCGGTAATCCATACGGTTTTATTATTCATACGTACCCCCTAATATGATCAGATTATGATTGGTACTGCCCAATCTTCATTTGGCCAAACCGAAACGCCGGTTGCACAGTGCGTGTATGCCAGGTATGGGCTTGCTCAGATGATGAGATCACATTAAAGAACCCTGGGTGATCGGGGTTTGGTCCGGCGATAGTTTTTTCCATTACCATCGAGATATACTGATCAATACTGTTTTCCAGCGTATTACCGTTAAGGATAATCTCCATATCAAAATGCTGTGCGTATTTTTTAACGCCAGGAATGTTTGATTGCAACGGCGCGTAACTGTCGACACTCATACCGTTTTCACTAGAAACATAAATTTGATCATTTACGTGAACTACAAGAGAGTGATTGCCTTTTGTGTGCCCGGGGGTTTGCACCAATGCCACACCGTCTCCTAACATCACGCTGTTATCCAATAGGATGACACGCTCTGCAGGGATATCACGGGTGCCGTCGGGGCAATACCATTTCTTCTGGGTGACCAATAGGCCTTGGGCAGATTCCCATTCTTGACGCATGACGAGTAATTTGGCGTTAGGAAAATAACCAGGTGTTGTGCTGCTGCCCATCCATTTACGAAGCTCTTGAGTGTGTAGATGATCGTAAGAGATGTAATCAATGGATTCGGGGGGAATACCCGCCTTTTGAAGTTCGACTTCTACAGAGCTATAGAAAGGTAATAGTTTTTCTTTTGTCATATTACCCAGGCGGCCCATTTTGTCGGTTAGCAACTTAAAGAACGGTGTCTTTGTGTTGCCTTCGACATCAGCAGGACCAAACAACAGCGTCTTTTTGCCTTGGCTGGTTTGAAATTGAATGATGAAAGCGCGATTACCTAAGAAAATAAACGGCACCAAAGATTTTACCGCGTTGAGATACGCGTATTTCGTTGGATAAGGAGCAGAAACAATATCGACGGATTGAAAGTACTCTACCGGGTTACCAGCCAGCATACGTTCTCTAAAACGTACTGCACGTTGGCGTACTTCCTCTAAACGCTCCTTAGGGCGGGAGCTCGATCTGGCACCAATAAAATCCTCAATAACGGAGATACCCAAAGGTGCTAGGGTTTCTTTTTGATGTGCTGTTATGTTCTCTTTGGCGGTCATATCACTTTCTCTCTCTCGGATTGCATGCCTAATTGATCATTGAATTGATCTTAGTCCAAGGCCACAGCGAGAGCTATGATAGTAAGTGACGAGGGGTGATCCTATGTGCCAAAATTGTATTAGAGCTGTTGTCGATATTGAGAAGGAGATAGTCCTTCGATACGCTTAAACGCCCTAGAAAAAGCCGCCCGGTCTGAAAAGTGTAAACGTTCGGCAATTCTATCCATGGTTAACTCTGGTTGTTCTAGCAAAGCTTTACTTTGCTCAATTAAGAAACCTACTCGAACAGCGGAAAAGGTAACACCCATCTCATTGAGCTTACGTTGTAATGATCGCACGCTTACGTTTAGCTCCTTTGCAACCATGCCAATATTTAGGGTTTCATCACTATCCAATTGACGTAACACGTGGGTTACTCGAGTGACTATTCCTTCGCTTTTTGCCAGAATTGCTATTTTCTTTTTGAGTGCCACGAGGGCATCATCTTCTAACTCTGGGCAATAGGATGCTAATGGTTTATTTGATATTCCGGCAGGTAGAACCAACAGGTTACATTGTTGGTTGAATAAAACAGGGCATTGAAAAACAGTTTCATACTCTTGAGCATCAGACTCATCACAGGTGAAGTGTACTTCTTTTACGATATTCTCGTGCCCGGTAAGAAGAGGCCCAACGCGAAGAAAGGTGCCAAAAACAAACTCGACGGCGAATTGAAGCTGTCGAGTGGACAGTTGAGATTGGTTGTCACAGCGAAGGTAGTCGTTACTCTGGGTGCTATGATATTGCGCCGTAAAACCGGGAGTCCAGGTTGAACCAATAAGTGAGATGATGTTTTCCAGGCAGCTTCGCATGGTTTTGCCTGTTACCATCAACGTCATCAGTTCATCAATTTGTTCGTAGCTAATGATTTTTACGAAGGGCAATACCGTATTGAAAGGGGCTGTGGCAACAAGCGCATCGGCTAAGTCAAATAAAGCCCCAAGCTCAATGGTAGCGTTATCTGTCAGTGTTGAAAAATCGTAGGAGAGGTTTTTAAGTGTTTCACCTATAGGTAGGCTGTGCACCGCGGCGGCTTGTATAAGAGAGCGACTAAAAACAGCGGGTAGTCTTATGTTGGGTTGTTTCATGTGTTAAGAGCGCTAACCTGACGGTGAATAAAACATAGTACGTACTCCCGCTGGCCAAGGCAAATTGATCTCGTATACAGAATATAGGGTTGTGTCATTAGTACTCATTAGCGATGTTACTTTGTCACAAAGGAAAATGAGCCTCGTTGGTATATTGCTTAACAGAAGAAAACAACTATCTAGCAATGACGAGTGGAGCAGTAACACATGAAGCGGATTCTTGGCGTAGTACTACTATCTTTAATTAGCACAGGGGTTTCTGCAGCATTTATCACCAGCAGCCCACAGGTTTCAGGGTTTCTGGAAACGAACTCGCTAGAGCCAGGGGTAGCGATGATGATTGCGTTTGGTGTTGCTGGATTAGTAGTAACAAGGCGTCGAATGAAGGGATGATGTGGCTGGTGATGGCCATAGTAGAGCGTCGACAGTAATAATATGAATTAAGCTTGTTATTTGGTTGTTTATTGAACGTAGTTTTGTTTAACGAGCCTCTTATATACGTTGAATAAATGGTGCCCTTCTAACCTGTTGATTTATATGAAAATAAAGCAACAAATATAAAGGCTGGGGTTGTTGGATATATTGATGGCGCCTCGTTGTCACATTGTTTAACAGGACAGGGAGTGTTAAGAGATTGATTTGTTTGAATAAAAACCTGAAAATAGGACAAGGAATTTTTGCATGAGCGGCGCGGGGAAAATTTAGCGTGCCATGTATTCGGCTGTTACACTTTTCGAAGTAATATTTATTTTGGTTGTTGCGTAATGGTAGCGGTAGAACATTGCAATTAAAGAGTGGTTCGGCACAGTGAGTTATTAGTATCCGTTAATTATTTTGGTGCA
>MAAB01029649.1_pt1 | contig 34042 bp, 34 predicted proteins | sample 1115991 | NCBI WGS metagenome assembly MAAB01 (sample SAMN04961124, study PRJNA320927) | seawater metagenome | isolation source: sample BD02T18 sea water enriched with oil for 18 days | place: USA:Gulf of Mexico | collected 2013-07-27
GGCGGCTCATCAATAAAAACAACACCTGCCCCATAAAATTGCCACAACTCAGTATCACTTTGTTGTAGGTCAACAATCAGCGTTACTTTCTGATGCGGTTCAAGTTCTTTTTGTATACCACTGGGGGTGTTAGCCGACTCAAATTGAAATAATAAAGCTGGTGCTATCGATGTTGTCGCAGTGGAGGTATTCACTAATTCAGTAATCCAATCCTCACCACTTTGAGTAGGTTGAACTTTAAAGAAAGTTACCACTGAACCAACTAAATCATCATCGATATTGGACGTGAAGGGCACGGTAATGATTTGTGAATCAAGTGCTAGGTTTTCCGGTGCATTCATAACTCTTTCCTTTTTAAATCTGGATTTCAACTACATAAAAACTACTCACAGCATTATAGACATAGGAAGATCGAAAGTAATAGTGGCTGTAATACGATGTAATATTTATGCAGACCTTCTCATTGCTTAATCAAACACCTTGTTCTTTAAAACTCACATTCATTGCTTATTTTAAGTGAAAAATGTCACCTTATTCGATGCAAATGGTAATGACTTTACGGAACTTCCATGAAGAATATCGGCGACAAAATCAAAGCTCAGTCGATTGGTTATTATTGACTGTACTTTTGCCTGCACTATGACTAATGACATGGTAAAATAATCACCACTATTTTTCCTATCCCCTATTGAGAAAGCTGTGAATCTTGAAGAAAAAAATGTCCTGTTATTTGACCTCGATGGTACTTTAGTAGACAGTGGCCCTGACCTGGCTCTAGCCGTTAATAGAACACTTAAAGAGTTAAACAAAGCGACTTTCGACCAAGATACCATTCACCATTGGGTAGGTAATGGTGCCAAGGTATTAATTGAACGTGCATTATCAGGTTCATCGACCATTGATAAACAACTAGAAGAATCAGTGACTCAACAGGCGTTAGCTATCTTTCTGAAGCATTACCAAGAGTGCTTATGTGTAGAATCAGTATTGTATGATGATGTACAACACGGATTACTGACTTTAAAAGCGACAGGCTTCCGCCTTGCGATTATTACCAACAAACCCGCTATTTTCATTCAACCAATATTAACGGGCTTAGGTATTGATAACGTGTTTGAGTTATTAATTGGTGGTGATACGTTAGCAGAGAAAAAACCCCATCCAGCACCTTTATATTATGCCTTGGAACAGCTTAACGTCACGGCTGAACAGTGCGTGATGATTGGCGATTCTAAAAATGATATCTTAGCGGCAAAAGCAGCCAACATAGATAGTGTCGGCTTAACTTATGGTTATAACTACGGTGAAGATATCAATCAATATCAACCTCAGTGGTGCTTTGATACGTTTGCAGAACTACTAACCGCACTAAAACATTAACTATAGCGTGGTAGCAATAACGCACTAAAACATTAACTATAGCGTGGTAGCAATAACGCACTAAACATAGTGCGTTAAGAAATGTACGTTAAGCATAGAGAGTATTTTACAGGTTTTTTGCTAATGCCATTGGATAATCGCGCAGCTTGGCTAACATCATAGCTCGTTCAGTAACTTTTATTTCGCAGCACTGTTGGCTTACGGGAAAGTAATGCTGTGTTAGATAATCGCCTAATTGTTCTGCATCAACAAATCCGCAATCGACTAAATTATTTAAAATCGCATCGGCTGCGGCTAACGCCGACGAAGCTTTTACTATCTCAGTACGCGCATAGTGTTGACCATGAAATGACACATCTGCAGCACGTAAATCCGCATCTTCACCCGGTATTTGCTGCGCACCAAATAACGGTTTAGCGGCAACCATTGCGCTATTAAACGTAGGCACAAACTGAGCAATATGCTCAATAGAGCCTAAGGTTCTATTATGCACCAACTGCTCAGGCCATTTTTTATCAATTTTTTCAATAAAGCGTTTTGCTAATTGTGGCTGGGCACTTTCTAAAGAACTCGCAACTAACCCTTGGTCAAACAGGGTGATGTCTTGTGTCATGCCATGTAGCTGAAAATAACCATCAGGATAAGGCGTTAATTGCGCCATACCTTGGGGAGTACCTCGCTCGCCATAAAAAACAACCTCAGGCCATAAACCTTGGCATTGAGGCCAATGGGCAACATAAGCCGCTTTAAACTCCACCATACGTTTGCGTTTGGCGCTGACCATGTCATCAATTTCACCACTTTTAAAACCACAGGCATTTATAACATAATCAAAGTGTTGCTCAATAATAGTCGGGCAATGCTGATTCTGAGCTGATGCTTGAGTTGACACTTGCCAACCTAAGGTATTTTCCTGCTGAGAAATGGCAATTACTTGGCTATCGGTTTGAAGATGACAACTAGGTAGCTTCTCTATCGCTAAACTCGCTATGGCGGCAAAGCGAAATGCAGATAAACCGTACTCTTGCACTAGCAATACCGGAAACTTCAAACTTTCTAAGTCAACGTGTTGTGCAAAAGCGATTAACCAATCACTATCATGTTGTGCTGTTTTGGGTAAAGGTAATTCACGTAAATCATCAAGCTCTGCTCGTGAATAAAAGCGAAAATAATTTTCCGGCTCTCCAAGTACCTTGTTATCACTATCTTGAGTGACAAGTTCACGGTATTTAGCGCGTAACTTCTCAAGTCGAGGTAGTAAATCTTCAGGTTGGCCGTTATCGGTTTTAGGCAAAGCTATAACTGTTGGTCGAATATTAACGCTCTGAGGGTATACTTTAACCGTGTCTATCGATTGCTGTAATAGTGTAAGGCATTGCTCATCACAAATTTCACGGTACAAGTTACCGCCAGCATGTAAATGACAAATAGGCGGACCATTAACTAAACTTGGACCCTTTTCTATCAGCGTGGTATCTAAACCTAATTCAGCAAAGCGCAAAGCAATAGTTGAGCCCGCAACACCACCTCCAATAATGGCAATTTTTGCTTTAGAATTGAGTAATGGCTGATATGCCTCTGAGGTTTTATTCATAACGGTTTCGAGAAAATACATTTATAGGTGATATGTTACTTGAATGCGAACTATTTGCGTAGAGTCAAACTCTAAAAATTATTTATACTGTTGTGCTTTTATTTTTACGCTTTGCAAAATAGTCATCAATAAATCAAACTATTTTTCATTAGCATTTAGATCTTGCTGGCGTTGATAATTAGCGATGCAAATATTACACACACAGCTAACACCTCGTAGATGCGCGGGTATTTGTGCTAACAGCTCTTTAGGAACTTGGGTATTCATACACCAACAATTACTAGCCGCTTTAACATCGCAGCGATTTTTTTGCTGGCATAAGGGACAAATACTGCCATCATTTTTATTAGTCATATGCAATCGGTGATGTTCATTGAATAAAAGCTATAAGAGAGACACATGTTATCAGCTTTATCTGATGGGCAGCATATGTTTTATACTCTACTGTTAACTAATGCTTATTACTACAGAAACAAGACAGAGTGAACTAAGCAAAAAAATCGAAGCTAAAAGGACTTAATTGCAGCGATAGATGGTGAGCAAACTTTTCCTGAGAAGTAGACTGCTCGCAACCTTTTAAAGAAGTGGTTACATTAAGCGCGGTCAAAACTTCCACCTAAATTAACCTCTCCAATAGCGTTGTGCAATTCAACCAAAGTCATTAGTAAATAACTCTTATAAACAATAGCTTTTTTGAGATGAAATTTTTATTGCGACAGGCGGTCTTTTAGGTCATAACTTACAAAATACATGACCTTAATGAATAATAAAATTTACTCTAGTTTCAATAAAAAACTATCAATTTCAATCTTTTCACTATTCTTGTTGTTAACTAATAATGCTTTAGCTAACAGCAGCATTAATGTCGGACCTACACTTGGTGAAAAAGCGCCTGAAATTTCAGTACTAAATACCCAACAGCAAGCTGTTAATGTCAAAGAATTGAGCGGTGAACAAGGTCTAATTCTCTTATTTTTCCGTTCTGCTGATTGGTGCCCCTTTTGCAAAAAGCACCTGATAGAACTAAATGAGCATGCCGAACAATTTACCAAATTAGGATACGGCTTAGCTGCTATTTCTTATGATAATACGGATATTTTAACAACATTTACTGAACAGAATAATATTAGCTATCCATTGTTATCAGACCAAAAAGTACAAACAATGCAAGCCTACGGTATTGTTAACAGTGAATATGTTCCTGGCAGTGATCATTATGGTATTCCTTACCCTGGTGTCGTAGTAATTGATAATAAAGGTGATGTAATGCATAAGCATTTTTTCAAGGGTTATAAAAAGCGCGTTAAATTTTCAGATCTTTATCAACAACTAAAATAAGATCCTCAGGCATGACTAACTCAGCTTATTGATGCTTGGTTTATTGATAAAGGCCACTATCAACAAACGCTTGAGTAAGCTGTTGGTATAGCTTTTCTATTGTCGGTCGCTCGTTAATATGGTCAAAAAGTGTAGTATGTACCTGCGCTTTTACTCGATCAGTTTTATCAGATAATTGGTAGCATAAGTTAACTGGTTTGATGAGCTCTTCAACTAACACATCAATTAGAATAAAGGCTTGTGCTAACACTATCTTGCCGCCACCTTTTTTTAAGATCACTCGCTGCGCAGTTCCAACAATTTTTTTGCCATTTAAGTTAATATTATAATCACCGTCACAATAAGAAAATTCTGTGGCGTGTGCTTGGCTAGTTAAGTTAAATTGACGAAAGAAACCATGCAAAACGGTACATAAATTTTCATAGGCTTGAGTGATCGAATAAGGTGTGTCATTTGACCAAAGATATAAGTGAGATAAGTTAATAATTCCGAGACACTGTGGTACTGGTGCTCCACCCGTTTTACGCGCTTGTAAAAACCAGTTTTCGGCCTGCAGCCCTGATTTAAGCTCGGTAGACTCTAACCACTTCTTACCTGCCGGTAGTACTAAAGTCGCTTCTTTGGCCTGCCATAACATCAAGCATTGCTTTAGTTGCCCTGATTGTATTTGGGCAATAAGTTCGGTTTCTTTATCAAAAACATTAGCAACAGAAATCTGCTTATAACGTAGTAATTTATTACGACTCATGTTCATTTCTAACCCTATGTTTACCCATATTTATGTTGATACCTTTAAGAGTCTTCTTCGTGCATTTGACCGTCAATTAGCATCATTAACTCAGCAGATTTTTCATCATGTTTAGTCAAACTATAACTGCCATCAAACATATTCTCTAAAAAGATAGTTTCCCCTTCACTGGTTTGCAATTGTTTTAGCACTTCGGGTGGCAATTCTACGCCAAATCCCGCGCCAATTGCCTGTACTTTCAGCTCAATCATAATAATACTCCTCATTAAATGCTAGACATATCAAATAAAGTCTCCATGTCTGCAACTATTAAAATTATAGCTGGCTATTTCTTACTCACAACATTGATTGTTTAACCATATTAGGCAATTTATAACGGGATAAGACTAGCCACTAATATCACCATTTTCTGTGGCATACTGAACCATTGATTTATGATATAGAGCAATAAAAGGCAAAGCTTAGCTTTGTTTTCAAATGATAATCTGTAAAACTACTGTCTATATTGGCTTAAGAATGTAGACAAAACTTAAATAGTGCTATTCGCCGTAAGTAACCAGTTAATCAACAACCTTAAGGGTAAAACATGAAAAAAAATATTATTGCAATGGCTATTGCCACAATACTAGTACCATTAACAGCTTGTGCTGGTAGCGTTCATGATAACGTTTCAGATAAAGTCATTGCCAAGCAACGTGCAATGCTAGCAAAAAATACTGATGGTAAGGGTTTTGGACCGCAATCACCAAGAGATATTGATTCAATCAAAGGTATCAATGCCCGAATTTTCGGTGCTGCTCCTACATACACCGAGATGAATCTTTGTAATATTCATTTTCATAAAAATGCTGAACATAAAGGTGGCGAGTTTAGTAAATACGCTGGCAATGGCGATGGTCATGGATTTCAAAGTGGTTTTGTTTATTCTGGCAAGTTAAGCTCAAGTGAAAAGAAAGCAACCAAGTCAGCAGTATGCCCAAGCAAGCACGGTGCTTTAAATAGCGGTGATACTATTGAAGTACATTATGTCCATTCAACCGCACAAATAGTACCTGGCCCAACATTAGGTGCATGTTTAAGCGAGTCAATTGGTAACCCACAATTACGTGTTGAAACACAAGTTTATGTTTTAGTGAATGATAGTAAGGCTTTAAACTTTAATGAATTAACTAAACACGGTGTTAAAGGTGGTTATCAGCAGGCATTAAACATTCCGAGTAATACTGGCTCTCCTGTTCAATACACAGGCTCCACCACAGGCCCTGGTTATAATGAAAAAGGTTCGCCATTTCAAGTTTCATGGAGCGTTCGTCCAAAAGTAGCGAAGGTAAATATCGAATCGGTTGGCCAGTGGTGTAAAGGCAATGCCTTTAAAGAAGATCACGCCCACGGTGTAAGAAACTTGGTGGTTAACCCAAAACTATTATCTGCAATGTAAAACTTCATTGACTACAAACAATGCATAACAAAAAGGGGAAATACAATAGTGTATTTCCCCTTTTTCTCTTCATAAGTAATACTATTTTCTAAATCTTAGCTTTACTCATAACACCCAACCATTATAACCAAGGCCGGACCTTGGCTTTATACTGGATAAACTCTTCTTTAAACAATGCTGTTAGCGCCCTTTCTTCTGGCACTATCTGAAATCGTTGAATATAAAGTATATACAGCGGAATTAAAATGAGTCCCCACACCGAACCTAAAAAGCTTGCCCAAGCCAATAAAAAAGCAACAAAGCCTACATACATGGGATTACGGGTCACTTGATAAATACCAGATGTGACTAAGGAGCTAGCTGTGTTAGGTTTTAACGGATTCACCGTTGTTTTCGCCATTCGAAAAGAGATGACACCAGCAAGATCAAAGAATGTCCCGATAGCCATAAAGGCTACAACTAATGAAATTTTTACCGTACTTGTTAATAAGATAACAGGTGTTATTGTACTTATCCCCCACATCCCTAGGGCTATGAATAAACCTACCAAGGGCGGTGGTATTTTATTTTCTAAAAAGTTCATTATTATCCTCAACTCATATTCGTGAAAGTCATCATATACAAAGACTAACTGGTTTTATACAAAGGTCTTGAAAACAGGCGGCAGCTTGCTCAGGTGTAATACCATGTGAGCTCTCAGCTTCAGTTATTGCAGTCACTACCGCAATACTTTCTACGCCAGTCGCAATAACTTCTGGCGCACGTTCAAGATTTATACCCCCGATAGCAACCACAGGTATTTTATTATTATGTTCAGGGCGTAAGGATAGTACCTGTTTCAAATTTTCAATGCCTTGAATTTGCCCTGTCATGTCTTTAGTTTTCGTAGGAAAAATTGCGCCAATTGCTAAGTATGATGGTTGCAATCGCTGTGCTGATAAGAATTCATAACAACCATGGGTACTGATACCTAAACGTATCCCCGATTGCTGGATGGCCCATAAGTCAGCATCTTGCAGGTCTTCTTGGCCAATGTGCACCCCATAAGCACCATGCTTAATAGCAAATTGCCAATAATCATTGATAAACAAACGGGTATTATATTCTTTTGCCAGTGCAACGGCAGTAATGATAACTTGCTCAAGCTCACTTTCAGCTAAGTTTTTTACCCGTAACTGAATAATCTCTATACCTAAAGGTAACAAACGCTTTAGCCAGTATAGAGAATCAATTACAGGATAAAGACCCAGTTTTTTTTCTGCTAAATCGAGTGAATTAAAGGCGGGTAAATTTTGATATTGCTGACTGAGCTTATCAATAACTTTTGGAAAACATTCAGCATTACGCGGCCAATCTAGCTGTTCAAACGCTCCATAATATTGATGACCGTGTAATTCACTTATTGATTTACTCATGCTTAAACCCTGGCTGATAAACGCTTTTGCTAACGTAAAGGCATCACGTATCAAGTAACCTTGCGCGAGAAAACTCGCTAACGCGCTGGCAAAACTACAACCGCCACCGTGACTATAATGACTTGCTATACGCTGTGCACTTAACTGATAACTAATTACTGCTTGGGTTTTATCCTGATTATCTTGTTTGCCCTGCAACTGATTTAATTGGTGGAGGCAGTAATCAGTCGAATAGCTATCATCACTATGGCCACCTTTAACAATAATGCTGTTAATTGCAAAGTCTTGATGGATTTTATACGCAAGAAGCTCTGCGCATTTTTCATCCGTTAAACCATCGACGTTCGCTAAGTTTTTCGCTTCCATAAAATTAGGCGTAAGCACATCAATTTTCTGTAATAATGGCGTTAGTTGCTCTACGGTAATAGCGCTCAAACTTCCACCAACGCTAGCTTGACCAACAGGATCATAAACACTAATTAAGTGAGGTATTAGCTTTTTTGTATGTTCAATAAACTGAGCTAACCACTGCACTTGCTCTACGTTAGCGACTAAACCAATTTTGATGACCGATGGTGGTTTATCATCCATGAGTATTCCAGCTTGTTGCTGTAAAAGCTCAACCGAAATGGCATTGACTGATAGTAACTGATGCGAGTTCTGCACGGTATTAGCAGTCATCAGGTGACAAACTTCAACCCCCAAACCATGACCCGTTTTAATATCGGCAGCAATACCTGCCCCACCAGAACAATCACTGCCCGAAATGGTCCAGATTATCGGCTTTTTCTTAATATTGTCTGTCATCAATTTAATCTTCTTTCATTCAATTACGATAAAATGAATTACATTAATTGAAGCTGTGATGTCCAATTACAAGGAAATAGCACGGAGTTGACGCTAGTCAATGAGTACTTTTGACGCCTTAATTTGACATCACAGCAATAAGTAATTTAATTCTGGTGCCAAAAAGGCGTGTCGAGTGTCGGTGTGGATGGGTGTGCCGTTTGTCTTTGTTCCATAATTCCCGCTACATACCCTTGTTCACCGGCCTGCAATGCTTGTCCAAAGGCTTTTGCCATCAATACTGGGTTATCAGCCAGTGCAACCGCACTATTTAACAAAACACCGTCATAACCCATTTCCATCGCCAAACACGCATCGGACGGTTTACCAATGCCAGCATCTAAAATTAAGGTGGCATCAGGTAAACGCAAACGAATGGTTTCTAAATTATAAGGATTCATTAACCCCTTGCCTGTACCAATTGGCGATGCCCACGGCATAATCACCTGACAACCTAAATCATAGAGACGCTGACAAAGCACTAAATCATCGGTGCAATAGGGTAATACGTTAAAACCATCATTGATCAATTGCTCAGTGGCTTTGAGTAGCTCAATAGGGTCAGGCTGCAAATTGTAATCATCACCAATCACTTCGAGCTTAATCCAATTGGTTTGAAAAATTTCTCGACTCATTTTTGCCAAGGTAACCGCTTCTTTTGCCGTTTTACAACCCGCGGTATTGGGCAATAAGTGACCATTAACTTCGGCTACAACTTCTTGCAAGTAACGCCATATTTGTTGCCCAGATTTTTCGGCCGGGTTTTGACGTTTAAGTGAAAGGGTTACCACTTGTGAGCCGCTAGCAAGTATGGACTGTTTCATCACCTGTGGAGATGGATAAAGCGCACTGCCAATCAGCAAGCGACTATTAAGCTGCTGTCCATAGATGTTAAGTGCCATCATTAACCTCCTTGTATTGGCAATAACACATCAAGGCTATCACCATTTTTTACGAACGTAGTGTCATAATCTGCTTTACCGACAAAGTCACCATTAAGTGCCACAGCAAAAGTACTCTGTTGCGGTTCGATAAAATGTAACGTTAAGGCAGAGCTGACACTAATATGTACTTCATTGCTTAACGAGTAAGCTTTTCCATTAATGTGAATATTCATTAAATCACCTCTTCTTGCTCTTGCTCAGTGTCTAAATAATCACTGTAAGGCAAGTTATCATTGGTTTTATTTATCTGGTTATTAACCAGTGTTAATACCTGCTTAAGTACTACTGGGGCAATTAAAAATCCATGACGAAATAAACCGTTTACCTGTATCAAACTGCCCTTTTGCGTGATTTTCGGCTGATTATCACTAAAAGTTGGCCGACATTGACTAACATGTTGACGAATATTGGCTTCAGCAAATCCGGGATGCACACTATACGCTGCGCTCAATAACTCCATTGCTGAGCGCACCGTCATCGGTGCATCATCGTCGCTCTCTATTTCAGTCGCACCAACGACATAAAACCCTTTTTGTTTTGGCGCAATATAGAGCTGATACCTAGGATGCATCAAACGAATTGGTCTTGAGATATTCACCTCAGGCGCAAAAAGTTGAAATAGCTCTCCACGTACTGATCTCAAATCACTCAAAGGCGCGCAAGTACTCTGACTATTTTTATTACTCGCGCCAGTACCTCGACAATCAATCACTAAATCAAATGATTGGCTACAATTGATGCCGCACTGTTGATAACTGACCTTACTGTTAAGACCAGTATTTTCAATAGCAAATACCTGACACTCACTTAACCAGTTTAGTGAGTTAGCGCCATTGCAGTACTCACCTTCTTTTTCGAGCTGTTTACGTAAGGCAATCAACAAACGACGGTTACCAAGCTGCCCTTCTTGAGGTAAGTATAAACCTTGATTAAAGCTTCGCCCTATTTCAGGCTCTAGCTCAAGTAATTGATTACGGTTTAGCGCATATTGCTCATGTTCTGGGTAATTGTTGCTAAGGTGTCTAACAAAACGTTGATAGTCACCTTTATCCTGCTCATGGCTTACCATGATGGCGCCAGCTTGCTGAAAAAAAGTATATTCATCCAAACTATCGAGCAACGCTGGCCATAAACCTAATGACTCAAACCCCATACTCACAATGTTAGGCTCACAATGCAGTGACTCGCCTAAAGGCGTTAATAAACCTGCGGCCGCATAAGCAGCACTGTTGTAGGCGAGCTTATTATCCTTATCGAATAAGGTAATGCTTACCTTTTCTGCCTGCTTAGTTCTTTGCTGTTCTCCCCGAAGTAAAGACAGGGCGAGTAATCGCCCCATCAACCCCGCGCCAACAATGGCAATATTCATCATTTATCCGCCGTATTTATTCAGCAAGCTGATAGATTTCACTACCGGTTGCTTTAAATTCAGCAGACTTTTCTTGCATCGCTTGTTCAATAGCTTCATCAGAAGTTAAGGTAATAGTTTCATCAAGCAATTGAATTTTAATGGCGTTTTCATCGCTCTGACCTTCGAGATTAGCTGCATAATCTCGTACTTCTTGTGAGATTTTCATTGAGCAAAATTTTGGTCCACACATAGAGCAGAAGTGCGCAACTTTACCCGACTCTTGTGGTAAGGTTTCATCATGATATGCTCGTGCTGTTTCAGGGTCTAATCCGATATTAAATTGATCATACCAACGGAATTCAAAGCGCGCTTTGCTCATGGCATTATCACGAATTTGCGCACCGGGATGACCTTTCGCTAGATCACCGGCATGTGCAGCAATTTTGTATGTGATTAAACCTTCTTTTACATCATCTTTATTCGGTAAACCTAGATGCTCTTTTGGTGTTACATAACAAAGCATGGCACAGCCGTACCAACCAATATTAGCTGCACCTATGCCAGAGGTAATATGATCATAGCCTGGTGCAATGTCGGTAGTTAATGGCCCAAGAGTATAGAAAGGGGCTTCACCACAATGTTCAATTTGCTCTTCCATATTTGCTTTAATCATATGAAGTGGCACGTGACCAGGACCTTCAATGATAGTCTGTACATCATGTTTCCAGGCTATTTTAGTTAACTCGCCTAAGGTATGTAATTCAGCAAACTGTGCTTCATCGTTCGCATCAGCCACAGAACCAGGACGTAAACCATCACCTAAAGAGAATGACACATCGTATTGCTTTAAGATTTCGCAAATATCTTCAAAATGCGTGTAGAGGAAGTTTTCTTTATGATGCGCTAAACACCATTTCGCCATGATAGAACCACCACGAGAAACAATACCGGTAACTCGTTTGGCTGTCATAGGTACATAACGTAATAAAACTCCCGCATGGATAGTAAAGTAGTCAACACCCTGCTCTGCTTGTTCAATTAAGGTATCGCGAAATATTTCCCAAGTAAGATCTTCCGCGATACCGTTTACTTTCTCAAGTGCTTGGTAGATTGGCACAGTGCCAATAGGCACTGGTGAGTTACGCATGATCCATTCACGGGTTTCGTGAATATTACGGCCAGTAGATAAATCCATGACGGTATCTGCGCCCCATTTTGCAGACCAAACCAGCTTTTCTACTTCTTCTTCAATAGAAGAAGTGACTGCTGAATTACCAATATTCGCATTCACTTTAATTAAGAAATTACGACCAATAATCATTGGTTCACATTCTGGATGGTTGATATTTACTGGAATAATAGCGCGGCCACGTGCTACTTCGTCACGCACAAATTCAGGCGTGATTTGCTCAGGGATACTCGCACCAAAGGATTGACCTTTGTGTTGTAGCAATAGCGTTGCATCTTTAACTTGTTCACGCTTTAAGTTTTCACGAATAGCAATATATTCCATCTCTGGCGTAATAATACCTTGGCGAGCATAATGCATTTGCGTAACGTTTTTACCTTTTTTAGCGATACGCATTTTAGGTAAATGTTCGAAGCGAATATGATCAACACCTTCATCTGCAAGACGCTGTTGCGCGTACAAGGAACTATTAGAAGTTAAAAATTCTACATCGTCACGCGCATCAATCCAAGATTCACGTAAACGGGTAATACCCTTGTGAACATCTATTTCTACATTTTCATCGGTATAAAAACCCGAGGTATCATAAACGCACAGAGGTTCATTTTTTTCATAAACTGCGTTGTCTTTACTACCACTTACTAACGTATCCGTTAAGGTAATTTCACGCATACCTACTTTAATATCGTGAATTTTACCGGCTACATACACTTTTTTGGAATTAGGGAATGATTGGTCTGAAACGTTTTTTAAAAATTCTTCTGCCGCTTCACGCTTTTCACGTCGTGTTTGTGGTTTTTTCACTGCATTTACAGCATCAGTTGGGTTGTTCATGGTCGCACCTTGTTTTTGGTTTTTCTTGTTTTATTGGTATAAAAGCAAGAAAAAAATAAAAATAGGCGGAGTTTTTTTAACTAGTTTTTTAGTTAAAAAGAGGCAAAAAGAGTATGCTGAAAAGCTAAGCACAATGGCTTAATTACTCTCTCTTGTTTCCTACGCAGATATTAATCTGATCAGGTTTTACGGATCCCGCTTTCGCGATCTCAGCCTTTGGCACTCCGACAAGTGTTGCGCTTACTAATCTACAATAGAGTTTAGATAAACACGGCTAGATTCTACCGTGAGCTCGGCTCGCATAGCAAGCGCTAATGTAACTATCAAAATAAAGCCACAGACAAATAACCTTGCCTATGAAGATAAACTAAGTGATACCAATTGAATTCATGAATGCACCACTTAGCGAAAATTAAAAGGCTTAGAGGCAAGGCATTGATTGAAGAGAATGGTTATTCAGGAGAATATGCTCCTGCAATCTCTAATAAGCTGCATCCATGCAGCGTCCTTGTCAAACTCAGTAACGCCGCCTGTATGCATTTTCAACTCGCCCTTTGGGAGTTTCGTAGCAAACTGAAAACATCACAAAATTAATGCAATATAGAGTAACTATGTTTAGCTCATTTTATTTGTTCTAAGCTCGCTACGTAACTCTAAGTTGGTCGATTCATGATTTCAATTGGTATAATATGGCAAAAAAATTATGCTAAAGGTCACCATGCTTACACTATTCTCTCCAGAAAACTTCAAAACTATCCCATGGAAAAATGGTTTAGGACATACCACTGAATTAGCCATTAGTGATGGCGGTACTTTGGATAACTTTGATTGGCGCTTAAGTATTGCTAGTGTGGTCAATGATGGTAACTTTTCAAACTTTGCTGGTTATCAACGTAATCTAGTACTCATTGAGGGTGAAGGTTTAATATTAGATCACGGTAATGGTGATATTGATGAATTAACTAGTTTACTGGATATCGCTCGCTTTGATGGCGGCAGTACCACTCATGGCGCTCTAGTAAATGGAGGTATTAAAGACTTCAACATTATGACGAATCAAGGGTCCTTCACTCCTGAGGTGAACTGCTACCTTGAGCAACAAAGCGTTACTGTTGAGTTGACAGCAGATAGTTTACTTTTCGCCTATAGCTTAACAGACGATATGATTGTAACGACGCCTCAAAATAAAGACCTTGCTGTACCTGTGGGCCATCTTATTAAATATCAACATAACAACCCCCCAATAAATCATAACTCTTTAGTTCCCACTATTGTTGGTAAGAATATGATTATTATAGTGCTTAAAGTAAAAGCTTGCCTTTAAAGTCTAGCTGTATATACTACCAGTAATACTGTGTAAATTTACAGGCTAGAGATATGATAGATTCAACTACCGAATTGCGACCGCTGACTAAACGACAGCAACAAATTTATGATTTAATCAAAGATAAAATTCAAGATACCGGTATGCCACCTACGCGTGCTGAAATCGCTAATTTTTTTGGTTTCAAGTCCGCAAATGCTGCCGAAGAACATTTAAAAGCGCTAGCCAAAAAAGGCTACATTGAAATGCTTGCTGGTACTTCTCGTGGTATTCGCCTAGTTGAGGAGATACTTGAAGAGGAAGGTTTGCCATTGATAGGACGTGTCGCTGCGGGCGAACCGATATTGGCGCAAGAGCATATCGAAGAGCATTATAAAATGGATGGTAACTTATTCCATCCTGCTGCTGATTATCTTTTACGCGTAAATGGCGAAAGCATGAAGGATATCGGCATTTTAGATGGTGATTTACTCGCTGTTCATCAAACAACCGATGTACAAAATGGACAAGTTGTTGTTGCCCGCGTTGAAAGTGACGTCACGGTAAAACGTTTTAAACGTGAAGGTAATGTTGTCTATTTACATGCCGAAAATGAAGAGTTTTCTCCTATTAAAGTCGATTTAGCTAATCAAGAATTTAATATTGAAGGTATTGCCGTTGGTATTATTCGAAGTGGTCGTTGGATGTAATCCTACTATTACGATACCTTATTCGCCATATTACATTGCCGTATATAATACGTAATGAATATGGCGTTTTTATTTTCTGCTGTATATATTTCCTTTCTCAATTTTTAGTCAATTTCTTATTTTTCTAAATCCCGAGGCTAATTTTTATAAAAGCTAGTCACAGCATAGCCCACACTCTCTTTAGAGCTATTACTCCATTGAATTAAATGACTTTTTTATTATTTCAATGAGATAAAAAATTTGACCTAGATCAATTTTTAGCGTAATTCTATATGTAGTAACGCATACAAAACGAACATAATAAGAATAAAAAGACGTCAATGCGCTAATCCTGTCACACTAGTTCACTTACACGTTAATACGGTGACTGATTACTAATTCACGTCGATAATTAACCTGATCTCTGGATAAATACCAAATGGTATCAGTATATTCGTCATGAACCGTTCTACATCGCGAAGCCGTGGCTAAACCGAGCTCTTGTTAGTTGATAAAAATAATAACAACAACAGATATTCAGTTCAGTGAGTTATGAAGTACATTGCTGCACATCTGTTCTCTATCATTAAAAAGAGGAGATGCCGTGTGGGGAAACATAAGCTAACTTGGCTAGTGTTGGTAAGTCTATTTACCAATTCAACCTGGGCAGAGACACAGTTAAATTTGACTAAAGGGGTCACTGCCGTTAGTAGAGAAGTATATGATTTACATATGCTGGTACTCTATATTTGTACTGCTATCGGTGTGTTAGTTTTTGGTGCCATGTTTTGGTCGATTGCATTTCACAGAAGATCTAAGGGTGTAAAACCTGCTGATTTTCATGAAAGCACTAAAGTCGAAATTCTATGGACAGCCATACCCATTGTTATTTTAATCGCCATGGCAATACCTGCTACAAAAACACTCATAGCGATGGAAGACAATGAGAATTCAGATGTTACTATTCAAATAACCGGTTCACAATGGAAATGGCATTACAAATACTTTGACCAAGATATTGAATATTACTCAGTCCTTTCAACTCCCCGCGAACAATACCAAAACCAATTAGAAAATAATGCCATCAAAGGTGAAAATTACCTCCTTGAAGTTGATAAACCACTCGTTATCCCCGCCAATAAAAAAGTAAGGTTTTTAATCACCTCTGATGATGTCATTCATTCTTGGTGGGTACCTGCTTTTGCCGTTAAACAAGACGCTAATCCTGGTTTCATCAATGAAGCATGGACTCGAGTCGAAGAAGCCGGAATCTACCGCGGTCAATGTGCTGAGTTATGTGGAAAAGATCATGGCTTTATGCCCATTGTTGTTGAAGTAAAATCAACCAAAGACTATGACGCTTGGTTGAATAAACAAAAGCAACTTATCGCAGAAGCTGCTAGCGCCGAACAAGCCTCATTAAGTGCTTCCATGTCAAAAGAAGAGCTTATGCAATTAGGCGAAACAACATACACAGCTCATTGTTCAGCTTGTCATCAACCAACAGGCTTAGGCTTACCACCAGCCTTCCCAGCCTTAAAAGGTAGTCCTATAACCACAACTGGCACGATCAAAGATCATATAAAGATTGTTTACAACGGCAAGGCCGGAACAGGTATGCAAGCCTACGGTAAGCAATTGAGTTTGAAAGAAATAGCCGCAGTTGTCACCTATGAACGAAATGCTTGGAGCAATGATACAGGTGATTTGGTGCAAAGCGCTGATGTGAAATCTGCCGTAGAAAGCTCTTCTGCTGAAGGGACAGCACAAGATGCAACGCCGCCCCCTGTAACTGAAGCTAAAGTTGAAGCTGCTGTAGAGACAATTACAGAAAAAGCACTGGTCGAGGATTTAACTAAAGTGTATAGCCAAGAAGAATTAATGACTATGGGCGAAGAAGTCTATATGAAAGCCTGTGTTGCTTGTCATCAACCAACTGGTGCAGGTTTGCCTCCAGCATTTCCTGCTTTAAAGGGCAGTGTAATTGCAAAGGGAGATATTGCAATTCATATAGATATGGTACTTAACGGCAGTAAGAAAAATCCTGCTATGGCTGCTTTTAGTAGTCAATTAACCAAAACTGAAATAGCGGCAGTTGTGACCTACGAGCGTAATGCTTGGGGAAATAATACCGGTGATTTAGTACAACCTGCAGCTGTTGATGCTGCAAGTGCGAAGTAGGGGAAATAAAATGACTACAGACGTGATAGCACAAGATTCGCACGACGAACATCATGATGACCATAAAATGACTGGCATTAAACGCTGGCTCTATACCACTAACCATAAAGACATCGGCACTCTCTATTTATGGTTTGCTTTTATTATGTTTTTAACAGGTGGCGCTTTAGCTATGGTGATCAGAGCTGAGTTATTTCAGCCCGGTCTGCAAATAGTTGAACCTGACTTTTTTAACCAGTTAACCACAGTCCATGGGTTAGTTATGGTGTTTGGTGCCATTATGCCGGCCTTTACCGGCTTCGCTAACTGGATGCTTCCAATGATGTTAGGTGCACCAGATATGGCATTACCTCGAATGAATAACTGGAGCTTTTGGATCCTTCCTTTTGCTTTTGCTATTTTACTGGGTTCTTTTTTTATGGAAAGTGGTGCGCCTAATTTTGGTTGGACTTTTTATGCACCACTATCAACGACTTATTCTAATGGCAGTACTGCGTTCTTCGTCTTTGCTGTTCATATAATGGGTATTTCTTCAATCATGGGTGCTATTAACATTGTGGTTACCATCATGAATATGCGTGCCCCTGGCATGACTTACATGAAAATGCCTTTGTTTGTTTGGACCTTTTTTATTACAGCTTATTTATTAATTGCCGTAATGCCAGTACTTGCCGGCGTAGTGACCATGTTACTTACCGATACCTATTTTGGCACGAGTTTCTTTGATGCAGCTGGTGGCGGTGATCCCGTGATGTTTCAGCATATCTTTTGGTTCTTCGGACATCCTGAAGTTTATATCATGATTTTGCCTGCCTTTGGCATAATCTCAACCACAATTCCAGCCTTCTCACGCAAGCGATTATTTGGTTATAGCTCAATGGTTTATGCAACATCATCTATTGCCTTATTATCATTTATTGTTTGGGCACATCATATGTTCACTACCGGTATGCCATTATTTGGTGAACTGTTCTTTATGTATTGCACTATGTTAATTGCGGTACCCACTGGGGTGAAAGTATTTAATTGGGTCGCTACTATGTGGCGTGGTTCGTTAACCTTTGAAACACCAATGTTATTTTCGATAGCCTTTGTCATTTTATTCACTATAGGTGGCTTCTCAGGGTTGATGTTGGCAATGACACCGGTCGATTTTCAATACCATGACACCTACTTTGTTGTCGCACATTTTCATTATGTGCTGGTTACGGGCTCATTGTTCTCTCTTTATGCTGGCGCTTATTTCTGGCTACCTAAATGGACCGGTCACATGTACAACGATACCTTGAGTAAGTGGCACTTTTGGTGTTCATTAATCTCTGTAAATTTACTATTTTTCCCTATGCATTTCTTAGGCTTAGCAGGCATGCCTCGCAGAATTCCAGATTACGCACTGCAATTTGCCGATTTTAATAAATGGATCAGCATTGGCGGTTTTGCATTTGGGTTGTCGCAACTCATTTTCTTAGCTGTCGTAATTAAATGTATTCGCGGCGGTGAGAAAGCACCAGCAAAACCTTGGGATGGTGCAATAGGTTTAGAATGGACGGTAGCAAGCCCTGCCCCATACCATACCTTCAGTACACCACCACCACAGCAAGATATTGATAATGCTGATCAGCACGAGCACTAGCTAATATGAGTACTAATGACGACATAGCCAACACCAATAAAGATACTAATTCAGGTATCCAAAGCAATAATAAAACAGTAAAAAAATTGCTGCTTGTGGTGGTGGCTATGTTTGGCTTTGGTTTTGCTCTGGTACCTTTATATGACGTATTTTGTGATATTACCGGGTTAAATGGTAAAACAAATGATACTGCAGCAACTTATGAAGACGGTGGGATAGATAAATCACGTACTGTAAAGGTGCAATTTATTACCCGAAACGCTAAAGGTATTCCATGGAAGTTTGAGCCAGTCATTAATGAAATAAATGTGCATCCTGGTGAGATGAAATTGGTCTCATTCTATGCAAAAAATAAAGCTGAGCACGCCATTACCGGACAAGCGGTGCCTTCGGTGTCACCTGGATTAGCAGCAAACTATTTCCATAAAATTGAATGCTTTTGCTTTACGCAACAGCCGCTTGCTGCGGGGAAAGATGTTGAAATGAGTTTACAGTTTTATGTTGATGTGGAACTGCCCACAGATATAAACACTTTAACTTTATCTTATACCTTGTATGACATAACCGAGAAGTCGTCATAAGGTTCTACTCGAAAAAGGGATAGAAAATGACTAACAAAGAATATGAAAGTTATTACGTACCCAGTCAAAGTCACTGGCCAATAGTCGGCGCAGCGGCACTATTTATGATTGCCTTTGGTGCCGCAACCTATGTAAGCGACTTAGCAAGTGAAACAAGTGGTTACGGCGGGTATATGCTGCTGGCTGGTATTGCACTGGTTGTTTATATGTTAGTGGGTTGGTTTAGTGATGTCATTAGTGAGTCCTTAACCGGTAAATATTCACATCAGATGGATAATTCATTTCGCCAAGGCATGAGTTGGTTTATCTTTTCAGAAGTGATGTTTTTTGCCGCTTTTTTTGGCGCTTTACTCTATTTACGCGTGTTTTCTGTCCCTTGGTTAGGTGGCGCAGGCAATAACGTATCCACGGGCGCAGTACTTTGGCCTGACTTTGTCGCTCAATGGCCTTTATTAACGACCCCAGACGGTACCACAACCACAGCCATGGGTTGGTATGGACTGCCCTTAATTAATACCATTCTATTGTTAACCTCTTCAATTACTGCTCATTTTGCTCATAGTGCCTTAATTAAAAACAATCGAGGTCCACTCAAAGCATGGCTGGGCCTGACCATAGTACTTGGATTAACATTTATGTTTTTTCAAGTACAAGAGTACGCTCACGGTTACTCTGAAGAAATGCGTCTATTTTTAGACAGTGGCGTTTACGGTAATACATTTTATTTACTGACTGGCTTTCACGGAATGCATGTTACTTTGGGATGTATCATGTTGATAGTTATGTGGTTTAGAGTATTAAAAGGACATTTCACCCCAGAAAATCATTTTGCTTTTCAGGCTGCGAGTTGGTATTGGCATTTTGTTGATGTGGTGTGGGTAATGCTATTTGTTTTTGTCTATATTTTATAAGGTCTTATTTTTGCAGACTATCGATAAGCGGGAAAAGAAATTTACTAAATCATTGATAAGAAGTGCCCTTTGGTTAGGGCTAACGCTTATTGTATTTACTTGTTTAGTAAAATTGTCGTTCTGGCAATATGATCGTGGTGTCGAGAAAGAACAACGCACTAAACGTATAATACAACTTAATCAGCAATCACCATTAACGCTAAGCGAAGTTGTTAAACTAGCTACGAAACAGCAATTCACCGGTAAAGAGAGTATTAATGATTTTCCCGTCACCGTTTCTGGTCAGTTTATTCGAGAGTATGTATTTTTACTCGATAATCAAGTCGAAAAAAACTCACTCGGGTATCGCGTATTGCAAGTGATTCAAACACAAAACCATGCTGTGTTAATCAATTTGGGCTGGGTACAAGGTTCCATTAATCGCAACGAACTTCCTGAGATCACACCACTAAATGGTCAGTATAACTTTCAAGGCCATGTGCGCATTATTGAGCAAGGCATCATGCTTACCGCGCAAGATTTTACGCAAGTTAATTGGCCATTACGCGTACAACAAATTGAACTAGATAAATTTTCAGCATTAATCTCTCCGTTAATAGAAAAACCGCTACTCCCCTTTGTTATCTATATAGATCAGACAGAAACCCTTGGTTATAAAAAAAATTGGCAACCAATAGTGATGCCGGCAGAGAAGCACTTCGGCTATGCTTTCCAATGGGCAGCTTTAGCTACAGCTTGGTTAATACTAATGATTTGTTTACGAGTAAAATCAAGTAGAACGGTTCATATTGACTCGAAAAATTCAGCTGATGTTTTACACAATATATGAACAAAAAATATTACCCATAATAGAAGAAAAATGAGGCGTTACACTATGGCTAAGTCACTAAACCCAACTGATTCGATTAATAGTAAGACTGTACCCAGTATTAAGAAATCAGAGCATGCCTCAAACCCTATGCCAAATAAGAGAAATCGCCGCAGCTTACTCTTGTTATTAGCAGTATTTATATTGCCAATATTATTGGCTAAGTTAGCCCTAGATAATCAATGGCTAAATTTAGGGGTGACCAATCAAGGAAAGTTATTAACACAGCCCTTAACATTAAAAGACTTGGGCATAGATGAGTCAGAATTATCCAAGCAGTGGCTTATTATTTACCGACTACCTAGCGTATGTCCCGACATATGCTTGCATAGCATTGAAACCGTGCATAACAGCTATGTTGCCCTAGGGAAAGATATGCCAAGAGTATCGGCAGTGCTGCTAAAGGAAAATATTTTTTCGACGCAGCAAAGCAAGCAACTCGCCAAAAGCCAATGGAAAATACTTGCTTTGACGCCGCAGATGAATAATTTACTTCATGAGCCACAAGTACTTATCGCAGATCCTTTAGGTAATATTATTTTAAAACACCAATTACCTGAACAAGAGCAGCTTCAAGCAGCCTTTGGTAAAGCAATTGTCGCCGATATGAAAAAACTGTTGAAATACTCTAAGGTTGGTTAACTCAATGATTGAGCAGGATAAGTATTCGCAGACACTAGCTCGTTTAGTATTGATTAGTTTACTATTAGCCATTGTTGTTATTGGCTTAGGTGCTTATACACGATTAACACATGCTGGTTTAGGCTGTCCTGATTGGCCAACTTGTTATGGTTTAATTGATGTGCCTGAAACAAGTTTACAAATTGCTGCGGCTGAGCAAGCTTATCCTGAGCGACCCGTCGAACCAGCTAAAGCTTGGAATGAGATGATTCATCGTTATTTCGCCGGCAGTCTTGGCTTGCTGATCGCAGCAATCGCGTTATTCTCAATTAAATTACGTTATTCAAAAAATTCAAACGTTAAGTATCCGCTATTACTACCATTGTGCATCTTACTTGTTGTTATTTTTCAAGCAGCTTTAGGCATGTGGACAGTAACGCTGAAATTAATGCCAATCGTGGTCATGGGACACTTACTCGGCGGTTTCACAACGCTCTGCTTACTATTTTTATTGTATTTACGTATTAAAAGTACAAGAACAACAACACAGAGAGAAAGCCAAGTTGAGCTGCCCCTCACAAAATACACTCGCTATGCGTTTGTTGGTATTACCATATTAACCGCACAAATTGCCCTCGGAGGCTGGACCTCATCAAATTATGCCGCAATGAGTTGTGTAGAATTGCCCATTTGTCAGGGAGATTGGCTATCTGATTTAAGTTTTACTCAGTCATTTGATCTGATCCCCCCTGAGCAAGAGAGCTATGAATTTGGTCACCTAGCGCATAATGAAAGAGTCACTATTCATGTGACCCACCGCTTAGGAGCCATCATTACCAGCATATTTCTCGTTTGGTTAGCCGTCACCATTTTTATTAAAACTAGCACCGTCTCAACAAAAAAATCTGCTATTGCTTTACTGGTATTATTAGTCATTCAAATAAGCTTAGGAGTAAGTAATATCTGGTTTTCGTTGCCACTTAATGTGGCTGTTGCGCACAATCTAGTCGCTGCCTGTTTAATGCTAAGTTTGATCACTTTGACTTATCAGTTAAAACAAAATTCCGAGGAGTCTCTCAATGAGTAAAGTTATTAATAAATCGATAACATCAATGTCTACGGCAATTCATGTCGATCATCATCATTTTTCTATGAGAAACATTTTTGCTAATTGGCGTGCATATTACGAAATAACCAAACCTAAAGTTGTGGCCTTATTAGTACTGACGGCATTGGTTGGCATGAGTTTATCTGTCCCTGGCGCTTTACCATGGCAAGTATTAATACCTGCTATGCTCGGCATCGCTTTATTATCCTCGGCGGCCGCTGCTATCAATCATATTGTTGATGAAAAAATAGATACTCTTATGGGACGAACTCATAACAGGCCTTTACCTGCGGGTAAAATTAGCATAACTAATGCCATTGTCTTTGCAGCTAGCATAGCCTTGCTTGGTTTCATTTTACTTTATGCCTTAGTTAATCCGCTAACTGCTTTTTTGACCTTAGCAGGCTTAGTTGGCTATAGTTTTGTCTATACCATGTACTTAAAACGGGCAACTCCACAAAATATCACTATCGGCGGTTTAGCTGGAGCTATTCCACCATTACTGGGTTGGACAGCAATGACTAATGAAGTTGCGCCTAACGCTTTGTTATTAGTATTAATTATTTTCACTTGGACACCGCCACATTTTTGGGCCTTAGCGATTCATCGTAAAAATGATTATGCTAAAGTTAATATTCCTATGTTGCCGGTAACTCATGGTGTGAGTTTCACAAAAACACAGATATTGCTATATACCGTATTGCTCTTTGTTGTGTGCTTATTGCCTTATCTAGTAGGCATGAGTAATTGGTTTTACTTACTGGGGGCATGTACTTTGAATGTAATATTTATTGGTTATGCTTGGCAGCTTAAGTTTAATGCAAAAGCAGAGACCGCAATGGCAACATTTAAGTTTTCCATCGTGCATTTAATGCTGCTTTTCATTATTTTACTGTGTGATCATTATTGGTTGCCCGTCGGCTAACCATAGAAATACAGCCTTGGCACCGATCGCCTGGCTATCTATAACCTACTAGTCATAACACCGTGACATTGGCATTAAATACAGGATTTCGATGAATAGACATATTTACAGCATTATTGCCTTAGTTTCAATTTGTGCCGGAGCCGCTGGTTTTTATTTTATCAATCAAACAAAGCAGCTGCCTCTACCAGAATATGCTTTGCATTATCAAAAGCCTCGACCAATATCAGCTTTTACTTTAACAGATGAATTAGGTCAGGCTTTTAATAATGAGCACCTACGTGATAAATGGTCACTGGTTTTCTTTGGGTATACTTCTTGTCCTGATGTATGCCCCACCACTTTGCAAAACCTTAATTTTATCTATGAGGACCTCGTCACCATTGCCACTAACAGCCAAGTTTTGTTAGTCTCAGTTGATCCTAAAAGAGATAGTCGCGAAAAACTTGAACAGTACATTGGCTATTTTAACCCTAATTTTAAAGCACTCCGCGCGGAGCACGACGTGTTATTTCCCTTTTCACGAAATTTAGGGTTGATGTACGCCATCACTAGTAAAGAGGCAAGTAAAAGCGAAGTTGAAGTACCAGCAGGAGATGAAAACTATTGGGTTGATCACAGCGCTTCATTAGTATTAATAAACCCCGCTGGAAAGATAGCCGCAATATTTAGGCCTGAGCAAGAAGTAGGTGAAGTGCCTAGTATTAATAATGAAAAGTTATTAAGCGACTATCAAAAAATAGTCGCTCTCTTTTAATATTCAAGAATTGGTTATTAACAGAATTAGTCGCTTAGCTATTTATAAATGGTACCAACTGCCATCATCTTTTAAGATAAACCATGGTTTAGAATACCAATAATAGCGACCCGGTTTACTAATACTTGCTGCTGTACAATTAGCTCTAACTCTACCTATAGGTAAGTCTTTGCTAAAGTTAATACTAAAGCTTTCGTCATCATTCCAAGTGATTTTTTGCTTACCTAAGCCTGAAATATAGCAATTAAGCGCTGATTTATAAAAGTCCCCAGTTTCAATAGCAAAATTGATACTTTTGGCTTCCTTGTGCTTAAAGATAGTTTCAGCTTGATCGCCTTCTAAACGAATATTAAACGCCAATGAATTCAACTTATCACGTAAACCTGAAATTTTGTCATAAGGCTTTGAAGCAGGAAAACGAGGAACGCTGGTTAAGTCCGTGGTTAAATCTATTGCGCCAGATTGTTGAGAAAAAGCAACAAAATCATTAGCTTTTGTCCATGCTTGTATCGCAACATCATACTCACCATAAGGATAAGCATAATATCGCCAGCTTTGACCGGTATTCTCTTTAATCACGGCTTCAGCCTTTAATAATAGCTCTGTTTGTTTGCTCAGCCATTGTGTTTGCGTTAACCCTTCAGTCATTCGTGCCATAGAATCATGTTCATAACCATGATTAGCAATAATCACCCCTTCATCTGAAAGCGCTTTGAGTTGAATCCATGATAAATAATGTGAAGCATTATTTTTTTCATTGCGATTGATAATGCCTGGGTTTACAAAGATAGTATATGGAAATGCAAACTTATCTAAAATTGGCTTGGCTTGGGTTAACACATCAATATAAGCATCATCAAAGGTGATAGCGACACTCTTATCAGGTAAAGCTTGTTGAGTTTTAATACCTTCAATTAACTCAGATAAGGCCACAACTTTAAAGTTATTATCTTTAAGGTATTGTAAGTGCACTTCAAATTGTTTTGGAGAGATACTCGTACTTGCCGGTGTGTTATCGCTAACATGATGATATTGTAAAATCACTGCGGCATGACTGCCAAATGCAATGCTCAATAAAAATGCAACTGAAACGAATGTCTGCAACAAATATTTCATGGAATATACCTTTAAAAATCAGAAGGGATAAAATAACGCCTTTTACATTAAACCACTAGGACTTTAGGTTTTTTTTTGACTGCGGGTTTATTTTTTCTCTATTTTTTGCAGTCTAAAACTAGGTCTTATAATTATTTCGAATCATCGGGATCTTTTGATGTCGGTTTTAAGTTTGGAATACTCGTACCGCCCATCGCTTGACACACAACACCAACAGCAACACAAAAAAAGGTCGTTGCACCCAATGCCGCTTTAATATCGGCTTCAACATCATTACCATAAATGAGCGTTACTACAACACCTATAGCAGCCAAGCCAAAGCTTACTTTTGCTATGATTAACGATATTTTTTGCCATAATCGCTTCGGTGGATGTGCTACAGGGAGGTGATGATCTGGAGTTTCTTTCGACATAAGGTAAATAGCTTAATAATGTAACAATATAAGCATACTAACACGGTAAGAGCTTTCAAGCTTGATGCCGGTCAACTAATAACAAATCGCTTGTATGCGTTGTGTAATCAAGTGTTACTTAGTGTTACCTAAGGTTAAATACTCAATAATCTTTGCGAGTATGATACCGCATGCTAAGCCTGCAATATTTGCCGCCATATCAAGCCATTCACCATAACGATTAACATAAGGCTGAATCAATTCAATAGCGCCACTAAAGCCAGCAAAACCTACTGTAATCCATATCCAGTATTTAGGTTTTCGCAATGCCACCGGGAACATTAAAGCACCATAAGAGATAAAGTGATGAGTTTTATCACTACCAGGAACTTGGGGTAAAGATTCGGCGGGCCATAACGATAAAGTGGCGATAGCGGTAAGTAAAAAAACCGTAATGAAAAGCCAATATTTTTTTATAAAAGTAGTTATTAAGGGCATTTAATGTGAGTTTTTCTCGGTTGAACGCTTATTAACGGGTTGGGTGCGATAAAGAATATTTAACCAGCGGTTAGCAAAAATACCTAGGTAGCCCCATGCAGCCAACAGGCAAGCGATAGCCAATATAATAATGCCAACAATTTGCCATAAGTGATGATAAAAATATCCCAAGGCAATAAAGAGCAAACCCATCACAAAAAGGCCAAGCCCACGTAAAAACAGCGTTAAACTATATTGTGGATTTTGGCCTATTTTTTCGAGTAACTTAATCATATAAACTTAGTTATAAAGCTAAACCTTAGTAATACGAATGATCACCACGCTCATGTTCAGTCGCATCTTTAACGCCTACAATTTCGCCAGCCATTAGTTCAATTAATTGCTTTTCAATGCCATCTTTTACTGTGACATCAATTTGTGCACAACCATTACAGCCGCCGCCAAATTGTAATACGGCATAACCATCGTCGGTAATTTCAACTAAGGTACATTCACCGCCATGACCAGCTAACTGAGGGTTAACTTCAGCTTGTAAGAAATAATGCACGCGTTCAAATAGTGGCGCATCATCAGCAACTTTACGTAACTTAGCATTTGGCGCTTTCAGTGTAAGCTGTGAGCCCATTTGATCTGTGGTAAAATCAATTTCAGCGTCTTCTAAAAAGCCTTTACTATCGGCATCAACCATAGCTGAAAAGCCATCAAATGGCAGTTGAATATCATCTGCTTCAACTGCGTCAGGCGGACAATATGAAACGCCACACTCAGCTTTCGCTGTGCCAGGATTTACAACAAAAACGCGAATATGGGTACCTTCAGCTTGTTGCGAAAGTAATTTTATAAAATGCTTCTGAGCATTTTCTGAAATACTGATCATAGTTATAGCTCTCTTTGCTCTCGGTTACTTTTATAACTTTAAAATTACTTTAAAGAAATCAATTAAAAAGTACCTGACTGTTTTACTCAAGTATGACCATTTTACGCTGCTATTTAATTATGTGCTAATGATTTTTACGCTTTTGTTTGATACTTTATACAAGTCAAATATAGAGGCCACCTAGATGTTACTGTTTCGATTTATAATTTTATCCATTTCTCTGCTCTTCGCTTGCGAGATTATTGCCATGCCAGCACAAGATTACTTGCCTGCAGGTAGCCATTTTAATAAAAAAATTACTTTACCAAGTGACAGCTTAGGATTTGAAATCGGTCAACGTCATGTTCGACATGATCAGTTAAAAAATTACTTTTATCAGTTAGCCCAAGATTCAGAACGAATTAATATTACATCTATGGGGAAAACGCCTCAACAAAGAGATCAGTTACTGGTGACTATTTCTAGCCCTGAAAATTTAGCCAACTTATCGAGCATCCTCAGTGAGCGAGATATTTTATCTCAAAAGAAAAAGCAACTAGAGAAGCAAAGATCTGATAGTGCCCCTTTAGTTATTTGGTTAGGTTACAGCGTACATGGCGATGAAATAAGTGGAGCAAATGCAGCCATGATAGTTGCTTATTATTTAGCAGCTAGCACGGATGAAAAACTAACTGAAATGCTTGCCAATACCGTGATAGTGATAGAACCGAGTATTAATCCTGATGGTATGGACAGATTTGTTAATTGGGTGAGCACTTATCGAAATTCAAGTAACAATAGCGACGCTAATCATATAGAACATCACCAGAGTTGGGTAACAGGGCGAACCAATCATTTTTGGTTTGACTTAAACCGCGATTGGTTATTGCTATCTCAACAAGAAAGCCAGCATCGATTAAAATACTTTCACCAATACCAGCCCCATGTGGTCGGTGATTTTCATGAAATGGGCCATAACAGCAGTTACTTTTTCCAACCGGGCATCCAAAGCCGCACCCACCCACTGACACCGAAAAGAAATGTTGAATTAACGGCCACACTGGCAAAGTTTCATGCTTCAGCACTGGATAAACAAAATCGCCTTTATTATAGCGAAGAGAACTTTGATGACTTTTACTATGGCAAAGGTTCAACTTATCCTGATATAAATGGCAGCATTGGCATATTGTTCGAACAAGCAAGCGCGAGAGGAATGCAACAAGACACAATCAATGGCTTGCTGACATTAGAGTTTAGTATAGAAAATCATGTCACTACATCACTTTCTACCATCAATGGTGCGTGGAAAAATAAAGAAAAATTGAAGCAATATCGAAGTGATTTTTATCAGCAAAGTAAAAAACTCGCTAAAAACGAAGATTTTTCAGGTTATTTATTACACGAAAGCAAAGATAACTTTCGTCTCAATGCCTTGTTGTCAAAACTAACACAGCATAAAATTCAGGTGTTTCCGCTCACCGCCAATTTCGAATTTGAAGATAGAGAGTACCAAAAGGGTAGCAGTTATTATGTGCCTCTTGCACAACCTCAATTTCGACTAATTCAAGCCTTATTTAACCAACAAACTCACTTTAAAGATAATACTTTTTATGATGTTTCAGGCTGGACAATGCCGTTAGCAATGAATATTGAATCTATTCAGGTAAAGCGAACTCGCAGGCTAAAAGTGGCAAAACAAGCTTGGAACAATACTGCGGGGTTCAATGAAAACAATGAAAACAAATCAGCTTACGGTTACATTTTCGAATGGCATCACTTTTTAGCACCAAAGTTACTTAATAGTCTTCTCAGTCGTAATATCAAAGCAAAAGTTTCGACTAAGCCTTTCTCTAGCTTCATCAATGGTGAAATAAAACATTTTAAAACAGGCAGTATAATTATCCCTGCCGGCATCCAAGAAAATGAAAAATGGCAAGAACATTTAATTTCTGCCAGTAATAGAGCAGGGATAAAATTAAGCAGCATTAGTACCGGTTTAACCATGAAAGGAGTTGATATTGGCAGTAGCTCATTGAAACCAATCAGTAAGGCTAAAACACTATTACTAGGCGGTGCTGGCATATCACAATACGAGGCTGGTGAAGTTCGCTTCTATCTTGATGAAACACTCAATATTCCATTGTCAATTATCGACCATAACCAATTAAGACAATTCGACTTATCACCTTATAGTCATCTTATTCTCGTTGACGGTGATTACCAGCATGTTGCTGATCATACCGCCAAGCAGATAAAGGCTTGGGTTAAGAAAGGAGGCGTGGTAATAAGTCAAAAGCGCGCTGCTCTTTGGTTAGCAAAACAAGAAATTCTTCAGGCCAGATTTGTCACGCAAGAACAAATCAATCAACTGTTTGATCATGAAAATCTTAGCTATCAAGATAAAAATGGACTCGCTAGTCGTAAACGTATTGCAGGAGCCATTTTCCAAGTAACATTAGATACTACTCACCCATTAGCTTATGGCTATCAGCAAAGTTTATTGCCTATGTTCCGAAATAGTAATTTGATTATGGAGCATCCACAAAAACCATTTGTGACCATAGCAAAATATACTCCATCTCCCTTGTTGAGTGGTTATACCGACAAAAACTTAGTCAACAGGTTAGCGCATAATGCAGCTATTATTGCTCATAACTTAGGCAAAGGCCGAGTAATAGCAACAACTGAAGTACTCACATTTAGAGGCTATTGGCATGGGAGTGCAAAGTTACTCGCGAACAGTTTATTTTTCAGTAAAGCATTTTCTGCTCCTTTTAAATAACATTTCCAATAGTTAACTAGCAGCGACAACATGCTTCGTCCTATTAGGTAAGGCTAAACAAACCGTTACTAAGGTAACGGTTTTAACACCATTTTTTTTTAATATTTTGCTTATCTCACTTGCTGTGGTGCCTGTTGTCACAACATCATCAACGAGTAAAACATGTTTGACGTGACTTGCTAGCCCATTTCGTAGCACAAAGGCATTGGCTAAATTTTTTCGTCGCTGACTACCAGTTTTCCCCATCTGACTGTCATTGTTTTTTATTCTTATTAGTATGTTTTCGTCATAAGGTAATGACAATTCGCTGGCAATTGATTTGGCAATAAGGTGTGCTTGGTTATAACCACGAGTCTGCCATTTTTTTACATGCAAAGGCACTGATAACACGACATCAATAGGAGAAATTGCTTGGTTTATAACACTTGCTTGCCACTGTGCGCAAAGCAGGGAGCTGAATAAATCGGCTAACTCAAAACGCCCCAAATATTTCATTTGGGCTATCCATTTATTAAAGGGGTAAATATAAGGTGACAGTGCAAAGAGATTGTCAAAGTAGATATTGGGCAAAGCTCGATGAATCGCAGGCCAGCTGAGTAGGTTACCTGTAATCAGGTTTTGGTTGAAATAGGGCAAATCATTGATACAAGATTGACAAACGAGCGCCTGTGACAACGAATAACCCAAAAGGTAGCTAGTATTGACATTTGCACCACACAAATCACAGCAGCTAATATTCTTGAAGGTATCAATGAAGTAACGCTTAAACGTGTTTAACTCTAGCTTCCATGCCATATCACTTGCCTTTTGCTATAACCAAATTTGAGATACACTATCGTTCTGATTTTTTATAGTGCAGTAATAAGCATGGCAAAAAGCTTAACATTTTCCACATTTCCTCCAAGCAATTCACTCAATAAAAATGTAATTCCTATCGTACTTCTTCATGGCTGGGGATTGAACTCAGGCGTTTGGCAACCGTTATTAGACTTATTCCAAGAGAATAATGAGAATAATTACCAATTAATTACGATTGACTTGCCAGGCTTTGGTATCAATAGTTCTGTAGATATAGAGTCGTATTCTTTAATAGATATTTGCCACTATATTGATCAAGTAATTGATCAACCAGCTATCTATCTTGGCTGGTCATTAGGAGGTTTAGTCGCAACAGAAATGTCTCTTAAGTACCCAGAAAAGGTGCTGGCATTAATTAGTGTTGCCAGTAGCCCTTATTTTGTTGAACAAACCGACAATAATTGGCCAGGTATAAAAGAAAATGTATTAACAAGTTTTCATCAGCAATTAGCTCAAGATACGGCAAAAACAATTAGCGGTTTTTTAAAAATCCAAGCAATGGGAAGTCCTCATATCCGTCAGGATTTAAAGCTGATCACCCAATTAGTGATGGCACATGAGCTGCCTAGCCAAAAGATTCTAGCGGATTCATTAGCCCTATTAAGTCAGTGTGATTTAAGACAGCATTTATCGACTATCAAACAGCCATTTTTACGCTTATACGGACATAATGATAGCTTAGTCCCCAAAGGTGTCATCGAACAGATTAATCACTTAGCACCCAATAGTGATCACTATTTATTTGAGCAAGCTTCCCATGCGCCATTTATTTCTCACCTTACAAATTTTCATCAGGTATTAGTCGCTTGGCTTGATTCACACTTCAAGTAATATCATAAATAAGCATCGGATTATGTTGGGGTAATTTCACCTTTACTTTCCAACCATTTAGATTAATAATTAATCAACCTAGTTTATAAGTAAAAGAGGCTTACCTGTGGAAATACCTTCTGCAATAAATTCAGGCTTGCAAGGTTTACAAAGTGCCAGAGCAACAGCGGATCAAGCTGCTGCCGATATTGTCGCCAGTACGACTTCTAGTAATGAACCACAAAATAATTCTGCCAACAGTAGTGAGGTTAATACTGAAGTTAATAATGCAAATAACCATGCAGAGTTACCTGATTTAAACCAAGCAATTGTCAATTTGAAAGTGGCTGAATTCCAAGCAAAAGCTTCTACAGAAGTTATTAAGAGTGCAGATGATTCACTTGGTACACTAATTGATGTAACTGCTTAAGCTTATTAGGTAATTAATATCTCCTTATGAACATTACCCCTCACACAACAAGCTTACCCTTAGCCACAGTGGTCAATCCACCAACGGAAGGCTTGCGTCGTGAGAACCATCAACGAGAAATCATTACTCAAGTTACTGCGACTCACCCTTCCGTAGCTGAAAAAGGCGTCGCGTCAGACAAAGATAGAGCCCGTACACCCGCCCAAACCAATGAAGAAGTAGATTTTGCTAATTTGAGAAAACAGGCTGAGCTTGCAGCTAGTTCTATTTCTGAGCAAGAAAACTCAAAAGATGACCAACAAGGTCACTCTCAACAAAAGCAAGAAGATCAGGCTACTAACGCCAGCAGTAACTCCTCTGAGAATGATAAAGGGGATGAAAGCGTTCAGCAGATTAGCACTAACGAAAAAATAATTACTCAGTTACAGCAAAGAGATAAAGAAGTAAGGGCTCATGAGATAGCACATGCAACGGCAGGCGGTGCTGCCACAGGCTCCCCTTCATATACTTTTGAAATAGGACCCGATGGGAAAAAATATGCAACGGATGGGGAAGTTGCAGTCGATTTAAGTGTTGTTGCAGACGACCCTCAAGCAACCATAATCAAGATGCAAAAAATACACGCGGCAGCAATGGCGCCAACGACCCCATCAGCACAAGATACAAGGGTAGCAGCTAGCGCAGCACAAAATATACTCACGGCGCAATCAGAGTTATTAGCACTTAAAGATAATGCAGTCGAGCAATCAAGTTCCGCAGATAAAAGTCTGAATAAAAAGGCAAGTGTTACTTCCGCATATGAAAACCATCATGATAAAATTAATGAGTTTGATGCATTAATTAATCAAACATTAACCGCGCAAGAGGCTGTGATTTCTGACTCATCGAATCAAAAAACAGCCTCAAACCTAAGTATAAAGTCCGTACAAACAAACGAGGTTCTACAGCGCGCACAGCGTATTGAAAGCTATTACTTCAGTGTCAGTCAAGGCTATGAAAAACCTGATAACTTTCAATTCAAAATAACAGCATAACTACAATTAAGCTATTTCTGCCTCTTCACGATATCTTTGCTGATAAACATCACGAGCATGATTCAGCTCACTAATTGCATGCGCTTTGGTATAAGGACGTAAAATCACTAATATTTTAAGCACACCTTGGTAGAAAACTGAATCATTCACTTCATTCACTATCGTCTGAGTTTGGTGAAAACTAACCCAGAAAGTATTAATAAGGCGTAATATACTCACAATATCAGCTAATTCATCATCACTGAAGTCAATATAATCAGCAGCCCTTAATGAAACAAGCAGTTGACCAACACGCTCTGAAATAGACTGTTGTACTTCGACATATTTTTCCCGCAAGATCGGGTTTTTATCCAATAACACTGGTAAATTACTATAGAAGAAACGAAATTTCATCGTGGTTTGAAAAACAGAATCCATATACAAAACCAGTGAATCTAATGGTTTTACTTCTGAGGACACCTTTGGCAAAGTCTCTAATAGCAAGCTACGTGCATACTCTTCGTAAATAGATAAAATAATGTCTTCTTTATTACGGAAATGATAATACAGATTACCAGGGCTAATGGCTAAGTGAGCAGCGATATGATTGGTGGTAACATTACGCTCTCCTTG
>MAAB01028984.1_pt1 | contig 33946 bp, 28 predicted proteins | sample 1115991 | NCBI WGS metagenome assembly MAAB01 (sample SAMN04961124, study PRJNA320927) | seawater metagenome | isolation source: sample BD02T18 sea water enriched with oil for 18 days | place: USA:Gulf of Mexico | collected 2013-07-27
AAAGTGTTATTAACCACAACACTTTTTATATTTTTTCTCACTGCCACATGAACAAGGATCATTACGATTCGGGGTTTTGTCAAATCGAGTCGTTGTTGGCTTGTTTAATAGGCCTTCAAGTTCGATAATATTTTCTTCTGCAGCATTATCTACCGTAATTTCAGCAAATAAGTCGTTATCGCTAACTAACTTTGTTATTTCTACTTTTCTTTCTTCACTACTAACCACTAGCGTTAATGGTTCTTTTTCACTACCAAGCTTAACGGAACGCTTATTATTATAACCTGTGGTTATATGGTTATGTCTGGTGTGAATACGCCCTTTGTAATAAAGATCGTGCATAATGTTCTCCGCTAATATTAAAAACTTGATTTAAGCGCGGCAGTATAACGTAAAGTAATAAATAGTCGACTGTTGAATGAATAGTCTACCTATTAATTTTTCATTAGCATAAATGAAACTGCCATTAATCAATTTTCCTTGCCTAACAGCCTGCCAATCATAGTGGTTGATAATTAGTCTGTTTTATTTCGATGCTCTTTTATCAATGCGTGATTTTTTTCTGCCCAATCAATTAATTGACCAACGGGCGTTAATACACTCAATCCCATTTCCGTTAAGTCATAAACTACTTTTGGTGGACTTTCATCAAAAGCAGTACGTGTTATATAGCCTTCTTGTTCTAATTCTTTTAGTACTTTAGTCAAAACTTTTTGAGAAATATCACCAATTGTTCTTTTAAGTTCATTAAAACGTGTTGGTTGCTCTGATAAAACAACCAGTATGAGCAAACTCCATTTATCACCAATGCGGTTAATTACATCACGAATAGGACAATCGAGCGCACCTTTTTTATCAAGTACAGTTACTTTATGCATGCATAGCCAGCCTTTTTTAAATAATTATAACCTAGTTACCTCAAGGTGCCTAATTGACACTTAGTATCCTAATGATACCATGAAATGGAATTTGACCAATAGGAACCTCAAAGATGAAACAAACAACCTCATATATTGCCGCAGCAGCGTTTGCAGCCACTACAATGCTCAGTGCATGCAATAGCACGGCAACTGAACTGAATGACCCAAAGGTAAATAGCCCAATGAAAGCAATAGCAGTAAAAGCGCAAGATGCGTTCTTTAAATATTACGATGCGAATGAGATAAAAAAATACTTTAGTGAGGGGTATATTCAGCATAATCCTCATGTCCCTACCGGTATTGAACCTGTGTTAGGTTTTTTACCTGTACTAAAAAAAGCTGGAACCACCTATCAAACACATCGTTTATTAGAAGATGGTGAGTTTATTGTGATGCATAATACCTACAGCAATGCAGAAAGCTTTGGCGCTAAAGATGTGGTAACTTTTGATATCTGGCGCATGGAAAATGGACAAGTTGCAGAGCATTGGGATGCAATTTCACCCGTTATTAAGGAGACTGCCAGTGGTCGTTCACAATTTGATGGATCAACACTTGTTACTGATATAGATAAAACTAAAGAGAATAAGCAGTTAATTGCCGACTTCATGAGAGATGTGTTTTTTGGGAAAGCGCCTGAAAAAATTAGTGAATACATCAGTACTGAGCAATACGACCAACATAATACGATGGTTAAGGATGGATTAAAGGGGTTAAATGAAGCAATAGCTTATTTGATTTCCCAAAACAATATGTTTGATTACCATAAAGTTCACCGTATTCTAGGTGAAGGCAACTTTGTCCTAACGCAAAGCGAAGGTAGATGGAATGGTAAAGCACAAGCCTTCTATGATTTGTTTCGCATTGAAGATGGTAAAATAGTTGAGCACTGGGACATAATTCAAGAAGTCCCAGAAAAAATGGCTCATGATAACGGTATGTTCTAAATAATATAGCGCCTAAAAAGGCGCTATTTTTTACATTCTAAAACAGCTTGTTTATCCAGAACTGATAATAATTTATCAAATGAGCTATGTAGCTTATTTAACTCATCTTTTGTTGGAGGATTAGTGCTCGTCTGACGATGACTTACCAACTCCTCTGCAACAAAGTGCACGACATTTTGAGCCTGCTGTAATTTATTAATCCATAAATCTTCGAATAATTTTTCCTGTCTTAACCGAATAATCCATTTGTCAAAATGACAGCTCATAACACATTCACCCATTGTTACTTCCATATCACCTTGTAAAAATCGTTCTACATTTTTAAGCCAGTGATTGAGTATCAATTCAAGTTGTTTCACTCTTTTTACTGGAAGCGTCATTTCCACCTGACTGTATTCTAGCCAAGTTTGGTTAGGTTTGTATTCTTTAATCCAATCCACTAACGTATTTGCCGGCATAGGTTTTGAAATTGCATAACCTTGCGCATTTTTACAGCCCATCAAAAGTAACATCAGCCCGTGTGCTGTCGTTTCAACCCCTTCTGCAATGACGTTTAGGCTAAATGATTTACTCAGCCCAATCACGCCATCAATAATGGCGAAGTCATCCGGATCTATTAAAACATCTTGAACAAAACTTTGATCAATCTTGATAGTATCAGCGGGAAGTTGTCGAAGATGGGATAGTGATGAGTACCCTGTACCAAAATCATCTAATGCAATTCTAATACCCAACTTATTACGACAAGCACGAATAATGTTACTGATACGTTCTAAATTCCCTAGGGTGCTACTTTCTAAAACTTCTAATTTGAAATTGCGAGAATCGATATCATGGTGGCGATTGAGTGCAGCATTAAGACTATCAAGGAAACAAGTATTTAAAAACTGCATAGCAGAGACATTAACACTCATTTCTATATTAATACCGTGTTTATTCAATCGTTCAAGCTGAGCCATGCCTTGATCAATTACCCACTCACCAACTTGGATTTCTAAGTCTGTACCTTCAATCAAGGGTAAGAATTCTAGCGGTGATATAAGCCCTTTAACAGGATGTTGCCAACGAATTAAAGCTTCAAGCCCAATTATTTTACCCGAGGTCATATTTACTTTAGGTTGGTAATATAGACAAAGTTCATGATTAATTAAAGCTTGCTGAAGTTCTTGTAATTTGACATGCCGTCGACTTGTTTTTTGTGCTTGTTCTATATCGAAGAGCTGGTAATTATTTTTACCTTGTTGTTTCGCTTGATACATAGCTTGGTCAGCTTGGCGTAATAAAGAGTCTAATTCCACGCCATCTAACGGAGAGAGACTAACACCAATGGATGCACTGATGTTGATGGAGTTTTCATCGATAAAGTAAGTGGCACTAACGGAGTGAATAATTCTTTCAAGCATCTCATAACATTGACTCGTTGATTTTATATCACCCAAAAGTATAGAAAACTCATCCCCACCGAGACGTGAAACTGTGTCTTCCGATCTGATGGCTAATTCAAGGCGATGCGCTACATCAATCAGTAGTTTATCACCTACATCATGACCATAAATGTCATTAACCGGCTTAAAGTCATCTAAATCTAGGAAACAAACTGCCAGCAATGTACTTGAACGCTTTGAGTGGGCAATGGCTTGATTGAAACGGTCTAGTAGCAGTGTTCGGTTGGGTAATCCGGTCAGCGGATCGTAATGAGCCATCCGGCGCATAGTTTCTTGTTGGCGTTTGCTATGCGTTATATCTGTAAACATACCTAAATAGTTAACTATACGACCCTCTGAATCTTTCAATGATGAGGTGGTTAGTAATTCTGCGTAAATCTCGCCATTTTTTCTGCGATTCCAAATTTCACCTTGCCAATATCCTAATTCGGTGATTTGTTGCCACATCAGAGAATAAAATTGAGGTTGCTGTTTGCCAGAACTTAGAATCTTAGGGTTTTTACCTATGACTGCTTCTCGGCTATAGCCAGTAATCTTGGAAAACGCAGGGTTAACATCAACAATAATTTTATTCGCATCTGTAATTATGATGCCTTCATGTGTATCACTAAAGACTCGAGATGAAAGCTTGAGCTTCTTTTCGAGTCTTTTATGATCAGAAATATCAACAATACTTACCGGTACATTGCGGAAATTATTTGTTGTTGACGGTGTTTGAAATGAGATAAGTGCTTTAATTTCTTGCCCGTCTAACGTCTGAAAATTCGCTTCAGATAGAAAAGTTTCTTGATTAGTCCATATGGCACACATTTCGTTAATAAATACATCAATTGCATCTGCACCGAAAGTTTGCTCAATTTTGCTTATAAATTCAGCTTGGCTTGTTGCCCCAAAAAGTTTTAATGTTGCATTATTGACAGAATTAACTTTAACCATCGCCGCTAAATTCCAAGCAAGGTCTATATTTTCATACAAGTGCTTTTTTAGGTCCTCAACTCCTTCTTGCCTTAATTTTTCTAGTGCTATTACAACGCTAGAAAAGTCTTCACTCCAAATAGAAACTTCAGTGTTATTAAAAATAGCTTCAAAGCGTTCTTCACTTTCATTACGAGAAAACTCAGCTTTTCTAACCAGAAAGATAACAAGAAATGCGGTTAAGATACTCGATAAAATAGTGAAAGTGAGCAAGTAGTAGAAAGAGGTTTTACTTAAATCATGAGAGTCATGACTACTGTCTTTGAACTCAAGCGCTTTATTACCAGCAAAATTGATTAAAAAACGCATGTTCTGGTTTAGCTTTTTAACATGATCGGCACCTTTTCCTGTGGTAATACTAGCAGCCAATTGATCTTGGTTATTACGTTTCAAAGCAAGTACTTCGTCGCGAATAGATTTCCACTCAACAAAGGTCATGAATGCGATATTAATTTTTTCTTTATCCCCAAGAAAACGATCTTTGATTAATTCAAAATGGCGATAGACTTCATGTTCATGTTGATTTACCAAGGAAATAGCTACGTTCAAGTCATCTTTGTTGCTAGCTAATACAAGGTCCTTCATATATCGGTGCATAGCAAGTATGTCGCCATTTGCTTCTAATACAGCAATACTGACCGAAAAGGGGTGTTTATACATTTTTTCATTGAGTTCAGCATGCTTTTTGTTTTCTTGTATCGTCATGAAGGCGAATAACACCACCAACAAAATTATGATGATAAAGCCAACCGAAATGACCTGTATAGAGGATTTAGTTTGTGAGTATCCAAAATAATTCATACCAGCTCTATTTCCGTTAGCAGCTTTTTAGAGAGAAAAGTAATCATCATTTTTATCCCAATCCTTTGGTCAAGTACAATAATGTAAGTCGGTATATCACCATAATTAATGGTGATAAATATTAGTTATTTTTAGCTCTGCTAATATTAATTTTTTGAATTAAAGCAATACCTTTACTTTCATACTAGGTCGTTCGTTATTATAAGTCCATAATTATTGTATGGTTATATTGATTGATTATTCAATCATCACAGTGCAACTTACATCTCTGAAATGATCAAGGTTTTAATTTTTAGGGCTTTTTCAAAGTGGTCGAGTTTATGAGTCATAATCCACCATGTTGCAGCTTCCATTAATAAATCAGGATCATCGTTTTTATTGGCAAAAAATGCATAGAATGATAAACCGACATTATCCCCCTTTTGTGCCACTTTTTTATCACACACTTCAATAATCTTATCTTGTAAACTCTTTCTCATGCGTTAATTTCCTTTTAATATTTACAAACATCTCTTTTATGAAAGTAAAAAAGCCAGTAAGAGATCCTTACTGGCTATTGTTTTACTGGTTGTTAACGGTTTCTACTTCTCTTCGAAATAGAATTTTTCACGTTTATTATCGTAGTTACCAATTTCATTCATGGTGTCGGCATTATACAAGCGGCCGTTAATCATAGTATGAGTGACTTTATCACTTAGGCGAATATCCTTAGTGATATCACCATCAATGACAATTATGTCAGCGAGTTTACCAACAGTTATCGAACCTAAGTCTTTATCCAAACCAAGTGATTTTGCAGGAGAAATAGTTGCGGTACGAATGGCTTGCAGTGGTGTCATACCACCTTGTGCCATCATCCACATTTCCCAGTGCATTGCTAAGCCTTCGCGCTGTCCGTGACCACCAGCATTAACTACTACACCTAAGTCTTGCATTTCTTTAGCTACTTTTGCCACGTTAAAGTGATTGTAATGATGAAGCGGTGCTTTTGGTCGACGCATAGAGCGGGGATCTAAAAACTCGCTAGGCACATATTGACTTAAACGTGGGTGTTCCCAAACATTAGTCGTATCATACCAATAATTTTCGCCGGAAATACCGCCATAAGCCACGCCCATAGTTGGCGTGTAAGCCATATCAGATTGTGACCATAATTGTTTGATATCAGCATAAATTTTAGCAGTAGAAATAGAATGTTCCAGAGTCGTATGCCCATCAACAACCATGGTTAAGTTATGTTGTAGTAATGACCCTCCTTCAGGTACAACCATCATTTCCAATTCACGTGCTGCTTGAATAAACTGCTGGCGTTGGTTACGACGTGGCTGGTTATAGCTTTTAACACTAAAGGCCCCTGCCGCTTTTAAACGTTCAACGTGAAATTTAGCATCGTCCAGACTATCAACATGTGACGTATACCCAGGGATAGTGGCACCATATAAAATAGTACCTGTTGAGAATAAACGTGCGGCGACTATCTTACCGGCTTTTTGCATTTCACTGGCGGCAAAAAATTCTGTAGTATCGTTTGAAGGATCATGAATTGTGGTTACACCTAACGCCAAGCCTGCATAATTTTTCCAATTTTGCTGCGGAATAATTTCATCACTGCCTTGTGGACCATGGGCATGTGCATCAATTAACCCAGGCATTACTGTTTTGCCAGTAATATCAATGATGATGGCATCATTTGGAATTTTTACTTGACCATTAATGCCTACCGCTTTGATTTTGTTACCTTCAACAAGGACAACCCCGTTATCAATAACCTGCTCACCTTCCATAGTGATAACTTTACCGCCAACAAAAGCAAGATGACCAGATGGAATATCAACTTTTTGTTTATAACTTAAGTTAATGACATTGATGTCGTTAACTACAGTAGTTACATTAGTTTCAGGCTCTGCTTCATCAGCATTTTCATCAGACGTTTTAGCCGTAATATCAAATAAACCTTTTATTGATGCTTGATATAAATCAGCACCAAGACTCCAATAAAGCTCATTTGATTTGCCATTCCAATTAATACCTTCACCAGCACGTATTGATAACTGCTCTACCGGTAAGTTTTCAGCTTTAGGACCAATATCAATCACATCACCACGCTCGACAAAAGGTGTCACAAAGACTTTAAAACGCTCGGCAAAAGCAAGGTAATTACCATCCGGTGATACCCGATATTCTGAAGCAAACTTGCCTTGATATAACTTGGTATCATGTTGACCATCTATATCAATCCGTGAGATATGAGGTGTTTCTCCATCACGTGTTATATAGATACGATCATTTCGTGCACCAAAGTGCGGTTGTATACCCTCTTCAGTGACAAGTTTAGCCTTGCCCCCCTTAGCTGAAACCGCATATACCCCTGGGTTTAAGCCCCAAGTTGGATCAGTAATATACCCGCCACTGACTTTGCGATAAACGACGACTTTACCGTTTGGAGAAAAGCTTGGTTCAACGTATTTTCCTGGTTCACGCGTTATCGCTTTACCTTTACCACCCCGGCTAGAAACAACACGTACTTGGCCTAAGTTTTTATCATCCCAACTCACATAAACAATCTTTTTACCATCACGTGAAAAACTTGGGTTTAACTCGAATTGGCTTTTTTGTTTAGTTAAACGCTTAGGCTTCCCCTTGGGCAGGCTTTTGGTATAAAGGTGCCCCATAGATTCATAAACAGCAAGCTTACCATTAGGCGATACTTTGACATCGCGCAGCATTTTAGTATCAAAGATTTTTTGATCTAAATCTTGTGGGAAGCGTACCGCTGTTTGAATTTTCTTCTGTGTTTTAACATGAAAATCAATCACTTTAGCTTTTTTAGAGTCAAGTGATAACTTGTTGATTTTACCCCCTGACCAGAAAACGATCCCGTCACTGTCAGGTGTCCAAGCCATCGTAGGGTAAACCCCATGAATAGCCCAAGTTTCTTGCATATCACGGTCTAAACCATCATAAATTTTGGTTTGCTCACCGCTTTTAAGGTTGTACAAATATAAGTTTGATTGGAAATCATCACGGCTAATAAACGCTAAATACTTGCCATCGGGTGAAAGTGTCGGTCTTATAGCACCACCTTTACCTGATACAATCACTTTAATTTCGCCCGTTTCAAGCTCAAGACGCTTAATTTTATAAATGCCCTTTTCAGAGTCTTTAGAATAGTGAAAGGATTTTCCTGGCGTAGCATCTTGTGAAAAATAAACATACTTTCCATCATGAGAGAATGCTGGCTCGCCTAAATCTTTTTGCTCGTTCGGGCGTTTAGTTAGCATTACGCCATTACCGCCCGATTTATGATACATCCACACTTCACCTGCACCTAGAGAGCGAGTACCTGTGTAATGTTTACGGCCAACAATATAATTACCATCTGGCGACCATGCTGGGCTATTTAATAAACGAAATGTTTCAGTAGTTACCGCTTTTGCATCGCTGCCATCCGCTTTCATTATCCATAAGTTGTCGCCACCATCTTCATCAGAAGTAAAAGCGATATACTTACCATCCGGACTAAAGCGCGGTTGCATTTGCCAAGCGATATCAGTCATTAATGGCGTTGCTTCACCGCCAGAAGCCGGCATGGTGTAGATATCACCTAATAAATCAAAAATAATGCTTTTGCCATCAGGACTTAAGTCAACATTCATCCAAGTACCTGAACGTACGTCTATATCAGCCGTGGTAAAGCTACCTTGTGGCGAGTTAACAGACCATTTAGGTATTGTTTCTTTTGTAGTCGCTGTATCAATAGGTGTCTGTGCAAAAGTGACTGGTAAAGCCAACAATACACTGAGAGCAACACCTGAAAGTAATAATTTTTTAGAGAGCATGTTTTTCGATGGCATAAATGAGTACCTTAGACGCGTATATACCCGTTCCACTTGAAGATGCTCGTTTCAGGAAGTCTGAGCGACTCATAATCAAGGCACATTTTTTTATTAAGGGTTATTCCCTTAAAAAGAAATGTAACGCAGAGTATGATTTGCTCAGCCTTCCCCAAGGGCTGGTTTAGAAACGCTTTAAGCTGCGTTATTGATTTAGACAATAGAATAACTATTCTCTTCAATCAATGCCTTACCTAAAGGCGTTTCTAATTCCAGCTGAATCATGCATCTTCAAGTGGAACGGGTATATAAGTTAAATTTATTATTTTTTAATTACCTCTACTTAACCACAATCATCGATAGGATGTAAGTGAATTACGTTGGTAAGTAGAAATTGTAAGATACATAGCACAAGTAAAAAATTGGCGTATTGTACGCCTTTGCTGCCAGTCTGAATGGGTAGTAAGCAATCTGTGAGTTTTGTTTGGTTATTTTCTTAATTGTTTATTGAAACATTGGTCTATAGAAAGCCAATAACTTCTAAATCGTTGCTTGCCAATAACCAACGTCTAACCAACGATCAAATTTTAAACCCACTTCTTTAAAATGAGCCACTTTCACCATGCCAAATTTTTCATGCAAAGCGATACTCGCTTCATTAGGTAGGGTAATTCCACCAATAGCACTGTGAATTTTTTTACGCTTTAGTTCATCAAATAATACTTGATACAATTTCGTGCCAAGCCCTTTTGAAATATGGTCAGGGGATAAATACACAGTCACTTCAACTGAAAATCGATAAGAAAATCTATCTCGCCATTTAGTCGCGTAGGCATAACCCAAAATATTGCCCGACTCATCTTCTGCAACAAACCAAGGTAAATCGTTGGCGGTAATTTGTGTTATACGTTTGATTATCTCTGATGCTGTTACAACTTCTTCTTCAAAAGTCACCACAGTATTTTCAATGTAATGATTATAGATAGCACTAATACTGCTAGCGTCTTGCGCATGTACTGCTCTAATCATTGCGTTTGTTTCCAATTTCATGATTAATCGCTCTGATTTCGGCCTTACACTCTGCATTTTGTTTACTAGATCCTTTAGTACACGGCGCAGACGAATCACCACCAAAGTCTCGTTGAACACCATAATACACGCAGGATGAAAGTGAAAAGGTACAAAGCAAAGCAAAAATAAGTTTCATAATGGTCACTCTAATAAATTGTAATGGTTAAAATATTTTAGATAGTAGCAGTAAAAAAATCTATTGTACTGCTCAGGTTGTTTACTACGGCCAAGGTCGCTGACTTTCTGCATCAATCCATGCATTAACCCAGTCAGGTACATCAAAGTTTGGTGTAGATTTACCATAGGCAGCTAAAACTTCAGTAGCAGGTACTAAACCCTGCTTTGCGGTAAACGCCGCTTTAATTAATGCCGAAGAACAAATTTTATCTTTAATATGGGTTTCTTGTAAAAAGTAAAACCAGCGGCCATCATGACAAATAACCTGAGTAGTGACGGTAAATTTTTTCCAAAAAGCTATTCTTCTGCGATAGCGCACACTAGCACCACCCACAGCAAAGGCCCATTTGTTTTTTCTCATGAGGCTAAGTAAACCCGTGCGTAGAGCGAAATCCCAACGACCAAACTCCATATAAGTTAAATGACGCGCATTATTAAGTTCAACAAAGACATCAATATCGGTTAGCCCTGCGCGGCAGTTCATCACGCTTTTATCATCCAAGTTCATCTTAGGAAGATTTTTGGCCTTAAACAGGGTCGCGATTAACTTAATATACGGGTACATACTTTGTTTCTCTTAGTTTTTATCAGGTAAAACAAGAGGTAAGAGTACGCGGAAGTATTAAAGAAGGAAAGTAATAATACCAAACTGATTAATTTATTGGTCAGCTTAGCGTTGTAGAAGCGTTGGGATTGCTGGTTTATCTTTATGGCAGAGTAATTATTAGACTGGTGTAATAAGAGAAGGTAGCGTTGAGTCACGGAGGTAGTCTTAGACATCACAACTACCTTAGTTTTTTGTAATCATGTCAAATAACGTTAATTCTCACCACTTGTTAGTGTTTGCAATGCTTTAGTCATAGTTTGTTTACCTTCTTCTGTCACTATCATGTTATTAAGCATTCTTTGTTTAAATAAACACTGCTGCGTTAATGCAGTGGTAGCTTCAACATTTTTTTGTTTGACTGTAGGACGATATGGGGAGTTTTTAACTAAGTCCATCACTTCTGGGAAGCGTTGTTTAAATAACGACAATGTATCATTAAAGCTGGCTGCATTTTCTTTAGGGCACAATGCTAGCGCGCCATCGGTAAGTTGATATATACCCTTCACTATCCTGATTTTTTGTTGTTCTGCTTCAGATATATTCGTTTCAGATAAGTTCGCTGCGGTTACCGAGTGGGATAGTAAAACCAGCATGAGGGTGACGTAGGTTTTCATTGCAATATTCCAGATTCTTTCCGTTAAAATAAAAAATCAGCTTGCCTTATATACCTGAGCTCCCAAAGGGCAAGGCGATAAGCGACCCACTACGTCGTTATAAAATGGAGGTGGGGAACAACCACACCACACATTTTAAGCCTAGTATTTGGCACGCTTCTCGTCTTGCTGAAATCGAGCATTTCCAAGTGGCTTGGGTATTGATAAAAAGCAAACTGATTTTTCGTTAAGCATCAGTGTTCAATGACTCAATTTATCTATTAACAATAAATTGTCTTTAAACGCTCTATTAGTGGTAAGTCACTTTCAACAAGCGCACCTAACATTAACCAATCAACCAGTAATTTATTTAAATTAATCCCAGTACCGGAAAGCATTTGTTCTTGCATTAATTGAACTTGAACTTTCATACGCTGCTCAGCTAACTCAACTGGTGAATCACTTTGTGCAAGTATTTCAATTTCTAAGGTTTTTTCAGAACGTGAACTACTTTGAGCTTGTTTCGTTAATTTAACATGCTCTTGGAAACGTTTTTGCCAAAAACTGGTCATAGTATTGAAAACAGCTGATGCTTTTAATGCTTCCGTATCTTGGTTGTTTTGAGCGTGTAAGGACATTAACTCAAACAAGTTTAACCATGTTTGTTGTTCTTTAGCCTGAGTTTGGCTAGTAATGAGTTGTTCAATGTCCTTAATTACTTTCTCTATACGAACAGCGACAGGCTTAATAACGGGTTTACTCGCAATAATTTCTTTAAGTAACATTTGTGCTTGTTGCTCAACAGATTGCAAAACATGCTTATCATCTGCATTCGTTAAGGCTTTAAAAGACTCTTCAATGATAACTACTTTTTCAGTAAACATTTGTTGTTGAGTCGATAACACCGCTTGTTGCTCAGACTTAAACTGTTGTCTTTTACCAAATAATTCATCATTAACTTGACGGAATTTTTGCCACAACTGATTTTCTTGATGGTTTCCGGCAAAACCTACTTCACGCCATGTTTGTTGCAACTGTTTAGCCGTTTCAATTGCGGCTAAAACATCATCATTTGTCAGTAACTCTTCAGCTTTAGCGATTAATGCTTGTTTTTCTGCTGTATTACTTGAATGAAAAACGCTAATGGCACTTTTAATGGGAGCAATAGCGTTTTTAAATTTCAACTGCAATTTTTTATATTGGTTACGATCCACTTCACCCGCATTATTCCATTGCTGTTGTAAAGTATTTAGCTGGCCGTCAAGTTGTTTAAAATCTGGCTTCGGTGTTTCTTGCGAATCATTAAGCTTTGTCACAAATAATTCTGCTTTTGCTACTATTTTTTGACGTTGTTCTAAATGCTGCAAACGCATTTTATCTTGCTCAGCATAGAATAAACGACATGGCGCAAACGCTTGTTCACAACGTTGGTTAAACTGCTCATTTAATTGCTTATCTACATCTTCATCGGCATGACCTAACGAATTCCATGTACCGCGGTACGCTTTAACTTTTGCTGCTTGCTCATTGGGATTATCCAATGGCGTATCAACAAGTTCTTGAATCGCCAATAATAACTCTTGTTTACGTGGTGTGGCGATATAATGTTCCCAATCACTCAGTTCGATCATCTTTTCATTTACTTGATCAAAATCACGTTGCAATTGTTGCTGTTGTTGCACAGACAACTGGTGAATACTTTCTTTCACACCTTTAAACAATCCAAAACAAACTTTGTACTTACCATTGTTGAGTAAGCGTTTTATGTCTTGTAGCTTTTTCTTGTGTTGAAAAAATAATTCTTTTTGCTGACTTTGCAGTGATTTTAAGCCGCCCTGCCAAGTGGTGATAATTTCTTTTTGAGCTTGCACAATCGATTCAGGTAAAATACCCGCTGTTTTCTGCTCTATAACGCGCCAAGACTTTAACCAATCATTATATGTTTGTTGACGATCGTTCAACTCATCTAATGACTTAGGTAAAGTCAGTTGTGATATTTTAGAAATTAAGTGGGTTGCTTGGCTAACCGATTCAGCTATTTCAGGTATTTCATTCAAACGTTTAGTTAATTGCACAACTTGAACAATAAAAACTTGTTGTTCATCTTTATTAAGTACAGAAGCTCTAATGTTGGTTGTTAACTCACGCAATAACTCTTTAAAAGATTCTTCATCAAATTTATCACTTGAAAAAACGGCTGTCGTAATCGATTGGCTAATATGGTTGAGTTGTTGGGTAAAATCTTTTTTGTCTTGCTGTTTATCATGCGATAACTTATCAGCAATGATTTGCTGCTGATAGTTTTCAGCTTTGGCAATGAACAGTTTTTCTAAATGAGTAATAATACTTTGATATTTTTCACTAAACGCTAAGCTTTTTTCTTCAGTAAAAACGTCTAAATCAAGTGCTAGTGCTTGCCATTCATTAATTAACTGTGCCTTACGGTTTTTATAGACACCATAATCACCAACGTCTTTTAGCGCCTGCAGTTTTGCTAGTGTCAGTTGTATTTGTTTTTCTAATTTTTGAGGTTTCTCAATCGCGGTTTGTATAGCACTAAGTTTATCTTGAATCTGTTGCGCTAATACTTCATTGCATGCTTTTTTACTTAGCTTTTCTAAAACTTTAGCATCATCAACTTGATTAATTATGTAAGCTTGAAAATCAGGATTTTGCTTTTGGCTAAAGCTATGCGTTAATAAATGTGTTGTTGTTTTACGCGCACTAATTTGCTGATAAAGCGCAATCATAATTGCGCTATCTTGTTCATGGGCAAGCCAAGCTTCTAATAAAGCCGTGCCCAATAGCGGTGTTGTTTCTTGTTGGGTTAATAGCGTTTGCTTCTGCTGTGCGCTGATCATGACATTATGATCAGTCGTTAAAATATCATGTACTTGTTTGGCAGCAAACTGTTTTACTTTTACTTGGTCATTATCCTGACTGGCTTCAAGGTAGCAATCAAGAGATCCCACTTTGATTAAGGCAGCGCGACGAACTAAATCACTGATATCTTGTTTGATAAGATCAGTTAATATGAGCAGCTGTTCATTGTTATCCGCTGACAACTCATCATTAATCGCTGTGATACGAACAGTCGCATCTTTATGTTGCCACTTAACTTTTGTTTTAAATAATTTGGAGAAGATCATAGTTTTTTTTAATTCATTCAGTTGGAGAATAACGAGAGCGATTTAAGCAGGCTTACAGCTCATTGTTACTGAAATAAGCGATATCAGCTTGTGTTGGTTTAGTACAGCTTTTCAATTCTTCTTCAGCTTTGTAGCTAGAAAATTCAGATTTTAACTGACGTTTGTTTTTTTCAACAACGTGGCCATCAGGGCCGATAGTAAGCATTTCATCATTTTTCAGATGTCGGGCTTGATAAGCCATACTCAATTGTAAAGCAGTAGCACGTTGCGCTGCGTCCACAACAGTACCTTCAGGCCATTTTCCTGTTTCCGCAGCACATTTTAGGCGTAAATACATGTCATTTGACATGGCGTCTATGGTTTTGATTACATCCATTAGAATTCCGAGGTATAAGTTGTATGAAAATTAGTTATAAGCATCTATTCGTTGTAGCTAAGTCTTGTATTAGAAAAGCTATCTTGCTTTGCGCTTGGTAAAGAGCAACATGGCACGAATGATTATATACATGACAAATCCGATAATGGCACTGACCATAGCTAAATTATGCTGCCAGCTGCCAGGTTCTACACCGTCCCAAAACATAAAGAGAAAGCCACCACAAAATAATAACATGGCGATGAAAGAGTAGTTCATCAAACGTTGAGTTTTATTGATTAAATTAACACGGTTTAGGCTGGCAAGTTTATCGGAGTCGAATTCAGATAAATCAAGGTTACAGTGATTACAAGTTTTTGCTTTATCAGAGATCTTTTTCTTACAACCCGGACAATTAATAACGGCCATTTAGTTACTCATGTAATGATAGTTAAAACGCTTAAGCACGTACTTTACCTTTGCCTTTATAGCTGTAAAAGTAAAGCTACCTAATTTAATGTCGCTTAGTATACCTGACCTATTTTGCTATTTCACTAAGCTAGCGGGTGGAAATAGCTAAGAGTGAGTTAAGCATCCGTTAACAAGTCACTAATATTTATTTAAATGAGCGTACTTTATCTATTTTCTTTCCCCCTCGACAGAAAACAATACCGCATAAACTACCGGAATAACGCCTAAGGTAAATACAGTAGAGAAAAGTAACCCTCCAATGATAGCAATAGCCATGGGCTGCCAAAAAGCCCCCCCTCCAAGATATAGCGGAATTAAGCCAAAAATGGTGGTAGCTGTCGTTAATACAATCGGTCTAAGTCTTTGCTGAGCTGCATTTATAATGGCTTGGTAAAGATTATTAGGAAGCGCTTGCTCCTCTGTTTTAATACTTTCTAATAATACAATGGCGTTGTTAATAACAATACCGGCTAAAGAGATTATGCCTAACAGTGTCATAAAGCCGATAAAAGATTGCCCCACTAACAAGCCGCTGGTTACCCCAATAAGACCTAAGGGAATAGTCAATAAAATAATAAATGCTTTTCTTACCGAGTTAAACTGCGCAATAAGCAATAAAAGGATAATAAAGCCAGCAATAGGTAATTTATCCCCTATTGATTTATTCGCCTTGCCTGACGTTTCATATTCACCACCCAGCTCGTAAGTGTAGCTAACAGGCCAATTTTTCTGCTGTTCTTCAAGCCAAGGTATTAATTCGTTAAAGGCTTGGTTTGCGGTAATGGTGTTATCAATTTGTCCACCAATAGTCATGGTTTTTAAACGATCACGACGTAAAATTTTAGCTGATTCCCATACTACTTTAATGTCGGCAACTTGTGTTAAGGGTACTGAACTGCCATTAGCTTGAGAGTAAACCGCCAGTGCTTGTAATTTGCCAATGTCTTGGCGATCGCCAGCTTGAGTGCGCAGGGTAATAGGAATGACGATATCCCCTTCCCTATACTGACTTAGCTCTAATCCAGAAAGTCCTGTTTGTAATGATATGGCAATATCTTTACTTGAGACCCCAGCCCGACGAGCGCGACTTTGGTTAATATTGACCTGTAATTTTTTAATGGGCATGCCCCAATTATCACTAATCGCTTTTACGCCCTTAATTTCGCTCATTCGCTTTTTAACTTGTTCAACAAGTATAAATAGTTGCTGCGCATCAGTGCCGTTAATACGTACTTCTACTGGATTTTCAATGGGCGAGCCATTTTCTATTTTACGAAGTTTAACTAATAAATCAGGAAAGTTTTCCTGGCTATAGCGCTCCAGTTTTTCCATGGTTTGATCCACTAAGACATTGCTCGTTACATTGATGATCATTAAAGCGTAATTACTACTGGTCGGTTTAGGGTTATGGGTAAGCAAAAACCTTGGTCCACCGTTACCTAAGTATGTAACCCAGTTAGTGACTCCTGCTTCTTCATCAGAGTTAGCTTTTAGTTCATCAGTAATAAAGGTTTCAATCTGCTGTGTAACACGTTCGGTCGCCGCTAACGTGGTACCAATAGGCATTTCTAATTCCATTTTGAAAAAAGCACGATCAGAAGGAGGGAAAAATAATTTAGGAATAAATGACAATCCCCAAACCGCCATAATAAATAGCACTACAGTTATTGATAACGTTAACCAGCGAAAACGAAGTAAGTTAGTTAATAAAACACGATATGCAACAAATAATGGCCTATCAAATAACGCCGTTGTCTTTTTAACTTTCATAAAATTGACACAAAGCATAGGGATAACTGTCATAGACAACACCCAAGAGCATAATAAAGTAATGCTAACCACTTTAAAAAGTGAGGCGGTGTATTCACCTGTAGCCGATTCAGCCAAAAATATAGGTAAAAATGCTGCAGCGGTGGTAAGTGATGAGGTTAATAGTGGTATTTTTAATGCATTAGCAGAGTCCACTGCCGCCTCAATAGCTTTTTTACCTTTTTCCATCGACACCATAATGCTTTCTGACATAACAATGCCGTTATCAACTAACATGCCAAGCGCGATAATTAATGCCGCTAAAGAGATTTGATCTATACCTATATTAAAAAAAGACATGATAAGTATCGCAAAAATCATACTCGATGGAATTAGCACAGCAACAATAAGTCCAGTTCTAAAGCCTAAGCTGAGTAACATCACTAATGTGACAATAATAATAGCTTGAATTAAGTTACTAGAAAAATCATCTACCTTCTGCTTTACATCAAAAGGTAGAAAAGATACTGCTTCAAATTCTACTCCAATAGGATAACTTTGATTCAATGTCGCAATAAGTTCATTCACCTGCTGGCCGAGTAAAATATTATTACCGCCTTGCCTCATCGCGATGGCAATCGATAAGCCCTGCTCTCCTGAGAGGCTGACTTTACTTTGCATAGGATCGACATAACTCCGCTTGATAGTAACTAGATCGCTTAAATAAAGCAGACGATCACTACCGGGTATTTGAATAATCGTTCTTTTTATTTCATCAATGTTTTCAAAATTACCACTGGGTTCAAGGGTGATTTGTTCATTGGCTAAGATAATGCTGCCACCTGAAATAATAATATTTCGACTGGATAACTGCTCACTTAATTGGCTAGGAGAAATGCCTAAGCTGGCTAAGTGTGCATTATCATATTCAAGGAAAATATGTTCTTGTTGTTCCCCGAAAACTTGTACTTTTGCCGTTTCGGATAAACGAAGCATGGCATCTCTTGTTTGATCAGCAATATCTTTCAATTCACGGTAATCATAGCCTTCGCCAGTTAATCCAATAACGATGCCAAAAACATCACCAAATTCATCATTGACCACTGATGGTTGACTTTCTGGTGGTAACTCAACTTGAGCCGCTTCAATTTTGCGACGTAAGTTATCCCAAATAGGATGTAAATCGCGGTAACTTTCTTTAATATTTACGCTAATAATAGAGATACCTGTGCGTGACTCACTTTTAACAAAGTCTAATTCAGGAAGCTCTTGAATAATGCGCTCTAATTTATCCGTAATTAGCACCTCTACTCGCTGTGGACTAGCGCCAGGGAATTGCGTAATAACTTGTGCGGTGCGAATGATAAAACCAGGATCATAATCTTTAGGCATATTTTTATACGCATTTACGCCAAAGAAAATAATAACGACCAACAACATAAACGTTGTTCGATTGTTGGTAATTGCCATACGGGTAATGTTCATAGAATGTCTCTGATATTTTTCTTAGTGGACGTTGTGGCTAAATCACTTGTTTGAGTAAATTTGACTAAGCTGCCAGCAGACACCTTACTCATCCCGGCAGTGATAACATGATCACCTGATTGTAAGCCAGCATTTGAGCCTGACGATACCGGTGATGTAAAGCTGGTAAACACCTCAATACCTTGTGCGGTGATATTGCCAATAACCACTGACTTCCTTGATATTTTTCCAACGCCGTTTTTATGTTTGTTAACAACAAAAACATAATTTCCTTGGTTGTCTTTTAATACCGTATGGCTGGGTAAATAAAAGCTTGGCTGTACTTTATTTTCATGATGTGGAAGCGCGACTTGTGCGCTAACCGATGCTGTCATCCCAGGTAAAATGGCATAACCATCAAGTGCTTTCATGGTAAATATCACTTCGTAAGTTTTACTGTGTTCATCAGCTAGGGTGGCAACTTCACTAAATTGTAGAGGGAAGCTGTGATCTTCAATTGAATTAAAGGTGGCACTGACCACCCCTTGGGCAGCGTTCTTTTTCAAGTGGATCATGATGCTTTCAGGAATATTTACAATCAATTGAATTTCACTTAAGTCATGTAACCGAACGATAGGTTCTTTAGCATTGATTTCTTGGTAGTTTTTGCTGTAAACCTTAGCAATAACCCCCTCAAATGAAGCACGTAACCTACTATAATCTAGATTGTTATTTGCACTGGCTAACTGTGCTTTGGCAGATTGAGCCTTGGTTCTGATCTGGTAAAATTCAGAGGCTGAAATATAGTTTGTTTTAGCTAGGTTTTTAGCTCGAGTTAAATCCGCCATTGCAGTATCAAAATGCGCTTGCGCTTCAGCTACGTAGATTTTTAAGTCAGTATCATCGAGTTTTGCGATAACATCACCTTTGTTAACTTTATCGCCTTGCTTAACTAAAAGCTGCGTTAGGTTACCTGATATTTTGAATGCTAAATCAGCTCGATTCACCGCATCCACTACAGCCGTAAATTCTAAGGCCTGGCTAACATCTACAGTCTTAACTAATAAAGTTCTTACTGGTCTTAACACTGGCTTTGCTTCTACTTGTGATGTTTTTTCACAAGCACTTAGAAATATCGTTGCCAACAAGGCGATAACTAAAGGTTTCATAAATTGGTCAAAGCTGATCACAGATAAACTTCCTGATTAATTATTGTGTATCTACTGTTCAAAATGACGTGACTAGCACTTCACCATACTTGTCAGCACGTATCTCTACTAAGCGGTCAACAAACTTTTCTGCCCACATATCGAGCAACTCTTTAACGACCGTCATATTATCTTCACCCGAGTTAGCTATAGTGGTATCAACATACTTAGTGCTAATAGCAGCAAGAATTCTTTTTCGGCGAATGCCTTTTAAAAATTCAATTTCAACAGAGACCTTGGTGGTGACATCGCTCTTATCGACTATCTGCAAATAAGCCAAATTTCCGGCATTGATTACCATGCGAAAAGGAATAAAATCGGTTGGCATCAATTCTGGATCCTCAAATTTCACCCCCGAAAAGGCACCTTGAATGATCAGTGTTCTTGGACCCATAAGATGCACTACTTCGTAGTTATTAGCGCTTAGTCGAGCACTCATTTGTTGATGGAAATATTGTGACAATTCATTCAACTCTTCAGCACTGAACTTAGCGTCAGCACCTGGCGTCACCCACATTTCAAAAGGCACCAACTTGACTCGCTGCATATCAGCAAGCATGTCTATGGTGAAATTTTCGCTCCGATAAACCTTGGTGTAATCTGGGTCATAAACATCTTCAAACCCTTCATAGTTTTTGAGAAAACCCGATTGTTGTTGATCAGTAATATTCATACAGCCACTGAGCAACAAAGTAACCAGTGAAATAGTGGTTACTGAAGAAAACGTTTTTTGTACTTTTAATAACATAACAAACCTAGATAAATGGATTATTTACAGTGGTAACGGGTATATAATGCTAGAATTCATCTAATCTAGCTGAACATCTTGTGCCATTTTCTGTGCAAAATAGGACAATCTACTGACGTAGGTTCATTTCTAGCACTGATTATTGGTAAAACATAATGTTGCCCTATATAAGTAACTCAATAGAGAATTTATGAGCCAAACGACCCTTTCCACCATTCCTCGTCTTATCGCCCAAGTACTTTCTATTTATGATGTTGACCCTGAACCAATATTTTCAGCTGCTAATATTGATACTACTAGTGATGCTCAAACACGAGTACCGATGGAAAACATGGCAACGCTTTGGAAACTCTCAGTACAAGAAACCCAGAATAATGAGCTTGGCTTAGTCGCAGCCTCTTTATTTCAACCGGTTTACTTGAAAAGTATTGGTATGGCTTGGCTTGCCAGTGCCAATTTAGAAGAAGGATTAAAGCGTTTTATTGCCAGTAGTCAGCTAATTAATACCGTAATGCAAATTGAGTTAAAAGAGCGGGATGGTGCTGACGGTGAAGAAGTGTTAATTCAATACCAGCGTCGATTAACCTCCAGCAATATAATTAAAACCCACCCTTGCGCTATTGAACTGGGTATTGGTTTTTTCTTGAAGATGTTTCGATTAGCCGCGGGGAAAAATATACCGGCTATTGGCGTATATTTTACTTTTCCCATTGAAGAAAATAACAGAGCCTATGAAGATTATTTTCAATGCCCTGTATATGGCAATCAAGCGGTAAATGGCATAGCTTTCTCTAAAGCGTTACTCACTGAGACACTACCTACCCATGATGTAGAGTTAGTTGAAATGAACGAAGTCGTTATTAATAAACACCTAGATTCTATGGATAATGGCGAAACGAGTAGTAAAGTCATTAAAATGATTAATGACTTATTACCTTTAGGATGCCCAACAGAAGAAGTGATTGCCTATAAGCTACATATGAGTAAACGAACTTTGCAAAGAAAACTGAGTGTTGAGAAACAATCGTTTTTAGCATTGCTCACCTCTGTTCGTCTGATGTTAGCTAAGCAAAAATTAGCGATTAAAAGCATTTCAATTACCGAAATCACCTATCAATTAGGTTACAGCTCACCCAGTACGTTTGCCCGTGCTTTTAAAAAACATACCCAACTTTCTCCCCTAGAATACCGTAGCCAATTGGCGGGCTAGCCATTAAACTTACCACTCCCCCTGAAAACACCCAATAAAAAAGCCGTTCATCATGAACGGCTTTTGTTAAGTCATTGCGGCTAACTAACCTGCAGTGTCTTTGTTTGTTGCTTTACTTGCTTCAGGGTTTTCTTTAGCGAAACGTTCTTCCCAGAAATCAGCATTTTTAATGCCTAACGACTTAGGGTCAAAAGTGAATTTTGTCACGCCTGCTTTTTGCTGTGCTTCATAATCTTTTAATGCCTTTATTGCAGGTTTTGCTATAAAGAAGATTATGATAATACCGATGATATTAAGCCATGCCATTAAACCAACACCAATATCACCCATACCCCAAGCTGCACTTGGTTGTGCTACTGTTCCATAAAATACTGCAGCCATCATAATTACTTTCAAAACAAATCGTAATGCAGGAATTTTAATGGTTCGGTTGATGTATGAAACATTATTTTCTGCGATAAAGTAATAAGCAAGTACTGTAGTAAAGGCAAAGAAAAATAACGCAATAGCGATAAAAGGTTTACCGAAACCAGACAATACACTGTCCACGGCAATCTGTGTAAATGCAGGACCACTGATAACAACATCTGCTGCAAGGTTTTGCACTAAGAAAACACTGCTTCCTTCAGGCATTACATTGTAAGACTTAGTAATTAAAATCATAAACGCAGTAGCAGAACAAACAAATAAGGTATCGATATAAACAGAGAATGCTTGCACTAAACCTTGTTGTGCCGGATGTTCAACTTCTGCAGCAGCCGCTGCATGAGGTCCAGTTCCTTGACCCGCTTCGTTTGAGTAAACACCACGTTTAACACCCCAACCTATTGCAGCACCAAAACCAGCCATAGGCGTAAAGGCATCAGAAATAATTGACATGAAAATCGCAGGTAAAATATCAATGTGCAAAGCGATAATAACGCAAGCAATAATGATATAAGCTAATGCCATAAAAGGAACAACAATTTGAGTGAAGTTAGCAATACGCTTCACGCCACCAAAGATGATAAAACCTAAGATTAAAACAATCATTGTTGCTGCATAGACTTTAGTTAATGGCAGATCTCCTATAAATGAAGGGACTGTACCACCGTTGCCAAAGACATTAACTAATGCATCACCAATACCGTTAGACTGAACAACAGGTAATAGCACACCACAGGCTACTATCGTTGAAATAGCGAATATCCATGCATACCATTTTTGTCCCATCGCTTTTTCAATATAGTAAGCTGGACCACCACGGTAAACACCGTCTTCTTCTTCTTTATATATTTGCGCGTTAGTTGATTCTATATAAGCGGTTGCGGCGCCAAAAAAGGCAACGATCCACATCCAAAAAACTGCACCTGGGCCACCAAAACCGATAGCCGCAGCAACACCGGCAATATTACCAGTACCTACACGGCCTGATAATGAAACAGCTAATGCCTGAAACGATGAAATACCCTGATCTGAGCTTTTACCCGAAAGTAATAAGCGAAACATTTCTCTAAAGTGACGTAATTGAACAAAGCGCGTAACTACGGTGAAAAATAACCCCGTACCTAAACACAAATAAATGAGCGCTGGGCTCCAGATGATACCGTTAATACTATTGACTATTTCTTGCACAGTTAACTCCTGATGATTGTTATTATTCTTATTTTTTTATCTTATTTTATTTTAACTTGCGTTTAACTTAAAACTGTACAAGCTTCATTAGTAGGGTAAGCACAGAGTTGATCTAAATCAATCAGTGCTTTTAACGTCTTAATTGGCCTGTACAGTAGAAAAGTCAATAACTAACGTAAATCATCTACCATATGGTAAACACCTGTTAAGAAGTCTCTACCTAGTATACTACTGCGCTCATCAGACCAACCAACACTGTAATCAGGTAATAAATCATTGTCTTTAAATGGCATTTCAATGGTGTAAGCCAAACACTTAAATTGGTTACCAACCCAGTTAGTCCCTACCGTTGGCAATGCCTTACCTGGCTCATCTTTATCATAACCACGATCATCTTGAAATTCAGGCGTGATAGCGATCATGATTTCTTTAAACTTATCTTCAAGTGCTTTATGACGGGCATCGTAATTGACAACGCCTTCACAACCCGCAACAAAGTTTACTGGTAATGCTTCGTCGCCATGAACGTCTAGGAACATGTCCACACCAGTAGCTAGCATTTTTTCGCGTACAAGAAATACTTCAGGGCTTCGTTCCATCGTAGGCTCTAACCACTCACGGTTTAAGTTTGCACCAACAGCATTCGTACGTAAATGACCACGCGCACTGCCATCTGGATTCATATTAGGTACTATATAAAATACTGTTTTGTTTAATAAAGCACGGGCAACGCCATCGTCTTCATCAAGTAAACGGTCTAACATCCCTTCAACAAACCATTCTGCCATGGTTTCGCCTGGATGTTGGCGAGCAGTGATCCAAACTTTACGTTTACCTTCGCCTTCTTCACCAATTTTAAGCAATGTCATATCACGACCATCAAGTGTTTGACCTAATACTTGTAGCTGACAATCAAGGTGCATTTGCGCGTTATGAATCAAGTCTTGATGACGTTCATAGCTGTAAGGTGCAAAGTAGGCGAAATATACTGAGTCATATTCAGGAGTTAATGTGATAGTAAGTTTTTCACCATCATATTGGGTAGGTACTCGGAACCAATGTTCACGATCATAAGAAGCAACAGCTTGGTAATCTTCCCAACCTTCAACATAAGCCGCTTTACCAGCATTATTTAAATGCATTACGTGCTCTAGACGATCGCCATTAGCACTTAGGTCAGTTTGCAACTTAAAGTGAAACCATTGATAAAAATCAGACTGATTGTCTTTTTTTATTTCTAGTTGAATATTGCTTGCATCAGATGCGTCAATAACTCGAATGTTACCGCTGTCAAAATTGTCAGTAATTTGCATAATAATTATTTCTTAGATTGTTTGGTATAAAACCAATGACTAATTGAATAAGACAGTGTACACAAACAATTTGAAGATCACTATACAGATCGAACTAAAATTTTTTATAATGATCGTAAATAAAGCCCTAACTCTGAAGAATATCCCATAGATTTGCCAATAATCACATTTTCTTCATTTAAAACGTAATAACTGGGATATCCACTGATTTCAAAAGTATGCTTAATAGCTTCATTACCTAAAGCAATAGGAAAGGTTAACTGATGTTGGCTGGTAAAACCCATGACTTCTTTCGTACCGGTATAATCCATTGCTATGGCAACTACATCAATATTTTCATTTTTTTGAAATAAGGCTTGTAAATTCCCGATACTGGCATGACAAACCTGACACCAAGGTGCAAAAAAATACAATATGGTAGTTTTGCCTTGAGAGTTTAATGAAACGGTATCGCCCATCAAGGTTGGTACTTTATCTATGTCTAAACCCTGGGTCGCTGTAACAACATCTGTCAGCGGTGTATCGGTTGCTAACATACTGGTTTCTCGTAAAAAAGAGAGCAGTTGAAAGGCAACTAGAAAGATAATAGCTTGAATTGCAAAACTTCGTAGCAAAGGAAATTCCAGAAATAAGTAAATGTGTCTAGCTTAATAGACCTGATTACCCTCATTTATATTTTGTAAAATATTGTCTAGATTTTTATGAATATGTGATTTGCTTAAATATTATAACTTGTTATGAAGTTACGGCATTAGCTTTTTGGCTAGTAAATAACATAGGGGTTATTACTGAAAGCAAACTAAATCAATCGTTTACAGAAGGATCAGTGACTACTGTATTACTTCTTAAAGACTATTTTATTAGCGAGTCTTTCTTTAGTTAATATAGTAACCCTATAAGTTAACTAATCTTTGTTCTTAAGTAATTTTCTGATGAGCGTGGACACTAAAAATGAAACGCCAAAACCAACAATGAAATATAGTGCAAGCGCAAAGTTTTCCAAATTAGACGTATAAACGTCACCACTTTCAAGTAGGCATTTAGCGGAGGAATAATCAAAAGCGCCGCCGTGATCTAAGCAATCGTCAACCACTAAAAAGGTATGTAGCGACCAAATGACAAACAAACTAGTTAAAACACCAACGAGTGTCGGTAGAAGTGTACGATTCATATAATAGTAAAACCTAAGCTAGGGATGTAAAAGTGAGTAGAATAACAGATAAAGTGAAGCGAAACTGCTCTAGCGTGACAAGTTATAACTTTAACCTTTAATTTGAGCTGCTATAAACATCCGGTTGATGCAACTCCATGAAATATGCCGGAGAGCTTAATGCGGTAAAGCCAAATTGCTGATATAAACCATGAGCATCACTCGTAGCAAGTGTCATCCTGCGAATACCTTGTAACTTTGGGTGTTCTATAATGTTTTGCATTAACCATTTACTAATCCCTTTGCCCCTATGCTCTTCAAGTACAAAAACATCAGCTAAATAAGCAAACGTTGCGGTATCAGTAATCATACGTGCGAAAGCAATTTGATTGCCATCCTCAGTAAAAACACCAAAACATAAAGAATTTTTAATGGCTGTTTCCAGAGTATTTATTGGAATATTCTTAGCCCAATAAGACTGAGACAAGTAACCATGAATAATGGATAAATCCATATCGTTAATTTGTGAACTAATTTTATAACCTACAACCAATGAAAACTCCTCTAAATACACAATTTTAGTTATAAGTTAACATGGCTTAAAAACAAGTTCGATAGTTTACCGTTTTATTACGGGAATAAAAAAGCACCGAGACATTGCCCAGTGCTTTTTTAAGTAACATAACGATGCTTTGTATTTACCGTGTCGTTATTTACCAATAATACGCGTTTTGGAGTTTGCCGCCATGTAAGCGAATATTGCATAGCTTGCAACATTGTGGCGTAACTTTACAGGGTCTACTTTATCCAACGTATCATCTGCTGTGTGATGGTAATCAAAATAATCAGTACCGTCTTGCGATAAAGCAAACGCAGGAACCTTAAACGGTCTAAGTGGAATAAGGTCTGGTCCGTTTCGCGCTGAGTTATTAGCGATGTATTCAACATTTAACGGTTTCAGCATAGCAGCAATTTCGCCAACCAAAGGTAATGAGCTCACATGAACATTAGATTCAAAAGCCCAGATTTTATCTGCACCAAAATCAGATTCTGCCGCCGCTACAATATTTGAAAGCGTTTTTTCATTTGCTTTAGCATAAGCTTTAGCACCCCATAAACCAAATTCTTCAGCAGCAAATAAGACTACACGAATACTACGTTTAGGCTGACCTTTTAAGGTGGCAAACTTTGCCGCAGCCATTGTTATAGCAATACCTGCACCATCGTCTAATGCACCAGTGCCCAGATCCCAAGAATCTAAATGACCACCAATAAGTACATACTCATTAGGGTATTCACTACCGGTAAACTCACCAATAACGTTGTAAGAAGTACCCTCACCCATTGATTTGGCTTGCACATTAATATTGATAGTAACTGGTTTTCCTAAAGCGACTAAACGATGTAATTGATCAGCATCTGCATTTGAAATAGCGGAAGAAACAATTTTAGTTACGCCTTCTTCATAATAGCTACCACCAGTATGCGCAAAACGATGAGTTGCAGTACTGACTGAACGCATCACATAACCCACAGCACCTTTTTGTGCAGCTACTACTGCGCCACGACTACGTGCTTTAACAGCTGGGCCGTAACCATTGCCATCTCGGTCGCGATCCATACGGTAGTTTATAAAAACGATTTTACCTTTAGCTGCATTGTCAGCAGCACTTTCTAATTCTGCTAAATTTTCAAATTCAATAACTTCGGCTTCAATACCCTCTTTAGGTGTACTGATGCTATTACCTAATGCTGTTATATGTAATTGTTGTGCTGCTGGGCTTACAACTGATGCTGATTCAGAGTATCGGATCCATTTAGGAAACGTAGCAGGCTCGGTCCATACTTTGTCAAAACCCATTGCTTTAAACTTAGCAACGGCCCATGCAACACCCGCTTCATCACCCGGTGTGCCTGGCATTCTTGGTCCTACTTCGGTCGTTAAAGACTCAACTAGGTCCCAAGCGAGATCACTCTCAAGTGCTTGTTCTTTTATTTTTGTTACGTGTGATAGCTGTTCTGCTGAAAAGTTATCTGATTTGCCATGTGCTTGTACAACATTAAAACTTAATGAAGCAAGAATCAGTGCTGATACCACTGAAGTAAAACGTTTTTTCATAGAATAAAGCCTACTGTTATGTAAGTAAGAGAGTAAATTTCAAATAGATTTTTTACAGACTACGTTCTTAGCGTTTTATCTTTTTCATTTTAACCACTTCACGTGCTATAGCGAGTAACTCAGGAGAGATATCTTCAGCACCATTTTTAATTAATTTGCTAACGTCACCTGATGAGAACAGTGAACCACGCTCAGATTTTACGCCTAATGATCTTACATAATCTTTTGTTTTACCTGTGCTTGCAGTATCAATATATTTAAAGATTATTTGTTCATTAAAGCCTTGTGGCTCTTGCTTCAAGGTATCGATTGTTTGTGTAAGAGCTTTAATCTCTGACTCAAGGTTTGCAATTAAATTGGCAATATCTGTATATGGATTCATAAAATTATTTGCTCTTATAGGATTAGCTGATGATGCAAAAAGCACCCAGAAAACAGACAAGTGAGTTTCAACCACTTGTTTTTTACTATTGTACCGTGAAAAAAACTGAGTAAAAAGGTAACCGCTACTCAGATCGTACTTTTATTGAAAACACAAATGGGGTCATTAAGGAAATGAATGTGTACAGCATCAATGTTGGAATGTAAATTTACGGGGTAGTTAATGCAGAAGACACTACATTTTTTCTTCTCGCTCTTCTATGCATTCATAAGACCCCATCTCAAATATTCGACAAACCCAAGGTCTGTTCTCGTAAATACTACACATGAGCGTATCTCGATCTAGTGCTGAGCACCAACCATCATCAAAGCGCAACATGGTTTCTTTGCCATATTCATCCACATAAATATGTCGATCAGGCACTCCCGTCTCGGTGAGAAGCATCACTTCTAAGCTACAACAGCATGCCTGACAGTTTGCACAAGTGACTTCAGGAACCGGAATGTTTTTTACGTTAATGGTCATAAACTGCAACAAAAGTTTTAATGGCGGCTAGCATACGCTATATATAGCTATTTCACGAGTTGTTACAGCACATTTACGCCGCAGTAAAAGAAAAAGTTAACTTACAGTCAATATACTTGAGCATACGGTTCACTATTACCGGCACATCAGCAATCCCCGACCTTGAGTCAGAGTTCACTGAAACCAAAATATCACAGGCTTCAATCTCAATTCTTTGACGCACGTAGTAATCATTTATATCTTCAAAATTATGCTGCGTTAACGGTACACAGGCGACATAACACTTGTTTTCACTGTGTTCTTCATGAGTAGAGCTCACTATTTCTCGCACTAAAGAATAAGCTTGAAACTTATCTAAACTCAGAAATCGGAAGCTTACTTCGGCTTCTACATTTGAATTATTCACCTAACTCTCTTCAAGTTCATTGAACTGTGCTAGCCATTGGGTAAACGTATCGGATACTTTAGTCACAGTGCATAGACCATGATTATAAAACCATACCGGTACATCTACTTGCTTATTGTCACACTCAGTAAGTTTAAAACAAAACATGTTTCCCTTACAATCTGAAGCAAATAAAACATGCCCTTTTGGCATACCACTCATTTCATATAACTTGGAGAGTGAAGATACATCATCTAGGCTTAAAAAGTCTTGAACATCTGATATTTCGGCATTTAAATCAACGATTTTAGTCAATACGTTGGGCGTATGAACCAAACCATAAGTGGATATTAAATATTTATATGAGTCTGGTAAAAAAACAGTTAATTCTGTTTCAAGCGCTTCAATATCATGTTTATCAATTGGGATCATAGTATGTTTAGTCCCCCAGTTTTTTACAAATAGATCAATACTCTTCACGCAGTGATACTCCAAAACTGATAACACCGTTATTAATGGGTAAATAGTGTTAGCTAAAATAGGTAGTAGGCAGAAGTTAGCCAACTTATGAGGGGGTCATCTTGTACACAACTGAATAGTTGATAACCGTGCTTATAATAACGCACTCTTTACGGCATGGGTGAGAAAATTATCGGAGTGATTACACGTTAATATTTAAGGCTTGTACCGCTATGGATGAAAGCACATGAACCTAAATAGAGTAAACCCTACATTAGTAATCAATAAACATAACAATAAGCAAACCTGACGGCGTTTAACTACAAGGTGATGGTTACTATTCGCAAAAGCTTATTAATAGGCTAGGTTTCACGGTTAACAAAAACTAATTTTTTATTACCGTGAAAGCTAGCTTAAATGATCAGGGTTTTTAAATATTAACCTAGACGATGGAGTGCACAAATTTTGTTATCTGAGGGATCGCGTAAATACGCTAGATAAAGTTTACCTATTACCCCTTCACGCACACCAGGAAGATCTTCACAGGTTGTACCGCCATTAGCGACACCAGCTGCATGCCAAGCATCAGCAATAGCGGGAGTTTTAGCTGCAAAACCAATCGTGGTGCCATTACCATTACACGCTGGCTTTCCATCTATAGGTTTACTCAATGCAAAAACACCACTGTCGGTAAAATAAAAACAGCGACCTTTTTCATCAATTACACCGGCTTCGTATCCCATAGCGCCAAGAATGGCATCATAGAAAACTTTTGATTCTTGTATATCATTTGCACCAATCATAATATGACTAAACATTGTCTCTCTCCTCGTTAAAATATAGAGATACCGTATAGTGGTATTTCTATAACACCCCATAAAATGGGCTAAAAATTGTTTGTTATGACATTTATGTCGATAACAACTCACCCATTATCGTTGTTATTTTAGGTGTAGACGTTTTACGCTTAGCTAAGTTATAGCAATAGCTTAAGTCACCAACGATACCATAGAGTTAATAACTATTTCACCATTGATTATTACATTAAACATTCAAGTGTAATAATTAGTTGCAGATAGAGCGTCACGATAACCTTTTAATATTCTCAATTAATAACCACAGTTAGGTTACGGAATTATACCTACCCTTTTGATGCCAGACCGCAAGACGAGCTATATGTATTAGCAAACACTGTGAACCAATATACAGTGACCAATTTACGTATTTCGCTAAAGGAAAGAATCCTTCCCCACCATTGCCGTAAATCCAAAATTGGCCAATAACGCCATCAGCAACTGCAGCTAACACAAGGCCGATTGAAACAAGCCAAACGCCACGTTTTATAGTTGAGTTACGAAATGAACTTAACAAAAGAATTCCACTTGCACCAACAAGCGTAATAAGCACTGCATAACTAGCTGTTACAATGGAAACGTATGCTCCTGTACCTGACAAATGCATAGAAACAAAGGATGCTGCACCTACTAATGATGCGATAACACCCCAAATAAAAAGTACTTTGGCTTTGATGCCATTGGCGATTGCAAGCCAGCAAGCAACCGTTAGAAATAAAGCGTAACCTGGGGCAAAAAAAGTGACTGAATCAGCAAGATAATCATGCTTAACAATACCGCCATAACGATAGTATGTCAGCGGTAAATTATAATTAACCACATCCCCACAGATGCACAAAGCCAAAGCAATAACTGCAACCCAAGCGATCACCCGATGTGATGTTTCTGTGGAATGACGATATACCCAGTTTTTTATGGCATAGCAATTAGCGAAAAGAGCGACAAGAACAGCGCTTTCAATAAACAGAATACTGAAACGTTCATTACCCGTAATAGACCAGTAACCCGCAAGGCCACCAAGAGATTCAATCGTAGCAACAAGCCAAATAATGAGTGAGGTTACGAAATATTTGTCTATAGGATTCATTGAATAAAATCGATGATAAAAATCATAAAATGATAGTTAAACTTACAATAAAGACGCGCGTTAACGCGTCATTATTGCTTGTTTTTATACTTTATCTAAGGCTTGGCTAACATCAGCAATAATATCGTCAATATGTTCGATACCCACAGATATTCTGATCAAATCAGAGCTCACACCAGCAGCGGCAAGTTCTTTTTCGTTCAACTGCCTGTGAGTAGTAGAGGCAGGATGACAAGCGAGAGATTTTGCATCACCTATGTTCACTAGGCGAAGAATCATTTCAAGCGCATCAATAAATTTGGTTCCTGATTCAATTCCGCCAGTAATACCAAAACTTAAAATACCGGATGCTTTACCTGAAGTGATCTTTTCGCAGTTTGCACGGTAAGGGCTTTCAGGTAATGCAGCATAATTAACCCACTCGACTTTACTGTGCTGTTGAAGATAGGCAGCAAGTTTTTCCGCATTTTCGCAATGGCGATCCATACGTAAACCAAGCGTTTCAAGACCTTGTAAAATTTGAAAAGAATTCATTGGCGATATTGCAGCACCGGTATTTCTTAATGGACCTACACGACAGCGGCCGATGTAAGCTGCAGCGCCTAACGCTTCTGTGTATACCACGCCATGATAAGCAGGATCAGGCTCATTAAGTACAGGAAAACGTTCTTTGTTGGCAACCCAGTCGAACTTACCAGAATCGATGATTACACCACCAATTGATGTTCCGTGACCACCAATGTACTTAGTGAGTGAATGCACAACAATATCAGCACCTAACTCAAACGGACGACACAAGTAAGGGGTTGCCACTGTATTATCAACAATTAACGGCACACCATGTTTATGGGCAATGTCAGCTAGGCGAGAAATATCGACTACATTCCCGGCAGGGTTACCGATAGACTCACAAAAGATGGCTTTAGTTTTTTCATCAATTGATTGCTCAAATCCTTCAAAATCATCATGCTTAACCATGCGAGATTCAATACCTTGCTTAGGTAATGCATGGGCAAATAGGTTATAAGTACCGCCATAAAGCTCACTAGTACTAACAATATTATCACCCGTTTCACAAATACACTGCAGTGCGTAAGTAATTGCAGCCATCCCTGAAGCAACACAAACAGCGCCGATGCCACCTTCCATTGCCGCTATACGTTTTTCCAATACATCAGTGGTAGGGTTCATAATGCGCGTGTAGATATTACCTTGCACTTTCAGGTCAAATAAATCTGCGCCGTGCTGAGTATCGTCAAAGGTATAAGAAGTGGTTTGATAAATAGGAACTGCAGCTGCTTTCGTTGTATCTTCGGATTTATAGCCTTCGTGTAACGCTATTGATTCTAGTTTCATTACGTTTCTTTCCATGGTTAAGTTTAAATTCGTATTTGTCTTTGAGTTTAACAATAAAATGCCACCTCAAGTGGCAAAACAGTTGGTTATAATAGTGAACAGAGAAAAACCAACCATAACTTGTCCGTTTAAATGCCCGTATGGATAATCATCCATCACGTAAAAATTCTGTGTAAACCTTTTAACATATCGTGTGACCGAAATTGTGATGCCTTACATTTACTTGCAACCAATGCACTTTATGCGAGTATCGATTGATTGCAGGCCCCTCCATTGAAGAGCTAATAACAACAAATAATGTTGTATTATTAGCCAAAAACTACGATCGAATCAGCAACTTGGCCTCAAGCCCGGATATCCAAGCAGAGTCAGCTTATTATGAATAGCATAAATAATCAAAATGAAATTAACATCGATGATAAAACAAGGGTTCTCACCTCGGTATTTAGTGTAGACCTCTTGATATCAATTTTATGATTAAAAAGAATGAAAGTGCTAACAAAACAAGAAAGGTGCATTTTATTAATGGTTTACTCGATAACAGATCGTAATTGGATAAGCTGAAAATATGAAAAATTCAGTAATCAATAAGGCATAAGCAATGTCGATATTAATGAAAAGTTCATTAACCTTACTAAAGCAGAAAATTAATGAAGTGAATATAAAATGTAAAAAAGTAAATAATTAATACAATAGTGACAAGCCATAAACATCACTTTAAATGAAATAATTCCCACTAATTATCGTTCTACTAAGGCTACGAATATAAACCCATAACTAACTCAAGGAACGACTAGAATGAAAACGAGACAGTTATTGATCATTGCATTATTCCTTTTCCCTGCAATGACCTTTGCTACTGATAATAAAGTCGCGGTAAAACCAAACCTAGAAGGTTTAACATTGCCTGAAAAATATAAAGACTGGCGCGTAATTTCAGTCTCCCATAGAACAGATAACAAAAGTATGAGAATAATTT
>MAAB01028985.1_pt1 | contig 33754 bp, 28 predicted proteins | sample 1115991 | NCBI WGS metagenome assembly MAAB01 (sample SAMN04961124, study PRJNA320927) | seawater metagenome | isolation source: sample BD02T18 sea water enriched with oil for 18 days | place: USA:Gulf of Mexico | collected 2013-07-27
CCACGGTTTAACTGAGAAAGCGCAACCACTGGTACTTGCAGCTCTTTTGCTAAAGCTTTAAGTGAACGTGAAATTTCGGCAATTTCTAAGGTACGGTTATCAGAAAACTGTGGTGCTCGCATTAGTTGCAAATAATCAATCATGATCATGCTAATACCGCCATGATCTCGGTGTATTCTTCGTGCCCTTGAACGAACTTCTGTTGGTGTTAAACCCGCAGCATCATCAATAAACATCTTACCTTTTTCCATGAGTAAACCCATGGTTGATGATAAGCGCGCCCAATCTTCATCTTCTAACTGGCCGGTACGAATTTTGGTTTGATCGATTCGCCCCAGCGATGCCAACATTCTCATCATGATTTGATCTGAAGGCATCTCTAAGCTGAAGATAAGCGCGGGGTGTTCTTGTGTCATCGCAGCATGCTCGGCCAAGTTCATCGCAAAGGTTGTTTTCCCCATAGATGGACGGGCAGCAACAATAATTAAATCAGACTTTTGTAAACCGGCCGTCATTTTATCTAAGTCCGCATAACCACTTGGTACACCGGTAACACCACCAGATGGTGTTGAACAAAGCTTTTCAATTCTATCGACAGTTTTCTCTAAAACTGAATTAAGGGTTTCAGGACCTTCATTCTTATTGGCTCGTTTTTCAGCAATAGCAAAAACTTTGGTTTCAGCAAAATCGAGTAAATCAGCACTGCTTCGTCCTTGCGTATCATAACCTGCTTCAGCAATCTCATTGGCGACACTGATCATTTCACGGGTTACCGCACGTTCACGTACAATGTCGGCATAAGCAGTGATGTTTGCCGCGCTCGGCGTGTTTTTCATCATCTCGGCGAGATAAACAAAACCGCCAGCATCATCAAGTTTTTGATCGTTTTCTAAGGCTTCAGAAAGAGTAATTAAATCAACTGGTTCGCCTAACTCAATTAAGCCGCCAATGGTTTCAAAGATCAGGCGATGTGAGCGACTATAAAAATCGGCTGCTACCGCTTTTTCAGCAACTCGATCCCACGTTTCATTATCAAGTAGCAGTCCACCAAGAACCGATTGTTCGGCTTCTAACGAGTGCGGGGGTACTTTTAATTCATCGATTTGTTTGTCTTTAATGAATTGTCTTTCTTTTGAAAATTTACCTGGCTTTTTGTCGGCCATTACCTAACCCTACTCTACTACATCACCATACTCGCACTTGCTTTAACTAAGATAAAACAACGTCAACGAGTATCTAAAAAAGGAGTGCTAATGTAGCAGAATTTACCCTATCAGAATATAAAAGTTTCACTTAAAAGGGCCGTGAAGTTAAAAAGATTACTTGCTGCTAACCTCAATATTACCGCTAACCGTTGACACTCTTACTAAAGCACTGCCATTGGCTGTTTGAAAATTTAACTCAGCGCCCGGACCATATTCATCATGCTCAGTTTTAACCTGAGTGATATTGTTATCTATGTCGCCGCCGACACTTGATTTAAGATTGAAACCAGCATCGACACCTTTTTGAAAAGTAAAGGCTAAGTCACCACTTACTGTCGACGCTTTAAGCAAGGCTTTTTCATTTAAGGTGAGCTTTGCGTGTAAATCACCACTAACGGTTCTAATACGTAGCTCTATCACTTCGGCTAAGTTAAGCTGACTTTGACCAGAAACATTATTGAAAAAAACTTCCTTCGCTTGGCTGTTGATAGTCACTTCACCACTAACCGATCTAATTTGTAACCGACCAGTGGAATCAGTATCATTTATGTCGCCACTCACCGCTGATAACGATACCTTCCCAGACAATTTATCACTATTTATATTGCCGCTAATACTACTAAGTTCAACATTTTGCGTTACGTTTTTTGCCAAAACATCACCGCTAACCGTTATAACTTCAACACCACCATGTAAGTTAGATAAATGAATATCACTAGAAACACTTGAAGATTTCATACGGATATTTTTTGGCATAAAAACAGTGATTTTTGAACCATCAGCACTCCAATTATCCATTCTAGAGTATTCAACATTAATAAGAACTTGTGCACCTTTTTGTTCAAAAATGAGTTTTTCTGCATCATCATCTAGTGTGCCAGTCACGGATATTTTATCTTTATTCCACCCTACAACATTAATAAGACCACTGTGATTATTAATCGATACATTGGTGACATTATCGCTTGATAAACTCTCCGCAATTTCAGTATCTGCAAATGATTGTCCACTTAGTAGTAAGCAAGTTGTCACTGTAAGCATAGTTGCGCAATGCTGTATTTTTCTGGTTAATTTGTCCATAAGAACCTCTTTTCTTAACTATTTATTACTATGTTTAGCGAACCTGACTTTAGTTAACTACACCTAGCGTTAACGTGATCATTAGCTAAATCACTTGATATTGGCGATATAACTGCTGTAGCAGCTTCAATTCTTGTTGTTGAGTAAAGTCTAATAAATTTAATAAGTCGGCATTATTTTCATCTGTTAGCAGTGCTTTTCTTATTGATGCTCTTGCATCTGATAATTGTGTTAATTCTTGTTGCATTGCGGCGGGTAATTTATCAACGGTAGGCTGGCCATAACTTGCTAATAAGGTTTGCTTTTGTTTTTTAAAGTTTTGTTGCATAAAATTAACCAACTGCCCTTGAGTAACGCCATTTTTTTCTTGAGTTTCGACCAACACGGGGGCACTTTCTTCATTAATCGACGGTGAAAAAGTAACCCATGACATTAGGATTACCAGTGCTATAGAGGCGGCCCAAGCACTCGGCATAAGAAGTTTACGTTGCTTATTTATTGTTAGTTCTTGATTCTTATGGTTGATGGCTCGCTCGATACCTGACCATAAGTCTCGTTCGGGTGTCATTTCAACGGGTAACGTTGCCACTTGCTCTGCGAGTGCTTTATCTGACATTGCTTTATCTGAAATGATTTCTTCTTGAGGTATATATTTACTCATGATTTATTTCCTCCTCAATCGATACAAAACCATTAGCGATTAATGATTCTTTTAATAAACTTCTCGCTCTGTGGTATTGCGACTTACTTGAACCTACCGCCATTGTTAGCATTGTGGCAATTTCCTCATGGCGATACCCCTCAACAGCAAACAAAACAAAAACTAAGCGTGCTCGTTCTGGTAAACGGGCAATGTGCTGGTCTAATAGAGTAAGCGTTGAATCATCGGTTAAACTAACACTCGGATCTTGAACGCCTGCCCCTTGCTCTTCAATACTAAAAACACGCTGCAACCAGTTTTTATGTTTACGTAGGTGCCCCAGCACTACATTTGTTGCGACACTGTGTAACCAAGTGCTAAATTTACTTTCACCACGAAAATTATTAATCTTTTGCCACAACACCACAAAAACTTCTTGGCAGACATCTTCAGCACTGTCTTTATCTGCCAACATTCGCCAACACAAGGCATAAATTCGTCGATGATATTTTTCATAAAGCTGATAAAAAGCGGCTTGAGATCCTTGCTTAGCTTCTGTTATCCATAACTGTTCATCATCACTATCACCGGAGTAATGATCTTTATTGGCACTAAAGCGCGCCTTTAGGTCAATGACTTTTTTATCTTGTCTTATTTGGCTATCCAAAAGCTAAAGCCTCTCTCTGCTTCAAAGTTTTTATCCACTAGAATTGTCTAAAATAGTTTTCTAAAGTAACTGTTTAAAGTAATGCGCAATATTAACTAAGATACCTTACGTGATGAAAAGGTTTAAAGAGTATTTTATAAAATTTTAAACATGATGAAAAAAAACAGCAGCATTAGTCTTGGTTGATTTATCGAGGTAAGAAATCCTATCAATTAGCAGACACAAAAAAAGCGCCAATAGGCGCTTTTTTACGTTTATTACAAGGGAGAAGTATTTACTTCTTACCCATTGCAGCAAAACGTTTGTTGAATTTATCAACACGACCACCGGTCTCAGCAGCTTTTTGCTTACCAGTATAGAATGGGTGACAAGCAGAACATACGTCTAGGTGAATATCTTTACCTATAGTAGAACGAGTTGTTACAACATTACCACAAGAACAAGTTGCATTGAATTCAACGTAATTAGGATGAATATCTTTTTTCATGGGAACCTCTATCTCTTTAAAGAGAAATTGGGCGCATCGCCACTTAGCCATTTACTTATTGCTTACTTTCAAAAATATACTCTTCAAGAGTTTATTCTATTAAGAAAACCGAAATGCTGAGCACCATACGTAGTTAAAAATTAATGGGGGCGAATAATAAAGGATAGCCTAAATAACTGCAACATAAATAAGCCAAAATTGACTAAAAAAAGGCTTGTTAGGGTTATTTAGCAATAAAGCGATATTGTTACTTGGCAGTATTCATAACACGGGGCAAAATAGCACTAACCCTTGCTAACCAAAACCTGCTGATTAAAAGTGCCTGAACAATACATTCAAGTTGCGATTCCTGTCCCTATGCGACAGCTATTTACTTATCAAGTGCCTGAAACACTAAGCTCCCCTGCCATTCAAGTTGGTGAGCGTGTCGCCGTACCTTTTGGTCCACGAAAGGTAATTGGTATTGTTATTGATGCACAAGCACAATGCGATTTTGAGGTAAGTAAAGTTAAAAACATTACTGCCCGCCTTAACGATAATTTTAACTTAAGTCAGTCATTGGTTAGCTTTTTACAATTATGCGCCCATTATTACCACCATCCCGTTGGCGATGTTTTCCAGCAAGCCTTACCTATTTTGCTTCGAAAAATAGAAAACATTACCTTAAGCCCACCTATGGTATGGCAAGCACACCCCTCCAATGAAGATAACAAGGATATATTATCGAAATTAGAGAAAAAAGCCGCTAAGCAATACGCTCTCTATCAAATAATTAACAGTCACCATGGCATCAGTTGGGTAGAGTTGCGCACATTGGGCTATAGCAAAGCACAATTAAACGCTTTACAGAGTAAAGCGTTAATCATTGAGCAAGAGCAGATAGCTAACCAGTATACTTGGCAAGAAGATACCCTCAACAAAGCTGACAGGTTAGTACTTTCAAGTGAGCAAGCCATCATAGTTAGTGCTATAAACCATTCTTTAGCACAGTTTTCGTGTCATCTTATTGATGGGGTTACTGGCAGCGGTAAAACAGAAGTATATTTGCAAGCAATGGAAGCGGTACTTGCCAATAATCAGCAAGTGTTGGTGATAGTGCCGGAAATTGGTTTAACACCCCAAACATTGAACCGCTTTGAACAACGTTTTAATGTGCCTATTGCTCTGCACCATTCAGGGCTAAATGATAAAGAACGTTTAGCTACTTGGTTAAGCGCTCATCAAGGCAGTGCAGCTATTGTTATTGGCACCCGTTCAGCCGTTTTTACGCCTTTGCATCGTCTTGGTTTAATTATTATCGATGAAGAACATGACTCTTCATTAAAGCAACAAGATAGTTTTCGCTACCACGGCCGAGATATGGCGATCCTTCGCGCTAGACAGCTTGATATTCCTATTGTATTGGGCACCGCCACACCAAGCTTCGAGACTTTACAAAATGCTCTATCTGGAAAATATAGCTATCATCAACTTCTCAATAGAGCCGGCAAAAGTAATAAAGCGAAAATAGCCCTTATTGATATGAACCAGCAGCAAGTTGAGTTTGGCTTGTCTGGCACACTTAAACATGAAATGAAAAAAACCTTAGCGCGTGGTGAACAAGTATTATTGTTTTTAAACCGACGCGGTTATGCGCCAGCCATAAACTGTCAAGAGTGTCATTGGCTTGCTGAGTGCCAGCGTTGTGATAAACCTTACACCTTGCATCAAAAGCAACAACTGTTGATTTGTCATCATTGTGGCAGCCAAAAGCGTATACCTCCCCAATGCCCTAGTTGCGGAAGTGTCCGTATAGCGCCACTAGGCCAAGGGACTGAGCAGCTAGAATCTCGTTTAGAAGAATTATTTCCTGACAGCTCCATTGTACGTATAGATCGAGATAGCACGCGTAAAAAAGGTGAGTTGGCAAAATTACTACAAGAAGTCAGTGATAAAAAGCATCAATTACTGGTTGGGACACAAATGCTAGCCAAAGGACATCACTTTCCTGATGTCACGTTAGTGGCTGTGCTCGATGTTGACGGTGCTTTATTTAGTTTTGATTTTCGCGCCAGTGAGCAAATGGCTCAGTTACTGATTCAGGTAGCAGGGCGCGCCGGACGGGCGAGCAAACCCGGAAAAGTATTAGTGCAAAGTAACTTTGTTGATCACCCCTTGTTACAAGATTTAGTGCACAATGGCTATCATCACTTTGCCCACCAAGCACTCACTGAGCGCAAACAAGCGATGCTACCACCTTTTACTTTTCAAGCATTATTGCGAGCGGATGCAAATTATCCTTCTTACCCAGAAAAGTTTCTACGCGCCTTAACACAACAACGACTAGACGGTTGTGAGTTTGCCGGTCCAGTCCCTGCCGCAATGGAGAAAAAGGCAGGTAAATTTAGATACCACTTGATCCTTCAAGCGAAATCACGAAAAGATTTACATCGCGCGATTTTGCAGTTACTTACACAAATACCTAACAATGAATGGCAAGGTAAAGTTCGTTGGAGTTTAGACATTGATCCTATCGATCTTAATTGGTAACAAAAAAGCCTAAGGTAACCGTGTTTTTTTATGTCAGCTCGGTTACACTAGCTGAAATTTCCCTCTTAGCGACTCTCCGCATTTCATGGCTAATCAAGATTACGTTTCCCGCGCCCCCGCAAAAAAGAAAAAGAATGCCCGTAATGGTAAAAAAACGTCTAAAAATTCTAATGACATTCCACTCAAAGCAAAATTAATTAGCCTATTACTATTAGTACTCATTGGTATATTTTCGTACGGCTTATGGTCGTTAAAAACGGATCCCAGCACTAAAACACCGTTAATTGAACCAGTAAAAATCACAACAGAAAAAAAACCATTAAACAAAACAGATGAGTTACCTAAGCCTCCTAAAGAAAAATGGACTTATGTTAAAGATTTAGAAACCAAAGAAATTGAAGTCGGCGAATATAAGGTCGAAGAAAAAGGTCCTTATAAAATGCAATGTGGTTCATTTAGAACACAAAAACAGGCTGAAACCTTAAAAGCACGAATAGCATTTTCTGGACTCGAAGCACAAGTTAAAGGTGTTAGCGGACAAAGTGGCACCTGGTATAAGGTTTTCTTAGGTCCCTACCCACGTAAACGTATTGCTGAAAAAGATAAACACAAACTCAAGCGTAACAACATTAATTATTGCCAAATATGGCTATGGCAATAAGTAATATTTTATCTTTCTCCTTGAAAAAGTCATAAAGACCCCAATTACATTAGCATCAAAGAATTGAGTTAAAATGAGGTTAATGTGACTACTATCGTTTCAGTTAGACGTAATGGCAAAGTGGCAATTGGTGGTGATGGTCAAGTATCACTTGGCAATACCGTAATGAAGGGAAATGCCCGTAAAGTACGTCGTTTATATAATGGCAAAGTACTCGCTGGTTTTGCTGGTGGTACAGCTGATGCTTTTACATTATTTGAGCGTTTTGAAAGTAAGCTTGAGCAACACCAAGGTCATTTAACCAAAGCCGCCGTCGAGCTTGCTAAAGATTGGCGAAGCGACCGAGCGTTAAGAAAACTTGAAGCCTTACTTGCTGTCGCTGATGAAACAGCATCATTAATCATTACTGGTAACGGCGATGTTATTCAACCTGAGCATGATCTTATCGCTATAGGTAGTGGCGGTAACTTTGCCCAATCAGCCGCAACTGCCCTCTTAGAAAACACAGAATTAAGTGCCAAAGAAATAGTAGAAAAATCACTTACTATTGCTGGTAACATCTGTGTATTTACCAACCAAGAGCAAACTATAGACGAACTATAGCCTTAAGCTGAAACTGATTAACATGCTGCCTGAGTATGAGTAAAATACTCCTTAGGCAACAACGAGGAATAAATAATGTCAAATATGACCCCACGTGAAATTGTTCATGAATTAGATAGCCACATTGTTGGCCAAAGTGATGCCAAACGCGCTGTTGCCATCGCCCTTAGAAACCGCTGGCGTAGAATGCAGCTTGATAAAGATCTGCGTAACGAAGTTACGCCTAAAAATATCTTAATGATAGGGCCAACGGGTGTTGGTAAAACTGAAATAGCTCGCCGCTTGGCAAAACTTGCCCATGCACCATTTATCAAAGTGGAAGCGACTAAGTTCACCGAAGTGGGCTATGTGGGTAAAGAAGTAGAAACTATTATTCGTGACCTTGCTGATATGGCAATAAAGATGGTTAAAGAAAGTGAGATGGAGCGTGTTAAACATCTTGCTGAAGAAGCCGCTGAAGAGCGTATTTTAGATGTACTTTTGCCACCAGCTCGAGACGGCTTTGGTAATGATGAAAAAAGTGATGATAGCAATACTCGTCAAATTTTCCGTAAAAAATTACGTGAAGGCAAATTAGATGATAAAGAAGTTGAACTTGATTTAGCAGCACCACAAGTTGGTGTTGAGATCATGGCACCTCCAGGTATGGAAGACATGACTTCTCAATTACAAAATATGTTCCAAAACATGTCTAGTGATAAAACTAACAAACGTAAACTTAAGATTAAAGATGCTCTAAAAGCGTTGCAAGAAGAAGAAGCCGCTAAAATAGTTAATCAAGATGACATCAAGCAAAAAGCGATCGATGCAGTAGAGCAAAATGGTATTGTCTTTATCGATGAAATTGACAAAATTTGTAAACGTGCTGATAACTCAGGCGGCGGTGATGTTTCTCGTGAAGGTGTACAGCGCGATTTACTGCCTTTAGTTGAAGGTTCAACTGTTAGTACTAAGCATGGCATGATCAAGACAGATCACATTTTATTCATTGCCTCTGGTGCCTTTCAAATGACTAAGCCATCTGACTTAATCCCAGAGTTACAAGGTCGCTTACCTATACGAGTAGAATTACAAGCATTAACCGCCGATGATTTTGTGCGTATCTTAACAGAACCTTTTGCTTCACTTACTGAGCAATATATAGCATTACTTGCTACTGAGGGTGTGTCAGTGACCTTTACCGATGATGGTATTAAGGCTATTGCTGATTCTGCTTGGCAAGTTAATGAGACGACTGAAAATATTGGTGCCCGTCGTTTACATACTATGATGGAACGTTTGGTGGAAGACTTATCATTTAATGCAGACCAACGCAGTGGTGAGACTATCAGCATAGATCAAGCTTATGTGACTAAAATATTAAGTGAAGTAGTTAAAGACGAAGATTTAAGTCGTTTTATTCTTTAATAGCTAGATACTTATTACGTGATACCAATCGGGCTAATTTACTGCTCTTTTTGGTACCCAATAAAATAATTAAATACAAGGTTAGCTGGTTCACTACAATGAAAATTACCCATTTAATTATAGATAATACCCAAAACAGTCTAACTATTGAGTTCTCTGCGAATGAAAATATCGCTAATGCACAACTGAGCTTTGAATATTTGCGTATTAGCTCTGATGCAAACTCAGCTAAAAAGCCAAAAGCAGGCCAAATTCAAGTAACTAGCCATAAAAAAAATGTGCTTTTAGTCAATATTGAAAGTGTTGCTAAGCATGGTTATCGTTTGATTTTTGATGATGGTCATAGCGCAATATTTAGTGAAGACTATCTGCAAACGTTAGCACTTGAATATGAAAGCCGATGGCAAGCTTATTTAAGTGATCTTAAAGATAGCGGTCATTCCCGCGAAGCGATGATTGATTTTAAACAGTTATAAAGCAACCAATTTTACTCAATATTGGCTTTACGTTTTGCACCTAATAAAAAATGCCCTGGCACTCAAAGAGTCAGGGCATTTATATTTACATTATTGAAAAGATAATTCTATACCATTATCTTATACCGTAAAGCGGCTAACCTCTGTGGTAAGTACTTGAGCCTGTTGCGACAACTCTTCACTCATCTGTTCATTTTTTTTAGCTGAGTCACCTGATTGCTCTGTCACATCCCTGATCATCACTACGTGTTGGTTAACTTCTGAAGCAACGGTACTTTGCTCTTGAATAGCTGTAGCAATGGCGCTATTCATATCCATAATCAATGCAACATCTTGCGTTATTTCGTCAAGCATTGCCCCCGCAGAGCTTGCTTGCTCCGCACTCTCTTCACCTTGATTACGACATTCCGCCATTAAAGTGACTATCTCTTGAGTACGTTTTTGCAATAAACCGATTATTGTTTCAATCTCTTGCGTTGAGTCTTGAGTTCTACTGGCGAGTGTCCTAACTTCATCAGCTACCACAGCAAAACCGCGACCTTGTTCTCCAGCCCTTGCCGCTTCTATCGCTGCATTTAAAGCCAATAAATTTGTTTGTTCGGCAATGCCACGAATAACACCTAATACCGAGGCAATAGTGACACTTTCTTTTTCCAATTCTTTAACTACATTTTCTGAATCCAATAGCTTTTCTGATAATTGGCCTATTTGGTTGATGGTCTGCTCTACCCCTATTTTACCTTTTCCGGCATTACTATTCGTTAACTCTGCTTTGTGAGCTGCTTCTCGCGTGTTAGTGGCTATCTCATCTACTGTTGCTACCATTTCTGTTACAGCTGTTGCAACAAGATCTGTTTGTTGCATTTGGGTCTCGACACCTTCATTTGCATTATAGATGTTTTCCGCCAAACTACCTGTAGCGGTATTGAGTGTAGTTACAGAGTGGTTCACTTCAACAATAAGTGATCTGAAGTTAGTTAACATATGTTTGAATACTGTTGCCATTTCAGATAATTCATCTCCACCACTAACATCGATTTCAATAGTTAAATCATTACTCTGGGCGATACTATTCATACTACTTTGTAGATTGCTAATTCGATCCAAAATACTTTTTCCGATTAACCAAGCACTCACTAAAGCAACCGCGAGAACAACCGCAAATAGGCTATAGGCCAGTGTATTTATAAAATTAACATCTTCTTTCACTGCTGCTTCACTATTAGACAATAGTTTTTGCAGTTCATTATCAACTTGATGAACTACATTGCGCATTTTATTCCTGCTTCCCATATTCTCGTTATAACCGAGTTCTTTTTGGGAGATTGCTAAATTTGAAAAAGCAATTTGGTAGGCTTTGATGAGGCCGCTAACTTTCTGCTTTTTAGGTGAGGAGAAATTGCTCGCTTGGACTGTGCTAAGTAACTTGCTAACATTTTTATTGAGTTTATCTACATACTTATCATCAAGGCGTAACATAAAATCTTTTTCGTTTCGTCTAAGCTGTAACATTTCACTGCGTAAACGGTAATTATCGTTACCAATAAGCGTTTCAACACTGTGAACGGCAACACGAAGTTCTCCGTACAAACCTGATTTAGCATCTAGGCCAATTTTCTTTTGCAACCTTACAATATTAGTAAACTGAGTTTGATATTGACCAAGAATATTTCCCATACTGGTCAATTCAGGCATAGATAAACCCACTTCAGCAAAGTCATCTGATAAGGTATTGATTTGATGTTGAACATTTTTCATCTGTTTATTGAATTGGTCTGAGTATTTTAATTGTTTACGGGCAGAAAAATCTTTTTCATCGCGCCTTAATTCAAGTACTGCGGCTTTAATATTACCTATACCCTTGGCAATATTAATATCATGTTGTAAAGCTGAGCTTTCATAGTTCAGCAACATTAACATGAGGATCATGGCCAGTACTAAGATAGCAGTATTGGCAATTAATTTGTTCTTGATAAGCATAGGGTTTAACCTTAAAAATGTAACATATATTGTATAAAGCGTGAATTAACAGAAGTTTAACGTATTATTAGCCAATTTCTCTTTGCCTTTCCTATAGGGTTTATTGCAATGGTAGCAACATGATAGAAGTACAGAAGCAGAAAATGAAGTTTAGTTCAGCTTCCTTACTTCTAGTCTAGACCTGTATCGGTAAGCATCATATTTTTCTTTAACTTTTATTTTACTTTTTTATAACTTTTATTACACTACAAATTACATATCAAGAGCTAATGAACAACACTTTTTTTGCATGGGTCAGAGAGGCTTACAAGTACTTTCCATGCTTGTTAAATGTAAGATTGTTTTTGAATTATTTTTTCTTAAGATATCGCACTAACTTACTTTCAGGTAGCGGTTTGCTAATAAAGAAACCTTGCACAGCATCACAACCTAAATGGCGTAGCAGATTAAGTTGTTCGACAGTTTCAACACCCTCAGCTAACACCCTTTTACCTAAACCATGTGAAAGGTCGATCATAGACTTAACAATAGTAAGATCTGAGTCATTGATGGCTACTTCGTTAATAAAACTGCGGTCTATTTTTATTTTATCTATTGGTAAATCTCGTAAATACGCTAAAGATGAATAACCGGTACCAAAATCATCAATGGATACTTTAATACCCATATTTTGCAGTTTTACAATACTATCCATTGCCCTGGTAATATCAGTCATCACTACGTTTTCAGTAATCTCTAATTCAATATATTTAGAAGGAATACTATACTTATGCAATAACATTTGAATATTAGTAACCAGTTGTTCATTTTGAAATTCAACCGCCGTTATATTCACAGCAATGGCTACTCGTCGTTGATATAACTTGAACCAACGTTCACTCGCTTGACAAGCTTTGGCTAAAATATAATTATCAAACTCATTATGCATGCCTAACGTTTCAAGCTCAGTTAAAAAATCACCGGGAGAAAGTAAACCCTTTTCAGGATGCTGCCAACGTACTAAAGCTTCCACCCCTTCAAGTTTATTGGTAAATAAGTTTAATTGTGGCTGGTAATATAAAATAAACTCATCATTAGCTATTGCTGACCTGAGCTGTTTTTCCATCAAGACTAAATGCCGTCCCTGTGCCTGCATCCCTTCTTCAAAAGCAACAGAAGCAATATTGTTGGTTTCGGCGTGATGTAGAGCAAGGTTGGCTTTTTGTAATAAATCTTCTGATTTATCAGCATCATCAGGGTAAAAACAATAACCAACACTGCCTTGAATTGTTATTTCTTGTTGTTCATAGCGGAAACAGCGTTCAATGAGTTCATGAATATGGTTTACCGCTCTATTGACATGTGACAATTGTTCAAACTCAATGACAAACATAAAAGAGTCACCACTCAAACGACCGACTGCTTGTGGTATGAATACACTATGATTTAAACGGCTGGCAATTTCTCCCAGTATATAATCTCCTACTTTTAAACCATAAGTATCGTTAACAAATTTAAACTGTTTAATGTCAATTAAAAAAACAGCCAACTTTACCTGACTCTTATTTACTTTATTCGCTTCTGCCAGCTCTTGCATTTTATCGGACAACTTACTCATCACTTGTCCACGGTTTAGTGCGCCGGTCAATGAATCATGCTTACCAAGGTATTGCGCTCGACTTATCGCACTCAAAGTGGCAAACCTTTCCGCGCCTTGCATCCAAATAAGTAACGTAAAACCAAGGATGCTATGTGCGGCAACATCGAAATACAAGAGGAATTGTTCCAATTGATGGAACCAAGGCTCCGTTAAAGCAACAATTGAAATAAAAGAATGTATTAAGTACCGTAAGCCAAAAATGGCAGAGAAATACATTAAAACTTGACTTGAAAAGTAACTTCTTTTGTCAAATAAAAGGTAACAGGCTAAAGAAAGAAAAGTGCAACCAAAAATAAAACTAGGGAGGCTTATGGTTAAATAAAAGTGATTGAATGCTTGGCTTGGGTCAAAGGCAAAAAACATTGTCGAGATAACACTGAGTATGACAATTACACCGACTCCACTCATGAATATTTCATTAGACAATTCCTTATTCTTTTTTGCAATATAAACGCCAAAAATCAGGAAAATCAAGAACGAGTATTGGCAGATCTGAAGTAAGAGTTCAGCGAATATCTGCCAATAATCACTTGAAAAATGACTGCTAGAATATGGGACAAAAGATTTGATCAGATAACTAAGATTTAGCCCACCTATACTCAACAGCCAATATTTGACATATTTACGTAAAAAGGTGCGATAGAAAATATAAAAGACAAATAATAGTACTGAGAAAACCACGGTTTGCGTCGAAAATAAAAAAGTTCGTGGTGTTATATATTCGATCATAAAATAAATTGGGTCATGGCTATTAATATACCTATCTGGACGTCTATTCTGCTAAAGTACTTTAGGTTGCATCAGTCAACACGAATGCTATTAAAGAGGCTTTTAGCTTTAAATTCAAGTCATACCCGTAAAATATATAATTGGTTTTATTTTTAACATAACAATATATACTGACATAACCCTTAATCTTCAGATGAAAGAGAACTAACATGCAATATAACACCTCTGAGTTATGTGACTTTTATGCCGACTTAGTTGATGTCGTTGACCCTATTTTTTGTAATTATGGTGGTCGCAGTTCATTTGCTGGCAAAGTTGTTACTTTAAAGTGTTTTGAGCATTTAGGCTTAATCAATGAACTCATTAGTATGGATGGCACAGGTAAAGTATTGGTCATTGATGGTGGCGGATCCACAAGACGAGCCCTAATTGATTTAAGTATTGCACAATGTGCAGCTGACAATGGCTGGGAAGGGTTTGTTTGTTATGGTAGTGTGCGTGATGTAGATGCTTTAGAGAGTGTGGATATTGGTATCCAAGCACTCGGAGCAATTCCAGTTGGGGCCAGTGATCAAAGTATTGGAGAAACTGATATTGCGATTAATTTTGCCGGAGTGACTTTATTACCCGATGATCATATCTATGCTGATAATACTGGAATAATATTGTCACCTGAAGCACTCAACTTGGTATAAAGTAAGGCTAACAGAATAAATTAGCCTTAGTACCTGAGACAGCTAAGACTTAATAAATAGAAGGTCTTATTTCTGGAGGAATTGACTCAGGGTGCTGCAAGTACCACTTCTCTAACCAAATTTCAATCTCATCAGGTACGACTCCTGGATGAATAATATCACCTTGAATTAACTCTCCGCCCATGGCTATATAGGCTTCAGAAGCATCATGTCTGTCAATGTGAGTACCTATAAGTGGAATTTTCATACTACGGGTCAAAGTAACAAGTGCATTGGTTATTGCCTTATCTACCCGGTTGCTACTATCATTTGTTAATTGTTGACAATTTATTTTAAGTTGATGAATTGCCATTTTTCTTACATAACGTAAGGATTCATAACTACCTGAAAAATTCGCGATGGAGATTTTTATATCCAATGATTTTAGCTGATCTATAATGGCTTTTACCCGATGACTCGCACTAAGTATGACCTTCTCATTCAGCTCAATCATTAAATATTTACCGGCAATATCATACTGTTTTAATTGTTGCTCAATATAATCAACTAAATCTACTTCAAATAAACTTTCGCTCGACAAAGTCACAGAAATACGTTGGTGCACACCTATTCGATGCAAGGTATACAAGGTTGAAAACGCTGTTTTTAGCATATATTTTGTCAAGAAATATAACTCACCACTATGTTCAGCAAGATCGGAGAAATCATATAAATCCAACGGTTTAACTACATCAGCTTCATACCAATGAACCTTTAATTGGAAACCTACAATATTATGGTTATTAATATTTACTTGGGGCTTTAAATAACAAAACAACTTCTCTTCTTTAATGTCTCGACGAAGCGCTTCTATTCGCGCAAGCTGAACTTGGTTATAAGAAATGCTACTGTTATCAAAATAATTTATTTGTTGTTTTTTCTCTAAACCATTAAGTAAAGCATCACCTGCATGAGCGGTAATTTCATCAACGTTATCACCATTTTCTCCTGAAATAGCAATACCGAAAGCGAGCTCAAAATTTAAAGAAAAACTCTTAAAACTCATTGCATCTGGCACACCATCAACCAGTTGATGACACAATTCGTTAAGTATGCTTTTATCGTCAAAGCGATTATCCGTTAGATTATAAACGACCAAGAACTGTAAGCTTTGTAAACGAGCAACCCGCACTGGCTCAGGATTGAGGCCAAAACTTAGTAAGCTGCTATTGTTCGTTATTCGTTGTTGTAAAGAGTACGCAAACTGCAATAATAATAAATCAGAATTATGATGGCCCAGTAAACTATTTACTTGCTGAAAATTAATAGGCTTAAAAACGACAGCAGCATAACGCTGCCCGGTGTCAGACTTGATAGCGACTTCAAAAGCTCTTAGAGCTTGCTGCGCTGTTGGTAAGTTTGTTGTGGGATCATGGGTATAAGAAAACAGCTCTTCAACACTAATAGTTTTGCTATCACCATTTAAAGAAGCGGAGGTAAAAAGTTTCTGAATGCATAGTAAAGCCAAAATAGTCGCGGTAATAACCGCAACAACATAGCTAACAATAGCGATCAAATTTATCGGAAGTTTATCACTATACAGTTGTGCAAAAAGTGAAGATAAAGCAACAACTACGATTAGAATGATAAATAAAACAAAGTACTTGGCATTAAAACGATTCATATTTAATCACCTATCCTAGGAGATTATATCAAGGCAATTTGCTAGCCTAATAAAATTACAACCTTTTGTACAGAAATACTAAATGATTAGACTGCCCTTCTTAGGGCAGACAAGTACTTTTTTTCCCTGTAGCTAACACGTGGCTGCAATCTTCTTCAAATGTTAGTAGAGCATCAACTAAAAACAGAAAGCCATTCAAATTATCACTAGACCAGTAACGTTTTAATTGTTTGTTACTGGTAACTATCAAAGCAACAAATTTTTTATAAGCTGCCCTATCATGATTTTCAAAACACTTCTGACTAATCGCTTTAAGTCGGCCTTTTCCTTTTAAGCATTCCTGAAAGATAATGCTGTAGTTATTAATTAATGGACTGATTAATTCTGCATGTATTAAAAGTTGCTCAAGCTCGTTTGCCTTAGCATAAGCTTTTAAGCGTTTTAACCTTTCTTTGGCAAACTCCTGCTCACGCGTTGCAACAAGTGTCATTGTCTCGACTAACACCTGATTTTCCTTACGGGTAGACGAACTTTCACGTTGCTGAGTTATTAGTTTTCTCTGCAATTTTTCTGCACGAAAAAAAAAGTAAACACTAATTAATACAAAAACAAGAGTTATAACTAAAACAAATAACATTAAGGTACCTTAGACGGATTAACTTGCTCAATATTAACAGATTCGGCAATGCGTGCCAAAAAGAGATACGGATCAATATCTTTAAAATCCGCCGTATTTAACGAATATTTCATCGTTACTGAAAAATCACCTAAGTTTGCAAAAGCTCTGGTATTTACCGCTTGCACTAGTTTGTCTAGTTTTGCATTAGCTTCTTGACTACTTTGGTGCTCAAAGAGCAGTAAATACTCGCCTTCATTTAACAAACCCGCATAGTCAAACTCTGTTATTTGCTCGTTGATTACGCTGGCCAAATCTTTAGTCACTTCGCTAATACTTTTATTATTAAAATGAAAAACAAGCTCTTGCCAATTCTCAACAACAAGATAACCCACATTGAAAGGATATTGAAATTTTCTTGCTTTTTTAAAAGCCAGTTGATAATTAAACTTTGTTTCCATAGGAGTGGGCATAGTATAACTTGGCTTTTCAGCCTTCTCATATGCTAGATTTATTCTTTGCGTCCTTAACCTCAACAATAAACCAACTAAGGTAAGTAGTAATACACAAGCTAGTATCGATAAACTGATAATAATGATTTGTTGTTTTTGATACTTCCCGGTAAAGCTACTCGATAGTTCACTGCTTTCGGCTAATTTCACGGCGAGCCTTTTTGACTCTTCCACTGGCTCAACTTTGGATACCTTCCCTATCGCTAAATTAAATAAAGCTTGCACTGTGCTGAATGATTTTTTCTTATAATTAAGTTTATCAAGTAATATTTGACTATATTTTTCCCGCCAACGATAAGCAACTTGATAATTTTCTTGTGAGAAGTGCATTTCAGCAACCATTCGATAAAAGCCAGTATAGCCTAACGAAATATCCTTACCACTAAGAAGCCTGACTACTTCATTTAATAAAGCATAACCTTCAATGGTTTGTTTAACACCTAGATTAGCGCTGGCTAGGGCAACAGAGGTTTCTATACGTTCAGAAAGCATATTATGTTGATTAAAGACTTCAATTGCTTGTTGTAATGGTTCAAGTGCTTCGCGAAATTGTTTTTGTGCGATTAAAACTATGCCTAACCATTTATCTGCATGGGCAATATTAATAGGATCGCCATTATGATGGGCAGCGTTCTTAGACTCCCAAAAGGCATTATATGCATCATCAAAACGCTGCAAATAAAAATAGGCATACCCTAAGTATAAATAAGTTTGTGCAATCTTCCTTTTTTGATCCATTTCAAATCTTAATTTTAAAATTTTTAGTTGCATAGTTAGCGATGTTTGATAATCACCTAGGTGGTGATAAACCAAAGCTAAAATAGTCAGTAATTCAATATGCCCTGTCGGATCACTCTTACTGATACCTCGCTCAACTTGTTGTAGGTCGGCTAAAGCCTGTTGATGTTTTCCAAGCATGGCAAACGCGACGCTGCGATAACTTAGTGCGAGTAATCGACACTTAACACCACTGCTAAATTCACTATTTTTTACTGCTTCTTCAGCCAATACCAACAACTGTTTATATTGCTTTCTGGCAATATAAACGTCGGCTAATTTAAACAACAGCGCTAATTTAATTTTTTTATCTAGGCTATTTGCTACTAACCCCTTTTGAGCAAACTCAAAAACGTTGTTAATGTTTCCTTGGTTACTAGCTACCCTTGCAGAGAGTAAATAGACTTTGGCGAGAATATCATGTGAGAAATGTTGTCGATTGCTGATGATTTTTTCTGACAAAGACTTCACCGTATCAGTGTCAATCATTTCTGTATTTACTTTCAATAGCTGCTGTACTTGATTACTCAGCACGGCCAGTTCAGGCGCAGGTTGTGCAAGAGAGGTACTTGCTAAAAGAAAAGAAAGAAATTGTACTTTTAAAGTAAATACAATAAACAGAAACAACCTTTTTTTCATTATATCCATTCCGTTAATAATTATACATTAAACATTAAACATTAAGCATTGGAGAGTATCCAATGTTACGCATCACTCTTTTTACCTCATAAAGATAAACAAAAATAGTATTTTCGGTTTACATTTATAGAATTCATTCTATAATAATGGTGTTGAGCTACACAGCTTGATAAGGGCAAATCTAATGAAAGTTAGAGACGCAAAGTTACCGGTCTAATGGGAAACCTATGATAGCGGGACTGCAAATTTTAGATATAGTGGGGGCTTATCTTAATTCGATAATTCACTATCTGTTTCTTCCGTTTTCTTTGCGTGGCCCCTCTCCTGAATTTATAATTATCTTTTAGTTACCTACAACCTATTAAACAATAGCCCAAAAATCACTAGTAATACGAACCTAACACAGAACTCTCTGTATCAGGCCCTTGCTAAAGCCAGTTTCCGTTAATCTTTAGATTGCTTATTTTGAGCTTTTTTCTCACTAATATAATGCATTACTATTTTATCCAACATAGATAATGGCATTGATCCATGTTTAAGCAATTGATCATGGAAATCTCGTAAATCAAAGTCTTCACCTAATGTTTGTTCCGCTTCTTTTCGTAAGCGCTTAATAGTTAGTTCACCCACCTTGTATGACAAGGCTTGCCCTGGCCATGAAATATATCGATCGATTTCTGTTTTTACATTATGTAATGACAATGCCGTATTACTGGCTAAAAAGTCCATTGCTTGTTCTCGACTCCAGCCTTGAGTATGCATCCCAGTATCAACAACTAAGCGACAGGCACGCCACATTTCATAGGTCAAACGACCAAAGTTATGATAAGGGTCTTCATACATTCCAGTCTCTATTCCTAAGTACTCAGAATACAAGCCCCAACCTTCACCAAAAGCTGAAATGTAGGTTCTATTTCTAAATTTCGCTACATCATTCATTTCTTTTGCTAGTGATATTTGCAAATGATGTCCTGGCACGGCTTCATGAAGTGTTAGTGCAGTTAATACATAAAGTGGTCGACGGTCTAGTCTGTAAGTATTGACCCAATAATTTCCAGGTTGATCATCTCGTGATGAACCCGCATAGCGTCCCGTTGTATATTTAGGGGCTATATTGGCAGGTACTGCCATAACACCATAAGGCGTTCTTGGTAATGTTTTAAATAGCTTAGGTAACTTAGCATCCATTTTTTTAGCAATAAAAGATGCTTCTTTTAATAACTCTGTGGGTGTGGAGGCATAAAATTGAGGATCAGTACGTAAGAATTGGACAAACTCACTGAAACTGCCATCAAAGTTTACTTGCTCAATAATAGCGTCCATCTCAGCTCTGATACGCTTTACTTCTGCCAGTCCCTGCTGATGTACTTGCGTTGCCGTCATAGGTAACGTGGTATAATGCACTAACCTATTTTGATAGTATTTTTTACCATTAGGGAGAGAACTAGCAGCAATATTATCACGAGCATTCGGCTGATACTCATTAACCATAAAGTCATAATAAGCCTTATATGCAGGCATTACTTTAGTGCTTAATACTTGCTTAGCTTGTCGCTGTAAATTATCTTTCTGACTCGAAGTAACAAAAGCTGACATTTCGGTAAACGGTTGATAATAAGTACTTTCAGTAACATCTTCTTTTATGTAAGCCGCAATAGATTGTTCAAATCCTTTAAGTACGATTTTAGGTTGGCTAATGCCACTTTTCAGGCCTTGCTTCATCCAATGAATTTGTTGAGAAAAATAGGTTGGTAGTTTAGATAATCGTGCTAAATAATCTTGATAATCTGTAAAGGTTTTCACGTCGACTTGCTTTGAAATGTTTGATATCCACACATGAAAACCTGACTCAGCCGTGAGCGGCATGTAATGTTCTTTATTGGTGTAACTATCTAACTGGTTTTTCAGGCTATAGGTAAGTACCGAAAAGTTTATTTGATTCTCTTGACTTAGTTTTGCACTATCTAATGCAATCAATTGCTGATAAATAGCCAAACCTTGTTGATATTGCGCTAACAAGAAATCTGCTGATAGATCAGGCAACTTAGCGTTATTACCTACAATTTCCGGTTGATTAAATGGGCTCGATTTCAGATAGAAATTTTCATGAGCTTGGATAATCTTTGCTAATTGTTGGTCTGTACTAATGGTCTTATCCGCTAAATTAGCGGCAAAACTGTAATTTGCTAGGCAAATATTAATCAGCAAAAGCACTAGGTAAGTGGCTACATTGTTCATTGAAAATTACTCAGGAATAGGAAGGAGCATGATAATAACGATGTATTTATTCTCATGCCATAAATATAGTTAAAGCTATAACTTGAAGAAAAGTTCTTTATATACTTTTAACTCAGCGATGGACTCTTTGATGTCATCTAGGGCTAAGTGAGCGCCCGTTTTAACAACAGACTCTAATACTTCTGGCTTCCAACGTCTTGCCAGCTCTTTTATAGTACTAACATCTAAGTTTCGGTAATGAAAATGATCTTCAAAATCAGGCATGTATTTATTTATAAATCGTCTATCTTGACCGATACTATTACCACACATGGGTGACTTTCCTTGAGGTACCCACTCTTGAACAAAAGCTAAGCTCTTTTCAGTTGCATGAGCCAAACTCACTTTACTATCGCGGCAACGTTGGGTTAACCCAGATTTTCCATGATGTTCGATGCACCACTGATTCATATTATCTAGCACATCATCACTTTGGTTAATGGCAAATATTGGCCCTTGCGCTAAGATATTTAAATGACTATCGGTGATAATGATAGCAATCTCTAAAATAACATCTTCTACAGGCTCGAGTCCTGTCATTTCCAAATCAAGCCAAATTAAATTACTATTGTTACCGGCCATAAACTTCCCTTAAAAAAATGCACAAGCATTCGTATATAATTGTTAGTATAATACGCCAGAACCAAGTCGGGTCAAATTAAATGTTGGATCAAATTAAATCGTATGAATAAGTCACTTGTCTAAGGTAAAAAAACTGACCAAAGGTCAGCAAAGGCGCATTAAAGCCAATCATGATAAAAAATTGCAAGGTAAAACTACTAGAAATAAAGATAAGGTGCAATGGGATGATGACGACTTAGGAGCTCCTCAACAAGGCGTTATTATTAGTCGGTTTGGCCAACATGCAGATGTCGAGAACGATCTTGGTGAAATATTTCGCTGTAATTTACGCCGCTCCATTGCCTCACTTGTCTGTGGTGATAAAGTGCTATGGCGTCTCGGCAAAGAAACCCAACATAGTATCACTGGCATAATAGAGGCAGTACATGACCGTGATTCTGTGCTAAGTCGTCCAGATGTTTATGATGGTGTTAAGCCAATTGCGGCCAATATCAGTCAAATTCTCATTGTCTCTTCAGTGTTACCTGTTTTTAATAGCGATATTATTGACCGCTACTTAGTGGCTGCAGAGCAAACGGGTATTACCCCTGTTATTGTGCTGAATAAAACTGACTTGTTAGACAGTATTAGCTCTGACGAACAAGAGAATATAGCCAAGCAGTTGAAAATTTATCAAGATATTGGTTATCAAGTGCTTTACGCTAGCAGTAAATCTCGCGATGGCATAAGTGAACTAAAAATGCAGCTTGCCCAACATACCAGTATTTTTGTTGGTCAGTCTGGAGTAGGGAAATCAACCTTAGTTAATGCTCTCATGCCAGATTTAGGGATATTAACAAAAGAAGTCTCGGATAACTCAGGATTAGGGCAACATACCACTACAGTGGCACGCTTATACCACTTTAATGAAGGGGGGGATTTAATTGACTCACCAGGTATTCGTGAATTTGGATTATGGCATTTAACGCCAGAACAAGTTTGCCATGGTTTTATTGAGTTCTCCGAATTCCTTGGCTTATGCAAATTTAGAGATTGTAAACACCAAACAGATCCTGGTTGTGCGCTAATAGCTGCTGGAAAAAATGAACAAATCAATCCAGTTCGTTTAGCAAGTTTTCAACGTATCTTAGCCAGCCTCAATGATAACAAATTAACCTCACGCTTTAATAATTAAGGAAAAATGAGTGTCTTCACAAAATAGTCTTAGCGATAAAATTAAAATTACCTTGCAGTATATTATGCCTAAACACGCCATTTCACGTTTAGTTGGCAAGTTAGCCGCTGCAAAAATGGGTTGGTTAACCACTCAGCTTATCAGTATGTTTATTAAGGCTTATGGCATTAATATGAATGAAGCTAAGCTTAAAAAGGCTAACGACTTTGATACCTTCAATAACTTTTTCACCCGTGAATTAGAAGAAGGTGCTCGAATTATTGATAAAGATGAGAATACAATATGTTATCCCGTTGATGGTGCGATCAGCCAACAAGGAGATATTATTGACGGGCAACTAATTCAAGCAAAAGGTTTCAATTATAGCTTAACCTCTTTGCTCGGTGGTGACGAAAAAACGGCAGCACCTTTTCAAGGCGGAAAATTCTCTTGTATCTATCTAGCACCAAAAGATTATCACCGTATCCACATGCCAATGGCTGGCACCTTACGCGAAATGATTTATGTGCCAGGTGAGCTATTCTCAGTTAACCCGCTAACGGCTCAAAATGTACCCGATCTTTTTGCTAGGAATGAACGCGTAGTTGCCATTTTTGATACTGAAATGGGTGAACTCGCTCTGGTATTAGTCGGTGCAACTATTGTTGCCAGTATAGAAACAACTTGGGCAGGTACTGTTACTCCTCCCGCAGGAAAAGACATATTCAGATGGCAGTATCCTAAAGATGGGGCTGAGGCGATTACTTTTGATAAGGGTGATGAGATGGGTCGCTTTAAACTAGGTTCGACTGTTATTAGTACCTTCGCCCCTAAGATGCTTAGTGAATTTGCAACTGATGCTGGCCCAGGTACTGTCACTCGTCTTGGTGAAATTTACGCTGCACTAGATAAGAGCGGAAAATAGTTACCGAAAAACGGTCAACAAACAAAACTGTTGCTCATTTAGTGTACTCAATATAAGCTTAGAGGAAATACGATCAAATTCGTATCTCCTCTAACACTTATATTCAATAAAAGTATAACTAAAACAATTAAATAAGGGACACGTACATGGCGCAAGAAAATTCCACAGTAAAACCCACACAGGCTGAGTTAACTTTACTTAATGTGCTTTGGAATATGGGTCCTGCGACTGTAAGACAAGTTCATGATGTAGTTAGCATAACGCAAAAAACAGGCTACACTACCGTATTAAAAATACTTCAAATTATGCATGAAAAGTCACTGGTCATCCGTGATGAAAGTAATCGTGCCCATGTGTATGCTGCTGCAAACAGCCAAACACAAACCCAATCATCACTTATTAAAGACTTAATTAGTAAAGCCTTTGGTGGCTCTACCTCAAAGTTAGTAATGCGTGCTATTGACGACTCAACTAGCGAGCAAGAAATTAATGATATTCGCCAGTTACTCAACTCTTTAGAAAAGTAGGACAACTAAACTTTAACTATGTTTGAGCAATTATTTAACAGCCCTTTTTTATATAGCTTATCGCTAACCTTAGTGCATTTTTTATGGCAAGGTTTACTGGTGGCGCTTATCTTAAAGTCCTTGTTATTTATCATTGATAAAAACAAATCAAAGCTGCGTTATACACTAGCAACGTTTGCAATGTTAACAAATGCGATACTTGCCGTACTGACCTTTACCATGGTTTATCCTAACACAAGCTCTGGTATAAATAGTTATCTCAGCCCCATTCCCCTTACGAGTTTAGTAAATGAGCTAACCCAGCAAAGTGCCTTGTTAACTTATCAAGAATTGTTACCCTCAATTTTAGCCTACTCATTACCTTACCTCTCATTACTTTGGCTAGCGACCATTGCGATTCTTTCTAGCAAACTACTCATTGAGATTCGTAATGTAAATAACTTACCCATGCATTCGAGTATCGCTCCATCTTTGGCTTTATCTGTCCGCTTTGATGAATTGGCCAAACAAATAAAATTAGCTAAAACGCCAACGTTACTTATTTCATTGAAAGCTGAAGTACCTATGGCAATAGGATGGTTAAAACCTGTAGTATTACTACCCGCAAGTATGGTGACTGGCTTAAATGCTGCCCAACTTGAAATGCTTATTTTACATGAGCTTGCGCATATTCGCCGTCATGACTATTTAGTAAACTTTTTACAAACACTCATTGAATTGCTCTTTTTCTTTCATCCGAGTGTGCATTGGATCGGCAAACAAATGCGCAATGAACGGGAGTATTGTAGTGATGATATTGCGGTACAACATTGTGGCGATGCAATTGCCTACGCACACACCTTAACGGATACCGCCTCTTTATGTGCTAAAAGTCACTTCCATACCATTCCGACTATGGCAATGGCAGCATCTGGCGGTGATTTAAAAGAGCGAGTACTTCGACTTGTTGATCATCATTGTGCGCCAACAAATAACACCAGCAAATGGCTCGCAGCAGTAAGCCTACTGTTAGCACTAGCATTATTGAGCATGAATCAATTATTGACCCTGCCTTTTACTCAACAGTTAAATAACCAGTTCCCATGGCAAGAACAAAACATTAGTAATAATAAGATTGCTAGCACTGCGATTGCAGTAATGAGTTTTACTAAAGCCAACATAGGTGATCAGGCGACAGCACTAAAAAGTGACTCGATTGCTCAGCAACTGCTCATCAGCGAAAAAACATTACCTTATGTTTCGCTTCCTGAGTTAAAGAAAAACCAGAGCATTTCGACTTTGCGAATAAAAAATGAAGATGAACTAACGACGGCTCTTGTTGAACCTTTAATAGTTAGTACTCCTCAAGACATCATCAAAACAGAAGAAATAACTAAGAATAGCCAACTAGCAACAATAAAGCGTAATCAGCAGCTAACTGATGATGATAATAAATATAACAGAGTACTAACGAGTGCAGGGGTACCCGTTCAGAGTAAAAGCAGAATAATAACTCAACTTATTTCAACAAAGTCCGACCTGATTAAAGCAGAGGAAAGCTTACAATCGACAACTAAAGTGCAGCAGTTAATTATTACCAAACCACAAGTTCAACTAACAGAAAGATCGATACAATCAGACAAGTTCAATACGCAGGCAACTATAGTTAAGTCTTCTCAAGAAAATATTAAGCAATTACCCCTCATAAATGATAACGACTTAGCCATCAAAGAAGGCTCTTATCGCCAACTTACTTATAACCAAGAAATTAACAAACTAGCCGAACAAAGTGAGTTATATAAAGCCTCAAACACAGTTAATACTAGAAAAAGCCTAACAGTAAAGGCGACACAGTCTAAACAAGAAGTAATGCAGGTACCAAGCTCATTTGAAGCTAAATTACTTAACTCTATTAATCCAGTATATCCAAGCCTTGCAAAACGTCGTGGTCTTGAGATGGAAGTGAAAGTAGATTTCATTATAGATCGTGACGGTAAAGTAAAAGATATTAGTTTCGCCCAACAAAGTAAGCTTATTTATTTCAAATCAGCTATTCGATCAGCTATTCGTAAATGGCGATTTAGCCCTGCTATAATAAATAACCGCAAGGTTGAAAGTAAGATGACAAAAATATTCTCTTTTAGTTTGCATGCCTAGTAAACTAAAACTATTAAAATAATACTCCCATTCGTCTTATCTTAGCGCTGTATTTTATTATATAGCTACAATTAGCCATAGGTACATAAGGGATATTTTGAGTAAATACCATTTGTTTAATCCGGAAAGTAGCCTCGAACACGGCCTTCCAGATGAGATCACCTTATTTTGGCAAACAGGCCTGTTTGACTCATTCTTGGGGGTTGATGATGTACCCATACACTATGCACAATTTATTCAAGAAAAAGCAGAGATTCCAACAATAGTCATTGTACCGGGCCGCTGTGAAAGCTACTTGAAATACCAAGAACTGTCATATGATTTATACCGCCAAGGGTACAATATTTTTATCATAGATCATCGAGGTCAGGGACTATCAGGAAGAATGCTTCCAAGCCCAAATAAAGGTTATGTTAATAAATTCCAAGACTATGTTGATGATTTACAGTATTTCATTGAAAATATAGTGGCGCCAAAGTCTTCAGTAAAACCATACCTCTTAGCACATTCAATGGGTGGGGCCATTGCTATTCGGTTTATGCAAGATTCCCCTAATGCTATTAAAGCAGCAGTAATATCTTCACCGATGTTAGGTTTCTATTCTGGTTTGTTACCAAAGTGCATAGCAAAAATACTGGTAGCCATTAAGCTGAAATTCAATAATATTATCAGTAATACTCCTTGGTATTTTTTAGGGCAAAAAGACTACTCCCCTGTAAGCTTTCAAGAGAATAGGTTAACTCATTCAAAAAAGCGCTATCAGTACTTTGTTGATGTATATAAAAAGAATAACACCATCCAACTTGGTGGTGTTACTACTCACTGGTTAGCTCAAAGCATCGCGGCCCAAAAAGAGATTTTCGCTAAGATCACTCAGCTTAAAACGCCTATTTTGTTACTTCAAGCTAGCGGTGATATTGTCGTTTGCCAACAAGCACAAAGTGACTTTTGTCAGCAGTTACATACTTTACAGCCACAATCTTGTCCACATGGCGTACCGGTTAAAATTGATAACGCCTATCATGAGCTATTTTTTGAGATTGATAATCATAGAAGTAGTGCGATAATACAAAGCCTAGCCTGGTTTAAACAGCATAACTAATACCAATCGGACTAATTTATTAATCCGTTTGATATAGCGTTTTAAAGCGATTCAAAATAGCAGATAACAAACTATTTTGACTGCTCACTTTGCACTACGGAACTAGGATCTTGGTGAATAAAGACCTCACAGGGAGCTAGAGCACTACAAATATCAGCTTCAATCTCATCGCCTATACTGTGCGCTTCTAATAAAGATAAGTTATCACTCAACTCTAAATGAAACTGGATAAATTTCTGCACTCCCGACTGTCTAGTGCGTAATTCATGAATGCCCATTGCTTGTTTATGTTTTAACACGATAGTTTTTATTTGCGACAACTCGTCATCACTTAACTCGCTATCCATTAACTGAGAAACACTTTGAACCATTATTTGACCAGCACCAAAGACTAGATAAAGAGCAACGAGTATGGTGAAAACACCATCGGCTTGTAACCATATGCCTTGACTCAAAACAATTGCCGCTAAAACCCCTAAATTTAAAAACAAATCAGATTGATAATGCAATGCATCGCCACTGATAATAATAGAGCCAGTACGCTTTATTACGTACCGCTGAAAGGCAACCAAAATAAGTGTTAACACAATAGAGATAATTGTTACCCAAATAGCAACTTCACTATGTATTATCACCTGTGGATTCAGAAGCCGAGATACGCCACTAAAAATTAATATAATGGCAGAACCAAGCACAAATGAGGCTTGCACCAACCCAGCTAAACTTTCAGCTTTACCGTGACCAAAACTATGCTCTTTATCCGCAGGAGCTAAAGCAAAGCGCAAGATAACAATACTCATTATCGAAGCAAACAAATCTAAAATAGAGTCAGTGGTGGAAGCGAGCATGGCACTAGAGTCAGTCACCAACCAAGCATACAGTTTAATCACCACTAAGATGAAAGCGATAGAAGTAGAAAATATTGCCGCTAGTCGCACCCAAAATGCGTAATCGTCTGTTGAGCTTTTTATAGCCATAGCTAATCCTTGGAGAAAAATTAAAACCTGAAAGTTTTTACTTGTTAACCTGAACTCTATTGAAGAGATAGTTAAGATATTGAATTATAACACCTAAGCTATTGTAATAATGCTAGCTTAATATTTTTTATTAGTTCAGGGTAAATTTACGCGTCAATACCTGACTGGCTGCAAATAAATTTAACAATGCAGTACTACGGCTAGATAAATATATATTAAGCGGAGTTCAGGTTCGTTATAATAACAAAAATTTTATTACATGATGATTGTTATGCTAGATGTTGTTCTTTTTCAACCCCAAATCCCACCAAATACCGGTAATATAATTCGCTTATGTGCAAATTCAGGCTTTCGTTTGCACTTAATAGAACCATTAGGTTTTGATTTAGATGATAAAAAATTACGTCGTGCTGGTTTAGACTACCATGAATTTGCCGCCATACAGCGCCATGCAAACTTCAATGCTTTCATTGAAAAAGAGCAGCCAAAACGTGTGTTAGCAATTACCACCAAAACCAATAATTTTTATGGTGATATCAGCTTTGCAGCTGGTGATTATTTATTATTTGGTTCAGAAACAGCAGGGTTACCCGAGGAAGTTCGTGCACAAATTCTTGATGAGAATAAACTTAGAATTCCAATGCTAAAAGAGAGTCGTAGCATGAATTTGTCAAATGCCACAGCAGTAATCGTTTACGATGCATGGCGTCAACTAGGTTTCCCTAACGCCGTATAACGAAAATTAGATAATTATTATAAAATAACTGTAAATCACACTATTACCAAATTTACAGTTATACCAATCAGACTAACTAAGTGATCTCTTTAAATGGTCTAAATACTCAATAACATCGTTGCTTTCAATCCCAATAGCCAGCTATTGCTCAATCAAGCGCCTTATTCTTGAAAATTTACCCTCATTAAAATTTGAACCATTAATTAATCTGATTGGTATTATTCTTTTCAATCTTTATGTACGGTATGTCTTTTCAATGTGATGAGATTATTCAAACTTCTTATCACGAGAAAGTAAATCAGCTGCTGCTAACTTGGCATCTTTTCCACAGTAAAGCACCTGATATACTTGCTCAACAATAGGCATTTCAACATCATGTCGCTGGGCAAGCATATAAACTTCTTTAGTGTTTCGGTAACCTTCAACGACTTGACCGATATCAGTTATCGCTTGTTCAACTTCTTTGCCATGGCCTAATGCTAAACCAAATCGGCGATTACGCGATTGATTATCCGTACAAGTCAGTACCAAATCACCTAAACCTGCCATACCCATAAAAGTCGCTGGCTCAGCGTTTAACGCTAAACCTAAACGGGTCATTTCAGCCAATCCACGAGTAATTAACGCTGTACGCGCATTTGCGCCAAAGCCAATACCATCTGCTATACCTGCGGCGATAGCGATAACATTTTTAACCGCTCCACCGAGCTGCACGCCAATAAAGTCTTTATTAGAGTAAACTCGAAAACGTTTTTCACAATGCAGTAAATCAGATAATTCAGCAACAAACTCATCATCCTCAGAAGATAACGAAATAGCCGTTGGTAATCCTGAGGCCATTTCTTTAGCAAACGTTGGGCCAGATAAAACAGCTAAAGACACACTATCACCGAGTACTGTTCTTGCAACATTTTGCAATAAATCACCGGTTTGCGGATCTAGCCCTTTAGTCGCCCAAGCAATTTTAGCGTTGTCTGTTAACATCGGTTTAATTTGCTTTAGCATATCTGCAAAAGCATGGCTTGGCACTACCACTAAAAGATTATCACTCGCTTGCACTGCTTTTGCTAAATCAACCTCTAAAGCCAAATTTTCAGGAAAAGGGCAGTCGGCAAGATACTTATTATTTTCTCTATCTTGCTCCATTGCAGCAACATGATTAACATCACGTCCCCATAACAAGGTTTTATGACCATTTCTGGCTAAACAAATTGCTAGAGCGGTGCCATAAGACCCTGCCCCCAACACTGTGATTTTTGCAGTTAAAGACATATACAACCCTATTTATATAGCTAATGTTACTCTAACTAGTGTGTTTCGCTGCTTTGTGGCGCGCTGTCTTGTGTTGCACGTTGTTGTACATATGAAGCATATAAGCCTTCAAAGTTAACTGGTGTTAAGTTAAATTGTGGGAAAGAACCACGGTTTACTAAACTTGCTACGGTTTCACGAGCATACGGGAACAACGTTGTTGGGCAGAAAGCGCCAATCGTGTGAGCTAATTGTGCTTCAGGTAAGTTACCAATAGTAAAAATACCCGCTTGCTGTACTTCAGCTAAAAAGGCGGTTTTATCTTCTACTGTAGCGGTAACAGTTACCGAAAGAACAACTTCATAAGTGTTATCAGCTAACTTAGTTGAACGCGTATCCAGATCTAATTTAATTTCTGGTTTCCATTCTAATTGAAATACTGCTGGAGAATTAGGTGTTTCAAAAGAAACATCTTTAGTGTAAATACGTTGAATGGCGAACTCTGGAGATTGTTGTGCGGCTTCACTGTTCTCTACTTTATTTTCTTCAGCCATGAGAGGCTCCTTTATAATTTTTTCTAATTGAATGTATTATTTTGCTTCTAAAAGCGCGTCTAATTGATTGTTTCTTTCTAAGGCGACTAATTGATCGCAACCGCCAATATGAACATCATTAATAAATATTTGTGGCACTGTATAGCCACCATTGCTGCGTTCAATCATGGTGCTACGCATTTCCATATCACCATCAATCTTAATTTCATTATATTCGCTCTGTTTACTCTTAAATAAAGCAACAGCATGAGTACAATAGGGACAGTATTCTTTGGTATATATTTCAATTATTGCCATTTTCATCACTCTTCATTTTCTATTTTAACGGATAGTGAGAACCGTACTAAATGTTCTACTTAGCAACAGGTAAACCGGCACTAGTCCAGCTGTTCATGCCACCTTTAAGTACGCTAACACGAGTGAAACCACCTTTAAATAAATCATTAGCAATTTGCACAGCACTCATACCTGCAGCACATACTACTATGATGGGCTTGTCTTTATATTTTTCAAGACTAGTAAAGTCATTTTTGTTAATTTTTTCACTAGGTTGGTTGATTGCATCAAGGATATGTCCCGCTTTAAATTCCTTTTCTTTTCGGATATCAAGCGCAATACCTTCTTCCTTGTTCATCAAAAATGTTAGATCTTGAGTACTGATTTGTTTAATCGGTGACATTTTCATTCTAACTGTCGTGACGATTATCATTACCACTAAGGCAACCCAAACCGCGCTCAGCATGCCATTATCGCTTGCAAAAGTAATTAATTGTTCCATAAATAAATGCCCATTTTATCAAATTTCGAATCGGCACATTATACGCAAATGACTTAGAATTGCGAGCATATACCGCCAGCTAAAGCTTAGTAACCCTTTACGGAACATTTCAATGTTAAATCCTTAGTGAATAACACAATCTGAGGGTGTACAATACTTGCTCATAAAATATATAAATCACATAAGTTACTAAATTAAACGGGGAAAATAATGGCGAATAAGAAATCAACGGTACTGATGATTCTAGATGGTTGGGGATATAGAGAAGAAACGAGCTCAAACGCGATTCATCAAGCAAACACACCAGTATTAGATGATTTAAAAGCCAAGTATCCAAATATGCTTATTGATACTTCAGGCATGGCCGTTGGCTTACCTGAAGGACAGATGGGCAACTCCGAAGTAGGTCATGTGAATTTAGGTGCTGGCCGTGTGGTATATCAAGACTTCACTCGTATCACTAAAGCGATAAGTGATGGTGACTTTATTGAAAACCCTACGCTTTGCCAAGCAGTAGATACCGCAACATCAAACAATAATGCTGTGCACATTTTCGGTTTACTTTCTCCTGGTGGCGTCCATAGTCATGAAGAACATATCTTCGCCATGATGGAACTAGCCAAAAAACGTGGTGCTCAAAAAGTTTACTTACATGCATTTTTAGATGGCCGTGATACGCCGCCACGCAGTGCACAAGCTTCTTTAGAAAAAGCTCAACAAAAATTTTCAGAGTTATTTACAGAAACCGATACTGGCGAAGGCCAAATAGCTTCAGTTATTGGCCGATATTATGCTATGGATAGAGATCAACGCTGGGATCGTGTTGAAGCTGCTTATAACTTGATGGTCAATGGCGAAGGTTTACACCAATATAATAGTGCGTTGGATGCTCTTGCTGCGGCCTATGAACGTAATGAGAATGATGAGTTTGTTGGTGCCAGCGCTATAGCAAGTCCATCAGGTAAAACCATTGAGATAAATGATGGTGATGCGTTGATCTTTATGAACTTTAGAGCAGATAGAGCGCGTCAATTTAGTCGTTGTTTTACCGACAAAAACTTTAATGGCTTTGAGCGAAAGTGTATTCCAGCAATAAGCAATTTTGTTATGCTGACACAATATGCTGCAGATATCGATGCTCCATCAGCTTTTTCTCCCACGCCGCTCAATAACGTCATGGGTGAATGGTTAGCTAAACATAATAAAACTCAATTGCGGATTTCTGAAACGGAAAAGTATGCCCATGTCACCTTTTTCTTTAGTGGTGGCAAAGAAGATATGTTTGCTGGCGAAGACCGTATTTTAGTGCCCTCACCTGATGTCGCAACCTACGATTTACAGCCTGAAATGAATTCCACTCTACTTACCGATAAGCTCGTTGGCGCTATTGAAAGTGGTAAATATGACTTTATCGTTTGTAATTACCCTAATGGTGACATGGTTGGTCATACTGGTAGTTTTGATGCCGCTGTAAAAGCCTGTGAAGCGGTAGATACTTGTGTTGGTCGTGTTGTTAAAGCAGCCCAAGAGAATGGTGGTGAATGTTTAATTACTGCCGACCATGGTAATGCTGAACAAATGCAAGACACAGTATCAGGGCAAGCACATACTGCTCATACCTGCGAACCTGTGCCGCTTATCTATGTTGGCAGAAATGCTTCGCCAGCGGCTTCTGGTACCTTAAGTGATATTTCGCCAAGCGTATTACACTTAATGGGTATGGAACAACCTGAAGAGATGACTGGATCAGT
>MAAB01038343.1_pt1 | contig 33671 bp, 24 predicted proteins | sample 1115991 | NCBI WGS metagenome assembly MAAB01 (sample SAMN04961124, study PRJNA320927) | seawater metagenome | isolation source: sample BD02T18 sea water enriched with oil for 18 days | place: USA:Gulf of Mexico | collected 2013-07-27
ATGTCAGTAATCGCAGCTCTTCGCCTGCCTGTGCACTTGTCGCAATTAGACCACTAGCAAGAATGACAGCTAGAGATAAAGTATTCAATTTTTTCATTGGGGCTCCTGGGTAAGATTCGATTTTTTTCTCTTTTTTTCTAAAATTTCACTGCAGAGTAGCGGCTAGATATTACATTCTTGTGACAATAAGTACAGAAAAATTTCAATCTGGAAAGATCTTTACAGCTATTCAGTTTTGAGCAAGCTTTAAACAATTTTACCTCCCTTGCTGACAAGTATTTCAACTGATACTTTAATCTTTGATTTTTCTTAAAAAATCTAAAGCTGACGTATTACAGGAACAGCCGAGCAGCTTAGAAAGGCATGTAGCTGCATATCGGATACACAGTTTGCAAACGATCAATATAGGCGTAAATAGTCTCAATAATCTGAGCAAAAGCCTCACTCGCTAAAATAACTGATAGATAGAAGAGAAATTAAACAGCACAGAATTCTGAATACCTTCAAAACACAGATATTAACAAATTCAAAAGAGATATCTTTAAAGTATTGGTATTTGTATAAGGCGACATTCAACTAATCTAATACAGACAGTTTAAAGGGGCACAAAAGAGCGTAGCTAGGAAGTGTATAGGGAATCGGACGCACAGCCCAAACACATAGTGCCAACAAGCCCCCTAAGGAGGCTTGCTGGCAGTTCTTCTATTTAAGAAGGGAAAGCGAACTGAGCCCCTTCACGTACTCCCGCTGAAGGCCAGCGCTGAGTAATCGTCTTGCGCTTAGTGTAAAAGCGTACTGAGTCCGGGCCGTAGGCATGCAGATCACCAAACAGTGAGCGCTTCCAGCCACCAAAGCTGTGATAGGAAACAGGAACTGGTAGAGGAACGTTGATCCCGACCATGCCCACTTTGATGTTATCGCTGAAGTAGCGAGCCGCTTCACCGTCGCGGGTGAAGATACAAGTACCATTACCGTACTCGTGGCTGTCAATCAGCTCCATCGCCTGCTGCATAGTATCGACGCGCACGACTACTAATACCGGTCCAAAGATTTCCTCTTTGTAGCTAACCATCTCTGGGGTGACGTTGTCGATTAAGGTACCACCGACATAATAGCCATCTTCGTAACCTGCAACTGTAGGGTTACGGCCATCTACAACGACAGTGGCACCATCGTTTTCGGCGCTGTCAATATAACCTGTTACTTTCTGCAGGTGTGCTTTAGTGATCAGCGGACCAAAGTCATTGCTGCTATCACTGTATGGACCTACTTTTAACGACTGCATACCTGTTTGCAATTTCTCAATCAACTGATCGGCCGCTTGATCGCCCACCGCGACTACGCATGACAGTGCCATGCAGCGCTCGCCGGAGGAGCCAAAGGCCGCACCGATAAGTGCCTGAGCGGCATTGTCCATGTCCGCATCCGGCATGATGATAGCGTGGTTCTTAGCGCCACCCAATGCCTGACAGCGCTTGCCGTTGGCGCTGGCTGTAGCATAAATATATTCGGCGATTGGCGTAGAGCCAACGAAGCTGACTGCCATTACTCTGTCATCGTGCAACAGTGTATCAACGGCGACTTTATCACCGTTAACAACGTTCATTACGCCCTGGGGCAAACCCGCATCGATAAGTAACTGGGCAATAAACATAGTAGAGCTTGGATCGCGCTCTGAAGGCTTTAAGATAAAGCAGTTACCGCAGACGATAGCCATTGGGTACATCCACAGTGGCACCATCGCAGGGAAATTAAACGGCGTAATGCCGGCAACTACACCCAGTGGCTGAAACTCACTCCAGGAGTCGATATCCGGGCCGACGTTTTTGCTGTGCTCGCCTTTTAATAGTTCAGGGGCATAGCAGGCATATTCAACGTTTTCGATGCCGCGCTGTAACTCTCCCGCCGCATCGTGAGAGATCTTACCGTGCTCTTCACCGATCAGTTCACAAATCTTTTCAGCGTTGTCCTCAAGCAATTGCTTGAACTTGAACATTACTCGGGCGCGCTTGGCCACAGGCGTATTACGCCATGCGGGGAAAGCAGCTTGTGCCGCAGCGATCGCCTGTTCAACAGTCTGCTGGCTGGCCAGAGCTACTTGCTTGCTTACCTGGCCGGTAGATGGGTTGTAAACGTCTTGGGTGCGCTCTGCATTGTCGAGCAACTCACCGTTGATCATGTGTCCAATAGTCTTCATGTAAAGAAACCTCTTACTTTTATATGTGTATTAACTCAGCTCTTGGATAGATTCGCCAAGTGCATTAATCAAACTGTCAATTTGTTCGGGCTCGACAATAAACGGCAGTCCCAACTGGATAGTATCCCCACCGTAGCGTACATAAAAGCCCTTATCCCAGAGTTTCATCGCTATTTCATAAGGTCTTCTGGCCGGTTCCCCCGGGTAAGCTTCAATTTGCAGTGCTCCAGCTAAACCGTAGTTGCGGATATCACTTACGTATTGCGTGCCCTTCAAGCTGTGTAGCGCCTCTTCGAACAGCGGACTAATTTGCTTTACCCGTGGAATCAATTGCTCATTTTGCAAAATATCCAGTGAAGCCAGAGCCGCGGCGCAGGCAACCGGGTGCCCGGAATAGGTATAACCGTGCGGCAACTCTACCAAGTAGTCGGCACCGCCATTATCCATAAAAGTCTGGTAGATTTCACTAGTTGCCACTACTGCACCCATAGGCACAGCGCCGTTGGTCAGCTGCTTGGCGACGTTTAGCAAATCTGGAGTAACTCCAAATTCTTCGGCGCCAGTATTTGAACCCATACGGCCAAAGGCGGTAATTACTTCGTCAAAAATTAACAAGATATTGTGCTGGTCACAGATTTCTCTGAGCCTTTGCAGATAGCCTACCGGAGGCGGGATAACCCCGGCCGAACCCGCCAGTGGCTCAATAATTACGGCGGCAATGTTAGAGGCATCGTGCAGCGCAATAAGCTCTAATAGCTCATCGGCTTTTTCGGCACCGCTCTTGGGCATGCCTTTAGTGAAAGCGTTCTCTGCCTTTAGCGTGTGTGGCAGGTGATCACAGTCGACTCCCTCGCCAAACATAGCGCGATTGCCTCCAATACCGCCTAAACTAAAGCCACCAAAGTTGACACCGTGATAACCCTTAGAGCGGCCGATTAATTTAGTTTTAGTCGGCACGCCTTTTTTGCGCCAGTAGGCGCGGGCAATTTTTAACGAAGTATCTGCAGCCTCTGACCCAGAGTCAGTAAAAAACACATAATCTAAACCCTTGGGCATAAATTCTTTAATTCTGTTGGCTAGCTCGAACGCCTTGGGATGGCCGTGTTGAAAAGCCGGTGCGTAATCTAGCTGACGCAGTTGCTTGGAGACTGCCTCGGCGATTTCCACTCTGCTGTGTCCGGCACCGCAAGTCCACAAACCAGACAGACCATCCAATATTTTGCGACCACTGGCATCGGTTAAATAGCAGCCCTGGCCCTCAACGATCATCCGTGGATCATCTTTAAACTGGCGGTTGGCCGTATAGGGCATCCAGTACGCCTCCAGCTCTGCTCGAGACAGTCCGGCGGACTTTTGCAAATCAAATTCAGACATGGGGTTCCTCCCAATAGTGCGAATATTGCAGCACAGGCTGCTTATTCTGGTTTTAGTGATATTAAAATCAGTTTGCGCTCATTTTTAATTTTTAAAAATTTAAAATTACTAATACTTAGATAAGAATTTACTTACCTAACAAACTGGGCTTAATATACAAACAAAGATAACTATAAGTTGCTCTGCTATGAAAAATATAACTAGCTCCAGACCCCGAGGTTTATCCGGACGCTTGGCTGACACTGACATTCGGCTGTTAAAAATCTATAAGGCGGTAGTGGAATGCGGTGGTTTTACCACCGCCGAAGTCGAGCTGAATATCTCGCGCGCCGCTATCAGCATCGCGATGAGCGATTTAGAGCAACGACTGTCACTGCGTTTGTGCCAGCGCGGTCGCAGTGGATTTTCGATGACGCCTCAGGGGACTGAGGTCTATCAAGCGACCCTGCAGCTGTTTTCTGCACTTGAAGACTTTCGCACCCAGGTAAACAGTATTCACCACCAGCTTAAAGGTGAGTTAAACATAGGCATCACCGATAATTTAGTGACTATGCCGAAGATGATAATCACTAAAGCGCTGAGCAATTTAAAGAAGCGCGGTCCCGAGGTCAGAATCAATATTCGCATGATTCCACCAGGAGATATTGAAATGGGGGTCTTAGACGGAAAATTGCACACTGGGGTAATACCTGTGTTAAAAAAGCTGCCGGGCCTCGAATACTTGTCACTGTACAAAGAGCAGTCCAATTTGTACTGCTCCAGCGCGCACCCGCTATTTATGCTGCAAGAGCGTGATATATCCACGGAGCAAATCGAAGGTTACGATGCGGTGCTACCGGCCTATGCACAACCGGCCAGAATCAAAGCGATGTACCAGAGATTAAAAGGCACCGCCACCGCCACCGACCGCGAGGGAATTGCATTTTTGATTCTCACCGGTCACTACATAGGTTACCTGCCCACCCACTTCGCCGAACGCTGGCTACTGCAGGGCACTTTGCGTGCAATACTGCCCAGAGAGCTAAATTTCCAGACACCTATTTCCGCCATCAGCCGCAAGGGTGCCAGAACAAATTTAGTGTTACAGAGTTATCTAGAGCAGCTTGATCAAACCTGGGCGTCGGAGAAATGATTTAGTTGGAAGTTGGAAGTTGGAAGTTGGAAGTTGGAAGTTGGAAGTTGGAAGTTGGAAGTTGGAAGTTGGAAGTCATCGGATTCTAATTGGGGTATCGGTACTCACTTAATAAGTGATTTTTGGTTAAGCTTGGCTTTGCCCTATTAAATTGCTACTTTTTAGTGGTTAAATATTTTACAATTTTTTCTTGCACTGTTTTTCCTTTTTAGCATAATATTGACCAAACGGTAAAAAAATAATTCTAAAAAATATTACTCTTTGCAATTGCCCGGCACACTTAGCTCTCAACCTCTGAAGCTACCTATAAGAGCCAGCAGTATGCAAAAACAGGAGATGCTCAATGGCTTTGCAGCATAGTCACAGAAGGTACCATAGGCAGATATCTGGCAGGCCCAGCACTGCGCTAGCGCTACTACTTAAAACGACCTCTCAGCGATATCTATTGCGAAAACCTCGATAATTTATTCCGGTTGCTGTTGTGATTACACAATAAATTGTGAGATTGCGGGGATAGTTGCGGCCATTAATTGACCAATCTTACACTGGCCAATTAATCTGCAAGCTGGCGAAAATTTGATCTTTTACAGCCACTGAACAACAAGCAGCCAATGACTCTGATCAACAGAGGCATCAAGCAGGCAAATTACTAGCGATAAACAGAGGCAAACCTATGAATAAACTGAAATGTGGCCTGATCCAAATGTCACTCAAAGGTGATACGTCAGAGTCGACACATTCAATCAGAGAGCAGATGATTGCCGCGCATATCCCTCTTATTGAGCAAGCGGCCGAGCAGGGGGTACAAGTACTGTGTTTTCAGGAAGTGTTTACCACTCCCTATTTCTGCCCCAGCCAGGATAAAAAATGGTACGCCAGTGCTGAGAAAATCCCCGAGGGCCCCACCGTACAGTTAATGAAGAGCTACGCGAAAAAACACAACATGGTCATAGTAGTGCCTATCTATGAAGAAGATTTACCCGGGGTTTACTACAACACAGCCGCAGTCATAGACGCCGACGGTAGTTACTTAGGTAAATACCGTAAAAATCATATCCCGGATACAGCACCGGGCTTTTGGGAAAAACTCTATTTCAAACCAGGTAACTTAGGCTACCCGGTGTTCGATACTAAATTTTGCAAGTTGGGGGTGTACATCTGTTACGACCGCCATTTCCCCGAGGGCTGGCGAGCACTGGCACTCAACGGAGCCGAGTATATCGTTAATCCTTCTGCAACGGTTATGGGCAAGAGCAAATACTTGTGGGAACTGGAACAGCCCGCTTCGGCGGCCGCCAACGGTGTTTTCATCGGCGCTATCAATAGAGTCGGCAGCGAAAAGCCCTGGGATACACAGATGGGCGAATTTTATGGCAGCAGCTATATAGTCAACCCGCTGGGGCAAATCGAAGCCCAGGCCAGTGCTGATCAAGACGAATTATTGGTCCATGAAATCGATTTAGACATGATAAAGGAAGTGCGAACCGGCTGGCAGTTCTTCAGGGACCGCCGTCCGGAAACTTACGATGACCTGCTTGCTCCATAAGTAGAATTTTTAACTGGCCGATGGGTGAATGACCTATTTAACAGGCTGTTCAATTATCGGCTTCTCTGAAAATAATAATTAAATAAGGGTAACTAAAATGAGTGACAATCAATCAGCTAACTCTACTGTTGTACAAGTAGACGAGTTCTATGAACTCGAGGTCGGCACAGATCTAAGCAATAGTAGCCACTATAACGAGGATATTGCCCCCACTAAAGTCAAGCAACGTACCTGGGGTACTTGGAATGTAGCGGCTCTTTGGGTGGGAATGGCGATTTGTGTACCCACTTATACACTAGGCGGTGTACTCACGGCTTACTTTGGGCTGTCGGTCGGGGAGGCCTTACTGACCATTTTAGTGGCTAATATCATAGTGCTAATTCCACTGACCTTAAATGCCTTTGCCGGTACTAAATATGGCATTCCCTTTCCGGTGTTGCTGCGCTCATCATTTGGCGTTTTTGGCTCAAACATCCCCTGTATCATTCGCGCAATAGTCGCCTGCGGCTGGTTTGGTATTCAGACCTTGTTTGGCGGCATCGCTATTCATATTCTGTTTTCGGCGATACTGCCGGGCTGGGAGAATTTAGGCGGTACCGGAGAAGTAATCGGCTTCTTTATGTTCCTGGTAATGAACTTAATGATCGTTATCCGCGGATCAGAGTCGATTAAGATTCTGGAGACTGTCGCAGCACCTCTATTACTGGCTGTAAGCATCGGTTTGATGATGTGGGCCTGGCCACAATTTTCTCTGACCGAGATCTTAGCTGTGCCGGCGAATCGACCTGCAGACGCCTCTTTCTGGGGTTATTTCTTTGGCGGTCTGACTGCCATGGTAGGTTTCTGGGCGACTCTATCGCTGAATATTCCGGATTTCAGCCGCTATGTTAAATCGCAAAAATCGCAGATTGTCGGACAAGTAATTGGCTTGCCGGTAACGATGTTTTTCTTCGCCGCACTCGGCGTTGTATTGACAGCGGCATCTAGCACATTAGTCGGTGAAACGATCTCAGATCCAATCAATTTGATTGGTAAAATTGACAGTCCTTTTTGGGTCATTATCGCCATGATAATGATTATTATCGCGACTTTATCCACCAACACTGCAGCGAACATAGTCTCCCCTACCAATGATTTCCAAAACATTGCTCCATCCAAAATCAACCAGACTCGTGGAGTGCTGATTACCGGCGCTATCGGTGTCTTATTGATGAGCTGGGAGCTGTTGAAGAAACTGGGCATGATCGAATCCGATGTCAGTGTTGAAGCTATGTACACCAATTGGTTGCTCGGTTATTCCAGTTTACTGGGCCCTATTGCCGGCATCATGGTGGTGGATTACTTTATCATCAAAAAGCAGCAGCTAAATTTAGTGGAACTGTATAAAACCGACGGTATTTATGGCGGGATCAACATGGCCGGAATGATCGCTTTTGCGGTACCCGTTGCCTTGACTGTCTTCGCTCTGATGACCGGTTCTCTTAGCTGGTTCTATCAGTACGGTTGGTTCACAGGCTCTCTTTTAGGCGCAGTGATCTATTTTCTCGCGGCCAGCAGAGAAGCTGGATATTCCAACTTAGCCACTGAGCAATAACAGTTTAGTTCAGGTTGACACCGCCAGTGCCAACACTGGCGGAGCACTTCGCTAACTGGCTGCATTCTAAGGGCCAGTTAGCCCTATTTCAAAAGCCAGTCTACTGCATTGCAGTGGGTAATATCAGCAAGTATAAACTTGAACCCTCGTTGTTGTAGATGAGGTTTTAGCAGGAGAGGCAATCCATGTCTATTGTGATACGTGGCGGAACTGTCGTTACCGCAGAACAAACTTTCAGCGCCGACGTCTATTGTGAAAATGGTTTGATAGCCGCTATCGGTGAAAACCTCGAAGTTCCGGCAGGTGCCGAGGTAATCGATGCCACAGGTCAGTATGTCATGCCCGGTGGTATAGACCCGCACACCCATATGCAATTACCTTTTATGGGTACTGTTGCCAGTGAAGACTTTTATACGGGTACTGCTGCAGGCTTGGCCGGTGGTACTACCAGCATCATTGATTTTGTTATTCCGGCACCGCAACAGCCTTTAATGGATGCCTATCACCAGTGGCGCGACTGGTCAGAAAAATCTGCCGGAGATTACGGTTTTCACGTAGCCGTGACTTGGTGGGATGAAAGTGTCAAACGAGATATGGCAACGCTAGTACAAGAATATGGCGTCAACAGCTTCAAGCACTTCATGGCCTACAAGAATGCCATCATGGCGGATGATGAAATTCTGGTGAATAGCTTCGCCCGCTGTCTGGAGCTAGGCGCTATGCCAACAGTGCATGCGGAGAATGGCGAGCTGGTTTTCCAATTGCAAAAAGACCTGTTGGCCAAAGGAATTACCGGACCCGAGGCGCACCCACTTTCTCGCCCGCCGGTGGTAGAAGGAGAAGCCGCCAACCGCGCCATTCAAATTGCTCAAGTAATGCAAGTACCTATTTACATAGTACATGTCTCCTGCCAGGATTCGCTGGCGGCGATAACCCGAGCACGCAATGAAGGACAGCGTGTTTATGGTGAGTGCCTGGCCGGACACTTAGTCATTGATGACAGCGTCTATCGCAATGAAGATTTTGAATTTGCCGCCGCCCATGTAATGAGTCCACCTTTTAGATCCAAAGAACATCAGGCTGCTCTGTGGAAAGGCCTGCAGGGAGGAAATTTGCAGACCACCGCCACCGATCACTGCTGTTTTTGCGCACCGCAGAAAGCCGCAGGTAAGGATGATTTCACAAAGATTCCCAACGGCACCGCCGGTATTGAAGACCGCATGGCGATCATGTGGGATGCCGGCGTTAACACCGGCAAACTAACCATGAATGAATTTGTCGCTGTGACATCTGCCAACAGCGCTAAAATATTCAACATCTATCCGCAAAAAGGTTCTATTACACCCGGAGCAGACGCAGATATCATCGTCTGGGACCCAGAAGCCAGTCGGACCATCTCCGCGGCTACCCACCATCAAAATATTGATTTCAATATCTTTGAAGGGCGCACAGTCAAAGGTGTACCTACCCACACTTTGAGCAGAGGTAATCTGGTGTATAAAGACGGTGATTTACGCGCGGTTAAAGGCGCGGGTAAATATGTTAAACGCAAGGCTTTCTCGCCGGTATTTGAAGCGATGGCTAAGCAGAGCGCCGGAAATGCAGCACAGCCTGTCAACAGAAAATAACCCGCTATACTGCTACTCAACTAAAAGGCAGACAAACAAATATGCTCAATTGACTATTATTTAAGCAGTTAAGCATATATTGTTTAGGGTACACAACGGATTTGTCCCTACCGTCAAAGGCATAAGTTTCAGCTGAGTACAACATGGAGGTTGTAATGAAAATAGCCATTCCTCTGGAGCGGCGTCCAGGAGAGCTCAGGGTCGCCAGCTCACCTGATGTGGTAAAAAAATTATCCGCGCTCGGCTATACAGTGGTAGTTGAGAGCGGCGCTGGCCTGGCAGCCAGTTTTTCTGATTGGGACTACCAAGCTGCCGGCGCTACTATTGCCGAAGATAACAAAACGCTGTATCTGGACGCCGATGTCATTTTCAAAGTGCAACGTCCTATAATCTGCACCGAAGATTCTGAACTGGCTCTGCTCAAAGAAGGGGCTATTTTAATTGCCCACTTAGCCGCCAAAAGCCAGAGCGAAGATGTAGCTGCCTACGCTAAGGCCGGTATAACCAGCTTCGCTCTGGAGCAAATCCCCCGTATTAGCCGCGCACAATCCATGGACATCCTCTCCAGCCAAACTAATCTGACCGGTTATAAAGCCGTAGTGGACGCCGCCTCTGTATATGCTAAAGCTTTCCCGCTGATGATGACAGCGGCGGGCACAGTGGCTCCGGCTAAAGTATTTATTATGGGGGTAGGTGTCGCTGGGCTACAGGCGATAGCGACCGCCAAGCGCCTGGGAGCCGTAGTCACGGCCTATGATGTGCGTCCTATCGTTAAAGAGCAAGTGGAGAGCCTGGGGGGAAAGTTTCTCGAGGTCGACAGTGCTGCCAGTCAGGATGCGCAAACCAGCGGTGGTTACGCCAAAGAGATGAACGATGACTATAAACTCAAAGAGCAGGCAGCTATTGCCGAGCACATCGCCAGACAGGACATCGTCATTTGCACCGCCTTGATTCCCGGGCGACCCGCTCCAGTATTAGTGACGCAAGCTATGGTTGAAAGCATGAAAAATGGCTCGGTTATAATTGATTTAGCAGTGGAAATGGGCGGAAACTGCCCGTTGTCAGAGCTCGGAAAAGTAGTGACGAAGCATGGTGTCACTATCGTCGGCCACGAAAATTACCCCAGTCGGCTGGCGGCAGATTCCAGCGCCCTCTATGCTAAAAATCTATTCAATTTTTTCCTGTTGCTCAGTGCCCCCGATTCACCGCAACTACAGATAGACTGGGACGATGAAATTATTGAAAGCACACTGGTCAGCAAAGGCAATCTAGTAATGAATTAGGGTAAACAGCTACCACTACCACAATGGAGGTTATCGACATGGACGCCGACACTATAATCCAACAGAGCAAAACACTGGCAGAACAGGCCAGCCAACTCGCTGAAAAATCTGCCGATTTAGCCACTAACGCCGCGCTTTTGAGTAACGCCAATAACGCAACCGGCGACCCCATCATCTTTAATCTAACCATTTTCGTACTGGCGATATTTATTGGCTTCTATGTGGTCTGGAGTGTCACACCGGCACTGCATGCACCTTTGATGAGTGTCACTAATGCCATCTCCTCTGTGATCATAGTCGGAGCGCTGATCGCCGTTGGTCCACAGGAAACGAGTTTTTCAACGATGATGGGCTTTATCGCCATGACACTGGCCGCCGTTAACATTTTTGGCGGCTTTATCGTCAGCAATCGTATGCTGGCCATGTTTAAAAAGAAAACCACTAGCGCCGGGAGCAAAGTATGAGTGAGACAGTCAGCGGTATCGCCTATCTACTGGCATCAGTGCTCTTTATCTTGGCACTGCGTGGCCTGAGCTCTCCAGTCAGTGCGCGTAAAGGCTGCTACTTGGGCATGCTCGGAATGCTCATCGCAATTCTCACTACGCTGCTCAATCCCGAGGTCGTTAGCTATGGCAGTATTTTTGTCGCGCTGTTAATTGGCGGCAGTATCGGCGCCGTTATTGCGCAAAAAATCCAAATGACTGCCCTGCCGCAATTAGTGGCGGGATTTCACTCTCTGGTGGGACTGTCAGCAGTATGCGTCGCTTTAGCTGCATTTTACAACCCCTGGGCATACGGAATCGGCACACAAGGTAATATCAATACTGTCAACCTTATCGAGATGGCGTTGGGAGCTATTATCGGGGCTATTACTTTTTCCGGATCCCTGGTCGCCTTCGCTAAGCTGCAAGGTATGGTCAGCGGTAATCCTGTGAAATTCAACGGTCAACACAGTATCAATGCGCTACTGGGCATTGCCTTGCTAGGCTTAACTTTGTGGTTGCTGACAAACCAGAGCAGCAGTATTTTCTGGCTATTGATCAGCCTCTCTATCGTACTGGGGTTTGCTTTAATCATCCCCATTGGCGGTGCAGATATGCCAGTGGTGGTCTCTATGCTTAATTCTTATTCCGGCTGGGCGGCAGCGGGTATCGGGTTCACTTTAAACAATTCACTGCTGATTATCACCGGGGCATTAGTGGGATCGTCCGGGGCAATCTTGAGCTACATAATGTGCAAAGCCATGAACCGCTCTATCTTCAATGTCTTATTAGGAGGTTTCGGCAGCAGCCAATCCAATGTTTCAGTCAGTTACGACGAAAACCGCAGTGTTAAATCCGGCAGTGCTGAGGACGCCGCTTTCATCATGAAAAATGCCTCTAAGGTAATTATTGTCCCTGGTTATGGCATGGCGGTTGCCCAGGCACAACACGCCCTGAGAGAGATGGTAGATATGCTTAAGGATCAGGGAGTAACTGTCAGTTACGCCATACATCCGGTGGCTGGTCGCATGCCCGGACACATGAACGTACTGCTGGCAGAGGCCAATGTCCCCTACGAAGATGTCAAAGAACTGGAGACCATCAATCCCGAGTTCGCCACGGCAGACGTCGCCTTTGTAATTGGTGCCAATGATGTGACCAATCCGGCGGCAAAGACAGATACCAGCAGCCCAATCTATGGCATGCCTATTCTGGAAATCTCTAAAGCCAACACCATTTTATTTGTTAAACGCGGCATGTCAGCTGGCTATTCAGGTGTGCAAAACGAACTGTTCTACGCCGACAATACGATGATGCTGTTTGGTGATGCCAAGAAGATGACTGTGGGATGCCGATTCTGGAAATATCCAAAGCCAACACCATTTTATTTGTTAAACGCGGCATGTCAGCTGGCTATTCAGGTGTGCAAAACGAACTATTCTACGCCGACAATACGATGATGTTGTTTGGTGATGCCAAGAAGATGACCGAAAAAATAGTTCAAGGGTTTTAAACAAAGTTGGAAGTCGGAAGTCGGAAGTCGGAAGTCGGAAGTATAGTAATATACTGATACGCAATTCCACTTTCCCTTAGTATTTACAACCCTACTCTAATGGCAAACCACAAAAGAAAAATCAGTTAAAAGCTGAATTATTCTAGGTATAGGAGATACCCCGCTAGAACCGCGCAGGTTTAAATTTGCCCCTGTTGGGGCCTCTCCTCTACATTGATCGGAAACTCTATTTTAAACTCCACTCCGGCATCTATCTCACTGTGGCATTTAATACTGCCTCTCAGTTTTTGCGAGACTAAGTTATACACTATATGCATCCCCAACCCAGTGCTTCCACTGCTGCGTTTTGAGGTAAAGAAGGGATCGTAGATTTTATTTAACTGCTGCTGTGACATGCCGCAGCCGTTGTCTGTGTAGTTGAGGCAAATATTATCGCCACAGCGCTGTATGTTTATATGAATCAGTCCCTTTTCGATATGTTCAAAGCCATGCACTAAACTATTCATTAAAAAATTAGTCAGTATCTGGCTATAGACACCAGGTACATTGTAGATCTGCAACGCATCCGGGCACTCTAAGCTGATCTCATGTTGGGTACTCTTAAATTTAGTATGCAAACTAGTGAGAATATCTTGGGTGTATTTTCTGATATCAAACTCGCGGACTTCAGTGGTCGACTGGTCTACGGATATCTCTTTGAAGCTGCTAATCAACCCCGCGGCGCGGGTCAGGTTAAGCATATTAATATTATTGCTACTTTGAATTTGCAAGATGAACTTTTCCAGATCTTTTTTCGATAAGCTGCCACTATGGTACTTCTGGTCAATGACATCAGTCAGATCTGCAAGCTGCGAGCTTGAGGTGATAGCAATGCCCACGGGGGTATTAATTTCATGGGCGACTCCCGCCACCAGGCCACCCAGAGCCGCCATTTTTTCAGACTCAATCAGACGCCTTTGCGTACGCCGCAGTTCATCCAGTGATTGCTGCAATTCACTGGTACGCTCTCTTACCAGTTCCTCCAATTGATCTTGATGTTTTAACAGCTTTTCCTTGGCCAATAAGCGTTCAGTGATATCAGTGATGGAGATAGTAATTAACATTTTTCCGCTACTTTTTTGCTTGGCAATATAAGCGTGCAGGAAAAATTTTTCTCCCCCTTTCCTCAGGCCGGGGACAGCTTCAGTATTGAAGGCAATCATTTGCATGGAGTCATCGGCAACAAATTTTTTAAAGGCAACATATTGGCTGGCGTTATTACTTGCCAATAAGTTAAACAGTGGAGTGTTTACTACTTCGTAAAACTGATAGCCAAATATATTTTGCGCCGCCTTATTAAATAGCGTGATGCAGAGTTTTTCATCGATGACAATGATAGCGGATGCATTGATGTCCAGTAGATCAAAGTACCGCTGTTTACTGTTGCGCAATTCGGCAACGGCGTTACGCAATTCGTATTGCTGCCTTTGATTTTTCTGCAGGGTGTCTTTAAAAGTTGCCACTGCTGCATAGCTATTGGCTAAATATTTGTCGCTGTTGTCCGGTAGGTCTATTTCAATCTGGCCATTCGCAAGACGCACCATGACATCATTGATAATTTCAATGGATGCCGACATGCGCCTGGCGAAGTACAGCGAGGTAATAATCATCACCAGCATTAGCATTATCGTCAATATCCCTACTGTACTACCACCAGCCAATGATTCTTCAATCATCAAAGTTCTTTTTTTGACACTTTCTATATAGTAATTGGAGATAACGATTAACAGCTCATAGCTTTTATTCAATAACTCATTCGCTCTTAGTAGCTCAGCTCTGGCTTCTTTTGGATCCACTGAGACCAATTCAATACTACTGATCACCACACTTTTGTAATGGCTAAAGGCCTCTTTTATTTGCGCATTAATATCTAACTGATTAATGACCAGTTGATCACTTTTTTCCAGGTGGCGGTACAAATTTTGCTCAACAAGGTACAGCTGATCTATTATTTTTCGTCCGCCCAAATACAGAGTTTCTTCATCGGGTTGTTGTAATGAGACCAATAACAATTGAGTCAACTCTGAATGCAGCTTCAACATGGCGATACTGGATTTGGAGAATTCACTGACTAGCGGCAAATTACTTTGGTTAAGTTCGGTCAGTAAGTCTACCTTTGATTGGATAGTGGATTTGGCGGCAAAATATAGAACTAAGGTCAACACAATACCTATCAGTGGTGAAATCAAGAAACGTTCACGTATCGATAAAGTATTCAAAAAACTCATAGGTCAGACCTGAGTTAAACCGTTAATTGGATCCTACTAAAGTGTCACTTGCACTGACAGCGACATACAACCGAGCCAATACACATTAGGTCGCTGCATTGATCTGGCTATTAAAGTCATCTCTAAGGGGGGTCTGCTATTGTTTGCCAGTCGTCCGGCACTATCATACCTTTGTAAAGTAAATCACTGCCGTGTTTCTTAAACACCACTAGCACCCCTTCAGGTTTTGGCCATACACCCAGACCATCGCGTAAATTAGTACTGTGGCCAACAAACACACTGTTGCTGTCCAGTGGTTCTGCACTGTGAATGGCAGTTGCTAGATACTTGCCGAGTCGTTTTGATTCAGCGGAGTCTTTACTCAGTGAATAGGCTAAATCGTAATCGACAATCACTTGCTGGAAAATAATTTTAGCGGTATCAAAAGCTCTACAGTATGGGCTTGAAGCCACAGAACCTATGGGAATACTCAAGCGTTCGAGGTGCCTTTTTATGTTCCCAGCCACTTCTCGCCCTAGCGCGGATAAATTTCGCTGACTGCTACAGTCATCGTAATTTACACTAAAGCCCCCCTGAACTGACTGCTGGTGCTTATCTGTGGTTTTAGGCTCAGTTGGAGCATGGCGTAAATACAACACATGTCCCCCCTGCTGTATTTGATTAATTAATGCTGGTAGAGGCTGGATATCAAAGATGACTTCAGCTACCAGCCCCCAGCTTGATAGGGAACAGCCAATAACCAGTAGCTTTAAATAAGTGATTTGTTTGTTCATGCTTTCAACTATTTGTTAAATATTTAATAAGTAACCAATAATAAATAATCTGACTGCAAACTGATCTAATAAAATTTCTAGTTCTGGGGAGATATAAAAAAAGCCAGATACAATCTGGCTTAGTGCAAATAACTTGGTCTTATTACAATAGCTTACAGCTGCACCTGACTTCCTTAAAAAACTAAAGTTTATGGGGCTGCCAGCTTATGCCGTTTTAACAAAGGGCACCTTTTTAACTAAGCCCAATGCCAGGACTATGCCAAAGCTTACCGCTAGCAGACCAAACTGCTCTACCCAGGTAATCATTTCCGCCAGCAGTATGACTGCCAGGAACATAGTGGTCGGTGGTACCAGTGCGGCAAATACAGCACCGCGGGAGGAGCCTAAAATGGCCACTGCCTGGGAGTAACAATACAGCGCTAAAATAGCCACCAATACCCCCTGGAACAAACCTTGCTGCAATAGCGTTTGCAGCGGAATTTGCCCCAGAGCTCCGGGAGAATGCAGAAGATAGATAGGGGTATATATCAACATTGACAGCACAGAAACTAAGGCTGTCGCCATCCAGGCATCAATCTTCCAGTATTTACACAGTAGAGTGTAACTTGCCCACAATAAACCACAGCCAACAAACATCAAATCTCCCACAGCGGTATCTATGGACAATGCCCCTAGATTACCAACGCCGACACTGACGACTCCGGTAAAGATCATAGCCACACCTAACAATCTGGCGGTCGAAATTTTTTCTGATAGAAAAAACACACAACCTAAGGTAGTAAAAAGTAACATGGAACTGGGGGCAATTATGCCAAAATGTGAGCTCGGTGCCAGGTTCAAACCCGATGTCGCCAACAGCACATAAGGGGCTCCGGCGCCAAGTGCCAATACTAGCCCTTTGGCCAGCAATTTTTTACTTTTGGCAAACTGCAGCAATAGAATAGGCAGTAGCAGACAGCCCGCCACCAAAAAGCGAATCGCGGTGATATCCCAGTGATCTAACTGCTCCAAAGTCGACATCTTCGAGATCACCGGCCAGCTGCCCCAAATCAATGAAGCCAATAAGCCAAAACTGGCCCCTAGTAAAATCTTTTTTGTCTGTGCTTGCATAAGTCGTCCGTCAATTCGTGTTACAAGGTTTGCTGTTATCTTCTGGCCTAGTTTAACCAATAAATCAGCTTCAGATGCTGCATTGAGCATTAGTTTGCGTTATAAATACTGCGTATTTTTTGTATTCAGGATGAAAAACTGCGCCATGAATGACACCTTTGATAAACTCGACCGAAAAATTTTGCAGCAATTACAAATTAATTGCCGCCAAAGTACCGAGCACTTAGGCGCAATAGTCGGTTTATCTGCTACCGCCTGTCAGCGAAGGATTAAAAAATTGCGCGATAGCGGGGTAATACATAGCGAAGTGGCCATCCTGGATGCCGCTACTTTGCAATCTCGCCTCACTGTATTAGTGGAGATTAAATTTAATAAAGGTGGCACTGTGGTGATAGAGGGATTTAAAGCGTTGATGAGAGACTGCCCCGCCGTGCAACAATGTTATTATCTGGCGGGAGACGTTGATTTTTCAGTGATTATCAGCGTTGCCAATATCCAGGAATACGAGCTGTTAACCCGTAGTTTGTTCTTAAATAACCCGAACATCGTAAAGTTCAGTAGTAGAGTAAGCATGGATAATGTCAAAACCAGCTTGGCCATTCCCCTGGACTGACCCCAGATTCATTTTGCTCTCGAAACGGCCTCTCTGCTTAGCGGTCCCAAAATACTCTACACAGCCACCCTCTAAATATTCAGTTGTAGAGTAAGCATCTATAATCTTAAAAACAGCTTGGCAATCCCTCTGCAATAGGCAACATACAAGCCTTTAAAATAGATTCTTACTGAAGCTAATTTCCTCGTTGCCACCCGCTAAGTGTAATTGACACTGTTTAGGAGCAGTGCTGGCAATGACCTTGCCGCGACGAATGACGTACAGGCGCTCCGGGCGTAACTGTAAAGCTTCTATGGCAGTTGCTGCTTGCAGAATCAGGATATCGGCGTTGGCACCCACCTTGAGGCCATAATCCGGTAAATGCATCACCTTGGCGGCATTTTCAGTAACTGCGGCAAAGGCCTGCCCCATTTGTTCGACGCCGGTCATTTGCGCCACGTGCAGCCCCATATGAGCCACGTCCAACATGTCATGCGTGCCAAAGCTATACCAGGGATCCATCACGCAGTCGTGGCCAAATGCGACATTGATACCCGCTGCCAACATTTCTGGCACGCGAGTCATTCCACGTCTTTTAGGGTAGCTGTCTGAGCGACCTTGCAGTGTTATGTTTATTAGCGGATTGGCTACAACATGCACTTGTGCCTCGCGGATCAGTGGCAATAATTTAGACACATAATAATTGTCCATCGAATGCATGGAGGTTAAATGTGATCCGGTCACTCTGCCCTGCAACCCCTGCCTTTGAGTTTCATAAGCTAAGGTTTCAATATGCCGTGACATCGGATCGTCACTTTCATCGCAGTGCATATCTACTAACAAGCCGCGCTCGCTGGCGATTTCACAGAGACGGCGGATAGACGCAGCACCTTCAGTCATGGTTCGTTCAAAGTGTGGGATACCGCCGACCACATCAACCCCTTTATCCAGTGCTCGCAGTAAATTTTGCTCGGCTTTAGGGTAACGCAAAAAACCATCCTGAGGGAAAGCCACTAACTGTATGTCAATGTAATCTTTCATCTCGCGGCGTACTTCCAGAAGTGCATCCACCGCCAGTAATCGATCATCACTAATGTCCACGTGAGAGCGAATAGCCAATGTGCCTTGCGCTATCGACCACTTACACAACTCAAGTGCCCGCTGTTTAATCGACTCTACTGTCAAGGTCGGTTTGAGTTCACCCCAGAGGGCAATTCCCTCAAGCAGTGTGCCACTGCGATTGAGCCGCGGCTGGCCCAAACTTAACGCGGAATCCATGTGGAAGTGGCTGTCGACAAAAGGTGCTGTAGCCAACTGGCCGTGGCCTTGTATTTCTCTGACAGCCTGAGCATTGATATGCTGGCCAATCGCGCTAATTTTTCCAGCTGTAACGGCGATATCGACGCTTTTTTCACCACTGCTTAAGTTGACATTTTTTATCAGTAAATCCAGCATCTTCTAATCCTTATTAACTTCCTCTGCGGCAGCTAACACTAACAGTAAAGCAGGGCATTAGGAACCTGTGAACCCCTCGATTCCCAGAGGATCAATAGACTGCAGCTGTTTTATTTTCTGTCGGCTTATCCCCGTGCTCAGCAGCAACCGCTGTCAGATAAAGTAAACGCACATGGACCAGCCAATTAGCGCTAACTGCATCCTCCAATAGTGCACTTTTTGTGCTATAAGTGATTGCTCTTGTTACCAAATATTTAATCGTAACTTCTTCAGCGAAAAATAGTATTGGATAACAATAAATACAACACTAATATATTAATGATAGAGTTTAACCGCTGCCAAAATCACTGACTCTGAACTATGCTTAGAGACCAGTTACAAAGCACATTACTGAGAGCAAACAATGAACAAACTATTTAAACAACAAGCTTACATTGCCGGTAAATGGGTCGAGAGCAGTGATGGAGCAGTGCAGCAAATATTCAACCCGGCCGACGGCAGCTTATTGGGTACAGTACCTATGTTAGGTGCCGGCGAAACGCGTATGGCTATCGAAGCTGCTGACAGCGCTAAAGTGCAGTGGGCAGAAATGACAGCGGGCGAGCGCAGTGCAATAATGCGCCGTTGGTATGAACTGATGATTGAAAATGCCGATTTGCTGGCAGAAATTCTCACCTTAGAACAGGGCAAACCTCTGGCAGAAGCTCGTGGTGAAGTCTTGTATGGCGCCAGTTATATCGAATGGTATGCAGAAGAGGGCAAGCGCATCTATGGGGATATTATTCCCTCGCATAAAAAAGGCGCACGAATCGTCGTCTTAAAACAACCCATTGGCGTAGTCGCCGCTATTACCCCCTGGAATTTCCCGACATCCATGATCAGTCGCAAGTGCGCCCCAGCCATGATGGCCGGCTGCCCCTTTATTGTTAAACCTGCACCAGATACTCCCTACTCGGCGCTGGCACTGGCTGCACTGGCAGAGGAAGCGGGCATCCCCCCCGGTATTTTCAATGTCGTCACAGGCGATGCTATTGCTATTGGCGGTGAAATGACCAGTAACGATACCGTGCGCAAGCTTAGTTTTACCGGTTCGACAAACGTAGGTAAAATTCTGTTGCGCCAATGTGCAGATTCGGTGAAAAAAGTGTCACTTGAGCTCGGCGGCAACGCCCCTTTCATTGTCTTCGATGATGCCGACATTGACGCTGCTGTTGCCGGGGCGATTGCCTCTAAGTTTCGCAATTCCGGTCAGACCTGCGTCTGTACAAATCGCTTTTTAATCCAGTCTGGTATCCACGATGAGTTTGTCGATAAATTTGCTTCTGCAATCGCGCAGATCAAAGTGGGCAACGGTATGCTCCAAGGCATTAATCAGGGGCCGATGATCAACGAAGCCGCCGTTTTGAAGGTGGAGCAGCACCTAGCCGATGCCCTGCACAAAGGCGCCAATTTGATTAGTGGCGGCAAGCGCAACCCTATCGGCTCTAACTTCTTTAACCCAACCCTGATTACTGATGTGACCAGTGAGATGACAGTCGCCAGGGAAGAGACTTTCGGGCCGCTGGCACCTATTTTCCGCTTTGACACAGAACAGCAGGCAATTGCTCTGGCCAATGATACGCAATTTGGTCTGGCAGCCTACGCTTACACTAAAGACCTGGGCAGAGCCTGGCGAGTTGCCGAGGCCTTAGAGTACGGGATGGTTGGTATCAACGAGGGAATTATCTCCAATTGCGCCGCTCCCTTTGGCGGGATCAAGCAGTCCGGTCTCGGACGCGAGGGATCCAGATACGGTATCGATGATTATCTGGAAATGAAATATATGTTACTCGGCGGGATTTAAACTTAGCCTGTAGAGAGCTACTGAGCTGCGCTCAGTGGCTTTGTAACTCATCTGAGGTGCATCTATTGACGATAAGCTTCACGGTATTTTAGCGGAGAAAAAGAGGTCTGTTGTTTAAACGCCCGGGCAAAAGTACTAGGTGAGCTATAGCCCAACTGATAGGTAATTTCCGTTATCGCGATACTATTACTGACTAGGTACTGTTTAGCTAAGGCGATACGCAAACTATTTAGCAGCTGCGAGTAAGACTGGCCTTCATGGCTTAGCTTGCGCTGCAGTGTGCGTTTACTCATATTCATTTTGAAGGCGATGGTCTCTTCAGTCGGGCAGCCGCTGGCGAGCAATTGGGTTACCAATCTGATGACTTTTTCGCTGCTCTGACCAGAGCCCATGCTCTGTATATATTTTCCCACCGCCGCTTCATTTAGCGCTACTAATTCGGCATCGTGGGTTGGCAGCATTTCATTTAATAGCGACTTGGAAAAGGCAATGCCATTGTGACTGCTTTCACCATGCACCGGACACTGAAAATACTCTTCGTAGGCAGTGCGCGAATCGCCGATTGGAAAGCTGAAATAGACTGCCGTAGCGGGAATGTTTTTCCCTGCGGCTAAACGGAACATTTTTAGAAAGAAACCCACCCCCAATTGAATCGCGCACTGATTGGTCTTAATCTTCTGCTGCATTGGCAATTTAGGCTGATACTGAATCATCAGCTCATCGCCCTGCTCTATCAACTCTAATTGCATGGCTGTATTTATTAACTGGCTGTTATCGACGAAGCGCCTCAGCCCCTCTTCAAGATTAGCGCTGGCCATCCATGCAAGCCCTATGCCCTTTAAATAAGCCGGTTGAAACAGCGAAGCGGCGACTAAACCCAATTCGCTATTGCCGGTCGCCTGTACACAGAGTTGCCAGAGCACAGTCATTTTCTGCATATCGACTCTGCTGTCTTTTACATCGACAGGATTCAGATCGATTCCAGCCTGGCTGAAGATCGGCTGCGGCTCTACGTCGTACACGCGCAACACTTGCGATAATAGCTTGGGAATAGTTAACAGTGTGGTCTGGGACATAGATAATTTCTTTTCTTGGGGAGTTTTTTTATCAAGGCTGCGATTATGGCACAGTTTGCACTTATATTGGCACCCGTTGCCAAGCGCTAACGGCACTATCTGCGCATAATTAGCTTACAGATTTAGCACTAGCAACCTCAGATAGTTTAAGCCCACAGGCTGGCACAGCCTGAAAAACAATCTAAAAATCAACTTGATAGTTGCTGACTATAGTACTGAAGTGGATAATAGCCATTAGTACATGCCCAGCAGCCAAAATACCCAGTTCTGATCGACTTGTTATCGATACAAGAGCACCGGTTTAAGGAATAATATTATGCTCAACAGATGCAAACAGATATTCACTGCTTTGATCACCCTTGTCATACTCAGCGGCTGCGCGGCAACCACCAGCCAGAAGCAAACCGGATTCCTCGGCAACTACGATCAATTTATTGATTCAAAGGAGTATGATTACACTAAAATCTACAAAGCGGAAAACTTCAATCGCGACAGCGTTGCACAGCTAACAGATATTAAATTAGAACCCTTCGAGCTTTGGATTAACACCCGCAGCAGCGACAACTTTAATCCCCAGCAACTGGCGGAACTGGCCAGCTACTTCCACGGCAAGATGAGTAGCCAGCTAAAAGCCAACAACTACAATTTAGTTGACCGGGCGAGTGCCAACTCTCTGACCATCCGCGGTGCGTTTTCCAACATACAATTCGTCGCCCCCGAACTGTCCGCCACTGACTTTATACCCTTTAGGATTGTCTTAAATGCAGGTAACGCCGCCTACCTGAATATCACCGACAAAAAAGATGTAATAACCACCGTCTCCATAGAAGTTGAATTTTTACAGGGCCAACCGCAACAGCGAGTATTTGCCTTGATAGCCACTAAACATATAGATACGACTATCGCCAACAGCGGTGCTGAAAATGTCAAAGCAGTGAAAGCGCTGCTAGATATTTGGGTCTATAATTTCATCCACAATATCACGGAAATAAGAGCTGAAAAAGCAATGTAAGCGGACGCAGCGCTGTGCAGCATCTCAGATAAACTTGTGACACTCATAGCTCTAAGCATCCCTGTCGATCAACGTCTTAAATACCGACCTAAAGGCCAGTCACTCATGCAGATTAAGATTAAAAGTTTCCCGGCTATCGCCATCTTCACTGTTGCGATATTAATGTTAAGTGGCTGCTCAGATAAGGCCTCTGACGAGCGAAAAAAAGTAGCTAAGGTCAGACCGGCAAAAATATTGACCTTGAAACTGACTAAATCGGAACAATTTCTCAGCTATCCTGCGGTTATTAATTCAAACCAATTATCGGTGCTGGCCTTTGAAGTCCCGGGTCTGATCACTGAACTGCCGGTCGTAGAGGCACAGATTGTAAAAAAAGGTGATCTGCTGGCTAAATTGGATCAGACCGACTTGAAAACTAAGCTGCAATCGGCAAAGGCCAAATACAACAATTCCAACAGCGAGTACCAACGTGCAGTGCAGCTGATTAAACGCAAGGTAATTTCCCGCAGTGAACTGGAAAAACGCAGGTCTGAGCGAGATATAGACAGGGCCAGTTACAGCAGCGCCGAGAAAGCCGTGGCAGATTCTGTATTAGTGGCACCGTTTTCCGGCAACATCGCTAAAATCGCGGTCAAGCTAAGGCAAGTAGTACAAACAGGGGAAGCAGCCATTACTATTCTAGGAGCTGGGGGCTTAGAGGCGACCTTTAACTTACCTTCCAGTGTTATCGCCAGGTCTGCCGCCGATGCCAGAACCGCCACCGATTCTTACATCACCGTTGATTCCGCACCGCAACTACGTATTCCGGCGATGTTTAAAGAGGCGAGCCTTGAGGCTGATGTCAGCTCTCAAACCCATGAAGTCACATTCTCTTTTAAAGCCCCTGAAAAACTGCTCATTCTTCCGGGAATGAATGCTTTGGTCTGGTTTAAAGACCCAAGCCTGGCGCGTGAAGAAAACAAAATCATGATCCCACTTACCGCGATAGCTAGCGATGGCAATCAAAAATACGTTTGGGTAGTCGAACCGGACTCTATGCAAGTATCACGCAGAAATATCAGCTTGGTAGCCGGTGTTGGCGAAACTTTAACGGTTTCCCAAGGCTTGGATGCCGGGGAAATGATTGTTGGCGCAGGCGTTTCATATCTATCGCAGGGGATGAAAGTTCGCCCTTGGTCAATTACGCCCTAGGCACTTAAGGATCAAGCTATGAACCTCGCAGAAGTCTCAATCAAAAACCCGCTTCTCAGTGTTATCATCATATTATTGGCTTTGTTTGGCGGTTGGAATGCCTACCAGGAAATGCCCAGATTTGAAGACCCTGAGTTCACTATCCGCAACGCCATCATATTCACTCAATACCCGGGAGCGAGCCCAGAAGAAGTTGCCCGTGAAGTCACTGAACCACTGGAAACAGCCCTGCAACAAATGCAGGAAGTAAAAAACATCAATACTAAATCTTCGGCCGGGGTCTCAGAGATCACCGTCGAGATAAAATTCGAATTTTCCAAAACTAAAGAAGACTTACAAGTTATATGGACCAAGCTGCGCAATAAAATAGATGATGCGCAGAGCTCACTCCCCCAAGCGGCGCTTACCCCAAGAGTCAATGACGACTTTGGCGACTTGTACGGGCTCTCCTATTTGATCACTGGAGATGACTACAGTTACGCCGAGTTGCGCGCCTATGCCAAGCAACTGCAAAAAGAAATACTGCAAGTTAAAGGGGTGGGTAAAGTGATACTCGCAGGGGAGCGAGACGAGGCCATTTTTGTCGAAATTTCCCGAGAGAACTCTGCTGCACTGGGAGTTTCAGTACAAAAGCTCTACGACATTTTGGCACAACAGAACTCAGTGGTGGCTGCTGGCAGTATCAACATTGGACAGCAACGCATTGTAATCGACCCCTCCGGTGCCATTGATTCAATAGATTCGATCAAAAATTTATTAGTCGCCAACGCCAGCGATGGAAAGATCATCTATCTCAAAGACATCGCTAAGGTCTATCGCGGCTATAAGACGCCGGCAACTAAGATAATCAGATATAACGGCAAAAAGGCAATCTCATTTGGTATTGCCAATGTCTCAGGGGCCAACGTTGTTGTCATCGGCAAGGCAGTAGACAAAAAAATGCTCGAATCCGAAAGTCGCAGACCCCTTGGTATTGAAGTACAAGAATACTATCATCAAGGCAATATTGTTGAAGCTTCAGTTGATGATTTTGTCCTCAACGTCATCGCCGCTCTGCTGATCGTAATAGTGTCTCTGCTGTTATTTATGGGTAGGCACTCAGCTGTGGTCATGGCGTTTATTTTACTGACAACGGTAGCCGCAACTTTGGCTACCATGCATATCACCGGGGTCCCCATCCACCGTATTTCACTCGGTGCATTGATTATTGCCCTGGGGATGATGGTCGATAATGCTGTAGTGATCACTGAAGCTATTTTAGTGGGAGTACAAAACGGCAAAAACAAATTGGCCATCGCCAAAGAGATCGTCATTCAGACTAAATGGCCACTATTGGCCGGAACGATGGTGGGTGTCATCGCCTTCGCCCCTATAGGATTTGCCCCTGGCTCTACCGCTGAATTCACCGGCGATCTGTTTTGGGTAGTGATGATAGCGCTGCTGTTCAGTTGGATTTTTGCCATGACCATTACCCCGCTGGCCTGCTACTGGATTTTTCCCGATAAAATTCTCAACAAAAAGAATACAACCAGCAACCAAGAGAGCCAGTTCTTTGTCAAGTATAAACAGCTAATGCGCTGGGCACTTAACTTCCGCTACCTGGTAATCGCTTTTGTTGTGGGCCTGTTTGCCCTATCTCTCTGGGGCACCCAGTTTATGACCAAAGGCTTCTTCCCGCAGTCGACTTCTCCGCAGATGGTGATTGATTACTGGTTGCCCGAGGGGACTCGGATCGAGCGCACTGAGCAAGACATGCTAAAAATTGAGGCTTTTGTGCAACAATTGCAGGGGGTCAACGCAGTGCAGACCTTAATCGGCGGTGGCGGAATTCGCTATATGCTCACTTATTCCTCACAATCAGCCAACAGCTCTTACGGTCAATTTTTAGTCAGGGTTGACGATTACCGTGAAATCAACGCCATGATGCCTGTAGTGCAAGATTTCATTGCTGATAATTTCCCCGAGGCGCAAGCTAAAGCATGGCGCTTCGTATTGGGCCCCGGTGGCGGATCCAAAATTGAGGCCGAATTTAGCGGCCCGGACCCTAAAATTCTAAGAAGGCTGGCAAATCAAGCTAAGGCCATTATGGTCGCAGATGGCGGTGCTTTGTCTATCAAAGATGACTGGCGCGACCCGGTTGCCATTATCGAACCTATTTACTCGGAAATCAAAGGTCGTCGCGCCGGGATCTCCAGAAAAGACCTCGCGACTGCGTTGCTCAACTATTACTCCGGCGAAAAAATTGGTGAATACCGGGAGGGGCAAGATTTAATTCCGATTATCTCCAGATTGCCAAACAGCCAAAACGCCGGAATTAATGACATTCAAAAGATTCAGGTATTAAGCAGCCTCACGGGTAACGCTGTGCCTATCAGCCAAGTGACAGAAGGTTTCAGAACCATCTGGCGCGACGGACAAATTCGCAGCGAAAACCGAATCTTTTTGATTAAAGCGCAAACTGATCCCTACCCGGATGAACTGACCGCCGATTTATTAAAACGTATTGGCCCAGATATAGAGGCTATCGAATTACCCGACGGCTACCGATTCAGCTGGGGCGGCGAACAGGGAGACTCCAGTGAATCCAGTGGCGATTTAATGTCTACTATACCGCTGGGCTTTCTGGCGATGGTGCTAGTGGTAATAGCGCTATTTGGCAAGGTTCGCCAACCACTGGTGATTTGGTTGGTGGTACCCTTAGCCTCAATAGGGGTAGTGTTCGGCCTCGTGGTAACTGGGATCCCGCTAGAGTTTATGGGTATCCTCGGGCTGTTATCCCTGTCTGGGCTGCTGATACAAAATGGCATCATTCTGGTCGATCAGATGGACCTGGAGATAGCCGAAGGCAAACCTAGATTTGACGCTATTGTCGACTCGGCCAGCAGCAGGGTGCGCCCGGTAGTATTGGGCTCTTTCACTACGGCATTGGGGGTTATTCCGCTCTTTTTTGACGCTTTCTTTCAATCCATGGCGGTGGTCATAGTCTTCGGTTTAACATTTGCCACGCTATTGACCTTATTGGTGGTACCCGTACTCTATGCCGTGTTTATGCGCGTCAGTGCCAAGGAGAGCCTTTACACTACTGATTAAATAACATGGCAGCTTTGCATGCTGGTGTAAGCCGGCACGCGAAGCACCCAGGCAAATCGCAACGTTACACCACTGAGGCACTACTGGTCTCTCCAGGACTTACAGCAAAGTGAGTGATCTATAAGGTAAAAGCCTACACAATAGGCGCTGTGATGCCCACTTAGCGCTTTTTGTCTATCACTCACCTGAACAATTGTTCCCGCTCTTTCTTAACGACCATTTCACTCGCTACTAAATTTGACCTACCTTGCACATTATCTGGCACTTGTTGCCAAGTTTTAAACCCATTGCACAGATAAACTCTAGCAAGTTTTTATTGCAGCTTGGATCTTTAAGCAAGCTTTAGCTACTGGGAATTGTTCCCTGCGTATTGGCATATACAAGCGCAATAGCTACACCGCCTTTAATTTATTGGGATAATCATCATGAAATTAAATTTGAAAGTCACGGCTATTCTAATAGCGTTAATCAGTGCCGGGACAGTCAGCGCCAAGGTATATAAGCCCGGCGCAGAGCAGCAGATAAAAACTGCGGCGCAATTAATCATCAACAGAAGTATACCTCAGCATTTATTACGCTTAGAGGGAAAATACTGGGAGTTCTAGCCGCTGTTCACAGTGGCCATATAAGTAAAATCATCGGCACAGCTATTATTACGATCAGCACATCCAGAGGCAGCCCCATTCGCCAATAGTCGCTAAATTGATAGCCTCCGGGCCCCATTACCAATGTGTTTGACTGGTGACCAATGGGGGTTAAAAATGCACAGGAGGCACCGACAGCCACCGTCATAAACAGCGGATCCGGGTTAACATCTAACCCCAGTGACAAACTGTAGGCCAGAGGGGCCATCACTACTGCGGTAGCGGCATTGTTTATCACATCCGAGAGCAACATAGTCATTATCAATAACAGAGCTATGATCATGTAAATGGGTAAGCCGGCGGTTACGTTGAGTAATTGATTAGCCGCCAGTGCCGTTAATCCAGTGTTCTCAAGGGCTTTACCGACCGGGATCAACGCCGCCAGTAAAATGATCACCGGCCAGTCGATAGCATCGTATAAATTGCGTACCGGAATCATTTCCAGCAGTACATAGACCATTACCGCCAGTAAAAAGACTATTGCTAAGGGTAAAATCTTTGTCACACCCAGTGCCACTGCCAGAGCAAATATAGTCAGTGCTATGGCTACTTTTTTAGGCTCACCCAAGCTCAGCTGCCGCTCTGCCAACGGTACCATCCCCAGTTCTGACAACTGCTCTTCGACACTGTCAGCGGCGCCTTGTAACAATAGTATGTCCCCTGCGCGAAATGCCTGGCGACGTAAGCGCCGCTGCACTCTACGGCCCTCTCGGGCCAGGCCCACTAATGCCAGCGAGCTATTGCTGCGCCTGCGTAAAAATGGCACGTCTCTACCCTCCAGCACAGAACCACGCTTTATTACTCCTTCGACCAAAGTCAAATTCCCGCGGGTTAATTCCAAAAATTTCTTATCGGCGCTGGTGATCAACTCCAGGTCATTATTATCCAGCAGATGCTGAATTTCAGTCGGGTCTGCCTGCAGAATTAAAATATCCCCAGCTTTGAGTAGCTGGTAGCGTTTCATTGACATAGTTTCGCTGTGCCGATGAGCGATCCCCACCACTTCGATATGTGCCTGCTCTAGGCCCTTAATCGCATCGGCTGACTTGCCAACTAAATCTGATTGCTCGCCAACTATGACTTCTGTTAAATAGTCGCCAATGGCAAATAATCGATCGGGAGCACTGCGACTCAACCTGGCTTTAGGTATTAGCCGCCAGCCGATCAACCCGACAAACAGCACCCCCGCCGCCGCAACGCTCAGCCCAACCGGAGTGAAATCAAACATATTGAATGGCTCACCGGATACTTCAGAGCGCATCATAGCGATTATGATATTGGGCGGAGTGCCTATAGCAGTGGTCATTCCGCCCAAAATGCTGCCAAACGCCAACGGCATCAACATCATCGCCGGCGACCTGCCGTGTTTGCTACAAGTGGCGATAGCGACAGGTAACATCAGGGCCAGGGCACCGACGTTGTTCATAAAAGAAGAGGCCAGAGTAACGACTGATGTTAATAAAAAGATATGTGCCAGTAAATTAGTGGTGTAGGGCATCAACGCTTGGGCGAGCATATCTACCACCCCGCAGCGGCGCATCACATCTGAGATAACCAGCACCGCGGCAACAGTAATTACCGCCGGGTGGCCGAAGCCGACAAACGCTTGTTCCGAGGAAACTAATCCTGTCAATACACAAGCAGCCAGGGACAGTGCTGCTACTATATCGTGGCGATACTTTCCCCAGATAAAGAGTAGGATAGTCAACCCTAAAATAGCCGCTATCAGGCTCTGTTCGTAAGTCATCTATCTTCGACCCCATCGTTGATATCTATGCATAATAGTTCGGGTTGCTGAAAAGTTACAGTCACAAGGCTAATAATTGGATTTAAAATTATTTCTTTGAATGTACAAAAAGAGCATAGATTACAATTAGCTAAGGCGTGATACGGAAGTTGGAAGTTGGAAGTTGGAAGTTGGAAGTTGGAAGTTGGAAGTTGGAAGTTGGAAGTTGGAAGTTGGAAGTTGGAAGTATTAGGAAAGTGGATTGCGGGGGGGCCGGCAATAGAAAAACAAGCCAGAGCCGAAGCTCTGGCTATCGTCTTTAACCCGGGGTCAATCCGCGCTGTTTTTCGCTGCGACGACGCAGTAGCTCTAAGACTGTCAGTAACATTATTGAGATTGCCACTAAGATCGTGGCAACTGCCAGAATAGTTGGGCTTATCTGCTCACGAATACCGCCCCACATTTGCAGTGGGATAGTACGCTGCTCTGGTCCGGCGATAAAGATTGCCACTACCACTTCATCAAAAGAGGTAATAAAGGCAAACAGTGCACCAGAAATAACGCCAGGCGTTACTAGTGGCAGCATTATCTTGAAAAAAACTGTCCGTGGCGAAGCACCTAAGCTAGCTGCTGCCCGGGTCAACGAGTAATCAAAACCCGACAGGGTCGCTGTCACCGTGATCACCACGAAGGGAATACCCAAAGCGGTGTGCGCTAGAATCAAGCCTAAAAAAGAACCGGCTAAATTGACGCTGGAGTAGAAAAAGAACATACCCGCAGCAGAGATAATCAGCGGTACTATCATCGGCGAGATCAAGATACTCATGATCAGCGCCCGATACGGCATCTCAGGACGGGATAGCCCCAGTGCTGCCAAAGTTCCCAATGTAGTCGCCAATATAGTAGAGGCAATCGCCACTGAGAAACTGTTCTTGATAGACTTCATCCATACTTCACTGGCGAAAAACTCTTCGTACCAGCGCAGCGAATAGCCGGCCGGATCCAGAGACATCATCTCCGGAGTGAAAGTAAAATACGGCTGCACGTTAAAAGACAACGGGATAATTATCAAGATCGGTAATATTAAAAACAAAAAGATTAAGGTACAGATCACTCGGTATGAATAGTACCAAGTGCGTTCTAATTTTCCTGCGTAAATTGGAATTGCCATGTTTTATCTCCTATCCCATCTTCATTTTGTCTATGCCAATCACTTTGTTAAACAGGGCATAGAAGATCAGTACTATTACTAACAGGATAAAGCCAAGCGCCCCTGCCAATCCCCAGTTAAGCGAGTTCTGCATGTGATAGGCAATCATATTACTGATCAGCAGACCACTTTGCCCACCCACTAATGCCGGAGTGATGTAATAACCGATAGACAAGATAAACACCAGTAAGCTACCGGCACCGATGCCGCTAACCGTCATCGGGATGTAAACCTTAATGAAGGCTGTTACAGGATTGGCACCCAGAGACAGCGCCGCTCGCATATAAGTTGGCGGAATAGTTTTCATCACACTGTACAACGGCAATACCATAAATGGCAGTAAGATATGGGTCATAGCGATGATAGTACCGGTTTGGTTGTAGATCATCTGCAACCGTCCGTCCTCATCGATGATATGCATCCACACCAACAAGTCGTTGATAACTCCCTGAGATTGCAGCAATACTATCCAGGTAGTGGTACGCACTAACAGCGAGGTCCAAAAAGGCAGTAATACTAAAATCATCAGCAAGTTACTTTTTGCCAACGGCAAGGTCGCGAGCAAGTAGGCAATTGGAAAAGCCAATACAATACAGATGATAGTAATAGAAAAGCTCATCAGTAAAGTTTTACCAAATAAATTTACATATATCTGTTTAGATTCTACTTTAGCAACTACTTCCCCGGCATCGTTGGTTTTACGATCGACTGAAGATATCAGGTAAGAGCTGGTAAAAGTACCTGACTCTCTTTTAATCAGTGACCAGACGCCAATATCGCCCCAGGCCTTGTTAATCTTGATCATCTGCTCTTTGTAAGGCCCCTCTTTAAGCTTGGCGGCCTTTCTGGCTGAACCGGTAATTACCCTGCGCATACCGCTGCGCTCATAGTTAAGTCGGGTGGCGACTTTACCGATATTTTTATTCTTGCGGCCCATGGTTAAATCTGTGACTAAGGCGGCGTAGACTGCTTCATCGGGTAACTCGGTACCCTGCCAATTTTCGAGTGTTTCTACGACATTGGGCATAATGTTGGCGACTTGTGGATTTTCCACACCGCGCATGGTCATGTTAACGACGGGAATGATGAAGCTGACCAGAATGAACACTAGTAGCGGTGCTACCAGTAAAAATGCCCATAATTTAAGTTTGCGCTGCGAGCGACGTAAACTGACCTTCAATGGTACACCATCGTTAGTCGTCATCTCACCCACTTTAGAATATGTATTTGCCATATTTTCTCGACCTACTTGCAGATTAATTGGCTAATTATTGTTGTTATTGATTCCAATGGATAAGACCAAAGAATTTAAACAGAACTGATGTTTTAAAAATGGCGAACAGCGTCGGGAGGAGGCCCGACACTGCTCTGTCACTGCTACATAAGTGTATCAGTGAAGATGTAGACTAAGATTACTTAGCTAACCAAGCGTTGAAACGCTCGTTCATGTCGTCTTTGTTGTTTGCCCACCACTCAGCGTTCTTGATGATTGGGTTCTTGAAGTTCTCTGGATTAGTCGGCATATGAGGCTTCATATCGATACCAGTGTCAGCGTGCTTACCTACGAGTGCTGCAGAAGATGCACGTGCTGGACCGTAAGAAATGTACTTAGACTGGTCAGCTAGACGCTGAGTGTCAGTAGCAAATTTCAAGTAAGCTTTCAGATCTTCAGTCAGCTTACCTTTAGGTACTACCCAACCGTCGATTTCAGCTAGCTGGCCATCCCAGATAATTGTGAATGGCTGTTTTTCGTTAACTTGCGCGCCGAAGAAACGACCGTTAAAGCCACTGGCGATGCTAACTTCTTTATCTGCTAGCAATTGTGGTGGCTGTGCTCCAGCTTCCCACCAAACTACTGAATCTTTGATCTCATCAAGCTTTTTGAAGGCCATAGCGATGCCTTCTTCTGTATCAAGCTTCTCATAGACTTTGTCTGCAGGTACGCCTGAAGCCATTAGTGCCCACTCTAAGTTTCCATCAGGAACCTTCTGTAGTGAACGCTTGCCTGGGAATTTTTCAAGATCGAAAATATCGGCAATAGTACTTGGCTTTTCACCGGTGAATAACTCATCGTTATAGGCGAAAAGTGTCGCGTAGACGATTTGTGGGATGAAACAACCGTTCATTCCACCTAAGAAATCTTTACTTGCAGGAGTTCCATCTGGAGCAGCTGCTAGGATGGTGTCGTAATCGATCTCTTCGATCAGACCTTCATCACAGGCGATCATTGAATCACCTTCCAGCATATCTACCAGATCCCAAGTAACGTTGTTCGCTTCAACTTGTGAGCGAATACCCGCTAGACCAGTACCGGCTTTGTCTTCTGACAAGAACTTAGTACCGTGCATTTTAGTCCATGGCTCCTGGTATGCGCGCTCTTGGCTCTTAGTGTAAGAACCACCCCATGAGACAACTGTCATAGTGTCTGCTGCTTGAACGGCTGTAGTTGCCATTGTCATAGAAACAGCAGCAATCGCTGTCGCTACAACTGTACGTTTGAGTAACTTTTTCATCTTCTTATTTTCCTTATTTTTCGTTGAATCTGTAGGTTGTTAAGTCGATCTCAATGGTTAAACTTTTCGTTTTTTCCGTAATTTCTAACTTTAAGCGTCTAATGCACGACAGTCATCGGTATCCCAACCAATGCGAATCGCCTGACCTTTTGTCATATGCTGCTGATTGTGGGTATTAGGCACTTTGATTATAAAGTTGCTGCTACCGGAAACTGATACTCGGGTACGTGTATGATCGCCATGATAGATAAGTTCTTCGACTGTGGCGTTAACTGAATTGCCACAACTACCCTCAGCAGGATTGACAAGCACCCGCTCAGGACGCAGAGATAAGGTTGTTTTATCACCCACTTGCCCGACATTGACTTTTTTCGCCTGCACTGTACCACCGCCACCTTGCAGCTCAACACTGCAAGTATC
>MAAB01001300.1_pt1 | contig 33596 bp, 34 predicted proteins | sample 1115991 | NCBI WGS metagenome assembly MAAB01 (sample SAMN04961124, study PRJNA320927) | seawater metagenome | isolation source: sample BD02T18 sea water enriched with oil for 18 days | place: USA:Gulf of Mexico | collected 2013-07-27
GGAGCCAAATTTAAAAAGCCCGCTTATAGCGGGCTTTTTTTGTGGGCGGGTATTTTTGACGTTAAAATTTAGGCATTAAAAAACCCGCTTATAGCGGGTTTTTTAATGCCTAAATTTTAGATAGCGCCGGTACCACCGGTACCGCCTGTACCAGTAGTGCCACCCGTTTCCGTTGCGTTGGTGTCATTTACCGTATCCAGCGATGTTCCAACATCTGTAGCATCAGCCGCATCAGTAGAATCCACACTTGTGGTTGTAACCGCCGCCGTGACCGTCGCATCAGCAGTTATTGTTGCAACATCAGCCGCAGGGTTGGCCACCACCGCCGCAATCACCACCGTTGTAACAGCATCAAAGTCAGAAACCGTATCACCCACATCGGTATCAATTAATTCCAAAATTGCCGTCTCTAATAACGTCTCTGAACCATACGTTGCGCCCGCGGCTGTACTAATAGCAGCCACTTCAGTGATGTTATTCTCAATAATATCCGTTATCGCCTCTGCAATTGCAGTAACAGTAACATTACCCTCAGCGATAAAATCATAAGTTGCCAGATCAACACCCGTCAATCCCAAAGAAGTCGCTATGGCAGCTTCTGCCGCGCTGGCCGAAGCATAAACCCCATGCTCCACACCAATTTGGATCATTGTAGAGAAAGGACTAATGATTGTTGAACCTTGAATACCCGTTAGCGTAAATGCACCAGCAAGAGCACCCGCCACCCCTTTTTCATCACTCTCAGTGGTAACACCAGCAACAGACTCGACTAAAATAATCGCATCGCCAGCACCGGTAGAACTCAAGCTATAATCTCCATTAATATCCGTTGTCACCGAAGACGCCTCATCCGCACAACTTTTATCTCCTGTCGTATCAAAACAGGCGGTAGCATTTTGCAAGTAGCCATCAACCGCTGTACCTGAAGCAGATGTCAATACCGGGTGATCATGACTACTACCACCACACCCCGATAATCCCGCAGCACCCAAAACCGATAGTGCTAGCAATGTTTTTCTGAAATTCATATTCGTTCCCTTAAATTGATCAAATAGCATACCGGCTCCCTACTTTGGCGCCCACCACAAAATCAGCATAGCAGAAGATCAAAAAAATGCGCCAGTGCAAAACGTCAATTTTAGTTGTTTTTTAAGGGATTAGGTCAATCAGATTATTTATCCAGCAATCCTTCAAAGTCACCCGCTGTATAATGAAGTCGACCTCACTTACTGATAGAATTACCTCTCTCAATTTGCAATGGTGGTCGCACATCAACATGAATGATCTAACATTTTTTATTACAGGCGGCTCTGGGTTTATCGGCTCAGCACTTGTTCGACACCTTATTAACCAATCAAACCACAAAATCATCAACATCGACTGCCTAACGTACGCCGGCAACGTAGAATCTCTCGACAGTATATCCAAAGACCCCAACTATCACTTTGAAAACACCAGCATCTGCGACTCAAGCGCGATAAAGCAACTTTTTGAAACCCATCAGCCCGATATCGTTATGCACCTAGCAGCGGAATCCCACGTCGATCGCTCCATCGAGTCGCCCCTCGCATTTTTGCAAACCAATATTATGGGCACCGGCGTTTTATTAGACCAATCAAAACACTACTGGGAACAACTGCCTTCTGATAAAAAAGCATCATTCCGGTTCCACCACATATCCACCGACGAGGTTTATGGTAACCTTGGGGCAGAAGGGTTATTTCACGAACAAACCCCTTACGACCCAAGCTCCCCTTATTCCGCTAGCAAAGCCTCATCCGACCATCTCGTGCGCGCCTGGAACAAAACCTACGGACTACCCACGATCATCACCAACTGCTCCAACAATTACGGGCCTTACCACTTCCCCGAAAAGCTTATCCCCCACATCATACTTAATGCACTTCACGGCAAACCTTTACCCATATACGGGGATGGCAACCAAGTACGCGACTGGCTGTATGTGGACGACCATGCACGCGCCCTGTATCACGTAGCAACGACCGGCAGCATCGGAGAAACCTACAACATTGGCGGCAACAATGAAAAAACCAATATCCACGTAGTACATGCCATTTGCGACCTATTAGAAGAGCTTGCGCCTAAACACAAACAAACAAACACTCACTACAAAGATTTAATCACGTTCGTAAAAGACCGCCCCGGGCACGACACCCGCTACGCTATTGATGCCTCAAAAATCCAAAATGACCTACACTGGTTCCCAGAGGAATCATTTGAGAGCGGACTACGAAAAACCGTGCAATGGTATTTAAATAACACACGATGGTGGCAACGCGTCTTATCTGGCGACTACCAATTAAAGAGAATTGGATAAATGAAATACAAAGGCATCATCCTCGCCGGTGGCTCAGGCACTCGACTACACCCAATCACCCTGGGCGTATCCAAACAAATGCTGCCCATTTACGACAAGCCGATGATCTATTATCCACTTTCAATATTAATGCTGGCAGATATTCGTGAAATCCTGATCATTTCTACCCCAGAAGACCTCCCGAAATTCCAAAACCTACTTGGCTCCGGCGAGAAATTTGGCCTTTCCTTAAGCTACAAAATACAGCCCTCCCCCGACGGGCTCGCCCAAGCCTTTCTCATCGGAGAAGAGTTTATTGGCAATGATAATGTATGTTTGATTCTCGGAGATAACATCTTTTATGGCCCACAATTCACCGATAAGCTTAAAAAAGCAACACAGCGAACTAGAGGTGCCACGGTATTTGGATATCCCGTTCATAACCCTGGACGCTTCGGCGTCGTTGAATTCTCGCCTGACGGAAAAGCCATCAGTATCGAAGAAAAACCAGAAAAGCCAAAATCCAACTGCGCAGTGACAGGGCTATATTTTTTTGACAACGACGCTATAAACATCGCAAAGACCATCACCCCATCACAACGTGGCGAGCTTGAAATCACCGATGTTATTCAGTCCTATCTAGACAAAAAAAACCTAAACGTACAAATGCTTGGCCGAGGTTTCGCTTGGCTAGACACCGGCACCCATGACTCATTGCTAGAAGCCAGTCACTTCGTACAAACCATTGAAAAGCGACAAGGACTGAAAGTTGCTTGCTTAGAAGAAATTGCTTTTAACCGGCAATGGATAAGTGAAAAACAACTCGCAGAGCAAGCCAACTCCCTAAAAAAGACAGGCTATGGCCAGTACCTACAGAAAATCCTTAATGATTATACCTAAGCTATGAAAGTAATCGACACAACCATACCCGATGTAAAAATTATCGAACCTAAAGTATTTGGTGATGAACGCGGCTTTTTCCTAGAAACCTTTCGTCACGACCGCTACCAAGAAGTCCTTGGCACCAATATATCTTTCGTGCAAGACAACCACTCCCGCTCCAGCAAAGGCATTTTACGAGGGCTACACTTTCAGCGAACCAAACCTCAAGGAAAACTCGTTCGCGTTGTATCTGGCAGTGTTTTTGATGTTGCTGTCGACATCCGTCCCGACTCTCCAACATTTGGACAACACGAAAGCACCATCTTATCTGCTGAAAACAAATGCCAATTATGGGTCCCACCTGGGTTCGCGCATGGCTTTTTAGTATTATCGGATTTTGCTGACTTTGAATACAAATGCACCGACTACTACGACCCAAGCGATGAAGGGTGCATAATTTGGAACGACCCTCAAGTGAACATTAACTGGCCAATAGCAAACCCCATTTTATCAACCAAAGATCAAAACGGCCTTTTGCTAAGTGAATCCAATTTATGAAAATTTTGCTCACAGGTGGCTCTGGCGGACAGGTTGGCTCTGAATTTATTAAACTCGTTTCATCACAACACATAGAGCTGATATCGTTAACAGAGCAGCAACTCGACATTACTCAACAAAACGCGGTTAACGAAGCGGTATCAAACTACAAACCCGATATTGTTGTAAACGGAGCAGCCTATACCGCAGTGGACAAAGCAGAAGACGCACAAGATATCGCTTACGCTGTTAACAGTGACGGAACCACACACCTAGCCAATGCCTGCAGCCAAGCAAACATCCCGTTACTGCACATCTCCACCGACTATGTCTTTGATGGCGACCAAAACACTCCCTACACAGAAACCGATCTCCCCACGCCAAACAGCGTCTACGGGAAAAGTAAATGGGAAGGCGAAGAAAGCCTTCGATCACTACACCCCGAACATATCATTCTCAGAACAAGCTGGGTATTCAGCCCTTTTGGCAACAATTTTGTTAAAACAATGTTACGCCTAGCAGACAAACAAGAACTCAACGTTGTTGCGGACCAATGGGGCGCGCCCACCTCAGCAAAAAGCATCGCACAAACCTTATTAACCCTTTGCTTACAATACAACGACAAGCAGACGCTTCCATGGGGCACCTATCATTTCAGCGGTAGCCCACACTGTAATTGGCACCAGTTTGCACAAAAAATATTCAAGGCAGCTCAAACAGAAAACCTGATAGAACAAAACGTTACCGTCAACGCTATCACCACAGAACAATATCCAACCAGAGCCAAACGCCCTAAGAATTCAACACTGGACTGCAACAAAATATTGTCTACACTGGGTATCGCAACCCCACATTGGGAAGCCGATTTACACGAGATGATTCGGCAACTAAAAACATCTCAATAGCACACAAAAAAATAATAACAGGGACAACAATGCGGATAATAGCGCCAACAAAAGCAAAAAAAAACACCTTCTACATCAGCCTACTCGCTTTTTCTATATCCGCAGCTAATGCTCAAAACGATAGCCTTTCATTACAAGGTTATTCGGGCTTACTCAATATCCCCAATGCTCATGTTACCACCCATGGCACAGGATTTATTCAATACTCGGATCAAATGTTTCGTGATGGCGAATATGTTCACAATGACAATCTATCAGGGTCATTTGGCATATTTCCCAATGTAGAAGTTGGCGGTCGAATCGCCTGGTTCCACTCAAAAACAAACTTATACACTGAAGAAGACGAACCTCGTGACCTATCAGCAAATATAAAACTTAAAATTCCCTTTATCCCTGACAATTGGTTTTCCATCGCAATAGGGGAGCAGGATGTTGGCGGTGAAGCTAGTTTTTTTGATGCGAAATATGCAGTGATCAGCCGCTCATTCGGCCCACTTAGGCTTGATGCAGGTTATGGCGACAGCATTGAGAACGGTCGCCTGGATGGAGCCTTTGGTGGCTTTGAATACCAGGCATTCCCATGGCTGAGCCTTATCGGTGAATATGATGCTAGAGATGTCAATGCAGGGTTTCGCATAAACACACCAGCTTCATGGATGCCTAACGGGTTTCGTGTGGACTTAACCGTAATGGCGTATACCGATAACGAGCTAAGCGATGACAAACGTTTCTTTGGCTTAGCCTTTAGATTCCCGTTAAACGGCGATTCACTTAAAGCAAAAACCAAACCCGTTACACGCACACCTATTGCAGCCAATCAAAGCAATCCTCCCGCATATTCAAACAGGCTTCCAAAAACCGAAACTACGCCCTTGCCTCTGCATTATGCCGCTAATCGATACCGAAAAAGAACCGTCCCAACACCCACCATGATTGATTACCAACCAAGTGAGACAAGTCCACCTCACACAAAAACGACAGCGCTCAATGACCCACAAAGTACAATTACAAAGAAACTATTCCAACAATTACAACAACACGAGTTTGAACGCATAAAGACAGGTGTCGACGCTGAAGGTGCTTTAAATATCTCCATTGAAAACACAATATTTAATCACAACGAACTGGACGCCATTGGCTTAACACTCGGTATTGCAGCCAACCTCGCAAAAGAGGCATTTGATAAAACACGTCTATTTTTAACCAACGAAGGCATCCAAGTACTTGAGGTCATCATCTCCAACAAACAGTTTGCAGAATACACCAACAACCCTCAAATTCTCAACGCAGACATTACAGTAAAATACCCTGGCGACATCGGTATAGAATGGCACCACCAATCCGCACCCGATTCGCACTACAAGCCCGTATTAACACTATCCCCCAGCATTACTAACGTCATTGCCAACGAAAACGGCGTATACAGTTACTCATGGGGCCTAGAATCCACCGCATCCCTATCTTTATGGAAAGGCGCTATCGCCAGCATCTCACTTAACCAAGAGATAATCAGCAGCGATACTTTTGAAAAAAACGGGGTATTTTACGAATCAAGGGAAAAGGATGAGGTCAAAAATATGACCTTACAGCAAACCGTAAAATACAAATCCCTATTCAATACGACGTATGTGGGAAGAAGACAGTATGATTACAATGGATTCCAAAACCTAACCACTCTACTCTCACCTTCTGGCACACACAAAGCAACCGCACGATTTGGTGATTACACGCACGACAGCACCGATGAATCAAAAGATTTCGCATTATACAGCTATCGCTATTACTCCCAGCGCTTCAATGCCTCCACTGAAATCACCGGCGGCAAGTTTTGGGAAGGAGATGATGGGTATCGAGTTGAGTCAAAGTTCTGGTTTGGTGATAACGCAGTATCCCTGATCTATAAGGACACAGACCAAGAATTTATTGCCATCACCTGGAACTTACCTTTGGGCCCAAGAAAGGATTTCAATAGCGCATGGGGCCAAATCAAAGGTAACTCAGACTGGACATACGGCATCCAAACAATGATCAATAACGATTCTAACGATATTGCATTTGGCGCTGGTATTGTACCCAAAATGACGTTTGAAACAGAACAAACATACTTGAATAGAGACAGGCTGTCTCCAGCGTATGTATATGGTAATTTACTCCAACTAAGAGAAGCTTACTTACAGTATAAATAGCCTTATAAATACTCCCAATAGACCACCGTTACGCTTTCTCCCTTCTGCGCCCCATTGGCACAACATTGCTTCCTAGACGCACAGCTTCCACCCCTTGACGCCATACAACGTCATTAAGACCCTCATTGGGCGCATAACCTGTCTCAGTACAAAGTAGCAAGTCTCTAATTGCCTCACAATCTCCAATTTCACAGGCTTTTTCTATTTTCTGCAAAATCTGCTGCATCTCAGTCCAAGGGAGGGCAAGCTCATCGGCTCGCATAATGCGCGGATGGGTCGTACCACTAACATTTTCACCAATTAATAGCTCCTCAAACAACTTCTCACCCTGTCGAAGGCCGCTATATTCTACCTCAATGTCCCCGTCAACATTTTGCTCATCCCTTACCTCCATGCCCATCAAACGGATCATGGTTTTTGCCAACTCAGCAATTTTTACCGGCTCACCCATATCCAAAACAAACACATCACCACCAGAGGCCATCGAGCTTGCCTGAACGACCAACTGAGCCGCCTCAGGAATAGTCATAAAATATCGGATAATTTCTGGGTGCGTTACCGTAACAGGTCCCCCCGCCTTGATCTGCTTTCTAAACAAGGGAACAACAGAACCCGAAGAACCTAAAACATTACCAAAGCGAACCATGCAAAACGTTGTTGTCTCACTTTCTTGAGCAAGCCCCTGCAACACAAGTTCAGCCAATCGTTTCGAAGCCCCCATGACGTTAGTTGGCCTTACCGCCTTATCTGTGGAAACCAATACAAACGTAGAAACATCCGCATCGAGAGCCGCTTTCGCAGCATTAAAGGTGCCCAACACGTTATTTCGCACACCTTCAATCACATTTTGCTCTACCATCGGCACATGCTTGTAGGCTGCTGCGTGATAGACGGTATCAACAGTAAAAGCATCCATAACTGCTTGCAGCCTGCCAAGCTTCTGGACACAGCCCAACAAGGGGACAACAGATGCATCCAAGCCTTCACTAACCACCGCCTCCTGCAGTTCTCTGTCAACTTGATACAATGCAAACTCACAACGCTCAAACAATAATAACTTAGCGGGCTTGGCTCTTAATATTTGACGGCACAACTCAGACCCAATGGAGCCGCCTGCCCCAGTAACAAGTACGATTTTGTTCGTAATACAGCCTTCAATAAGTGACGAAATAGGCTCAACGGGGTCTCTACCAAGCAAATCCTCAACGGCCACATCATGAGTTTCCTCGACAGAAGCATCACCACTCACCAGCTGTTCAAATGTAGGAACTGTCTTAACCCTAACCGGCAAAGGCTCTAGATCTACCAATATCTCTTTTCTACGCCACATCGGAGCAGAGGGAATCGCCAACAACACCTGTTCTACATCGTATTTATTAATCAAAAACGGGAGTTTTTCCGAAGAGTTGACCTTCACACCGTGATATATCGCACCCACTCGCTCCGGCAGATCATCCACCAGCACAACTGGCTCGTACTCATGACTATTGTTAAGGGAGGACATCAACTGCAAACCAGAAGTCCCAGCTCCATATATCGCAACTTTTTTCTTATTTGGCCTCGCTTGAGAAAATAAGTACTCACGAACAAGAAAACGACTACCTCCGACCAAACATAACGTTATCACACCATAAATTAGAGGAATAGAACGAGGAAGTCCGGTTTCAATCAACGTCATTGCCACAATTAGGGCAAACACGGATATTAAACAACCTCTAAAGACTGCGAATAAAGCCTGTCGTCCCATAAATCGAACAACAGCACGATATAACCCCAGCCTAGCAAACACAGCAACACTCACAAATGTTGTTGCCGCTATAGCAACAAGAGCATTACTCTGCAATACCTGCTCTAAATTAAAATCGCCCCTGGTCAAAACAGACAATACAATCGAAATTGGTAAAAGAATTAAGTCAGCGGAAACCATAATAGCCCGCTTTACGCTTCTTGGAGCATTCAGCAATCTGGAGTGAAACATTCTTGGGGCAATATCCTTATATTATTGCAAGCGAAAACACAACAAGGTCTAACCATGCTGTAGATACCTGAAAGTATTATTCTAGCAGAAAAACACGGAAGTGCCCCAATGCAAGTAGCAAACTCTAAAACATAACCATCGGTTACCATATAGCCAACCGAAACCTAAAGATACTATCCGTTAATGGTGAGCGTCTGGAAAAGCACCTAACCAAACATTATTCATGTTGCATTATTTGGGTTTTCACTTGGAGAACCCTTATGAACACGACAGAACTCACAGAAAAACAAAAATATTGGCTTAAGCATCTAGAAGCCATCGAGAAATTCGACGGTACACTTGAGCAGGATGCCGAAGCCCGCACCTGGTTTTGCAAGTCATTTATAGCTTGGAAAGTCAGTTACGCCTAAAAGGGGCGGGGTTCGTATTAGCGGCGATTTCTCAAATCGCTGTAGGACATTTCTTTGAATACAAAAGACCAGAAAATGTCACCCCTTTTGTATAGCCTATGTAACAGCGGGTGATATTTAGACGTTTCCGGTGGAGATGGTGGGATCTGTTCTGTCAGACTCGCGCTAGAAAAGTTGAAACATATTCGTTTCGTTGCTTTCCGCATGAGACGTAAGTTACTCACAGGGACTGGTGGCCCGTATAGAATCCCCGTAAATTTATTTGAATTTGTTGCCTTCTTATTTAAAGTGGGTGATCTGTTTTTATATGTTCACTTGAAACGGAAGCTTTGAACGGAAAGGGAATATAAATGAAGAAATCTACATGGGCGATTTTTGTAATAACTACTAATAACAAAATATTGCCTTATAATCGTAAGCGTCCGGCCAACACCCCTGTATTTAATTCGGTTTGATTGCTGATGGTGCAATATTCCAAGGCATTAAGCGTTCAACATCACCATCAATTATCTTAGGCAATTCATTGAATAGCCATCGTAGATAATTATAAGGTTCATGCATATTAAGTTTGGCAGTTTCGATTAAACTGTACAAAGTAGCGCTGGCGTTGGCACCGCTAACAGTGTTACTAAAAAGCCAATTTTTCCTGCCAATCACAAATGGTCGAATAGCGTTTTCCGCTCGATTGTTATCAATCGGCCACTCGCCATTTTCAATATATCATGTTGCTTTGTCCCAATATTTTTCAGCATAAGGTAACGCTTCTTCCAACTTACTTTTGGGTAATACTTTGGGTTTTGTTTTATCTATCCACTTTCTGAATTCTTTTAATATTAATGCGCTTTTTCCTGTCGCGCTATTTTTCGCGTCGTGCTATCGCTATTTTTATGTATTTTCTCTATAGCATAGAGCTTAGCAATATAACTAACGGCAACGTCCGCTTTGCTTGTGCGCTGAGTTTTTCATTTTTTCTGAGCAACCTTTTGAGCATCAACAAACTTTCTGCGCAGGTGAGCCATACAGCATAGATGTACGATGCCCTCTTGCTCAGCAACAGCATTATAACCCGTATAACCCTCTGTCATGAGAGCACCCTGGTACCCTTTGAGTAGGCTCAAAGGTACCTGACCAGAACGGCCTCGGTCATAACTAAATCTTACCACCAGTTTTCCAGGTGGTCCGCCTTTTTGAACCCACATATAGGATTTGCTTTGTGCCGCTTTATCCGGTTCTTTTAAAACTTGAACCGTTGTCTCGTCGCAATGTACTAATGGCCCAACATTCAACTGTTTTTACAAGGCTTCGATGTTTAGAGGCTTTTCGGCTGTCTTAATTGTATCTTCACACGATTTACAAGCATACTTTTTCGAGCATGTTGAATCACTTGGAATCTAGCGGGGATAACATCCAATTGTTCGCTAATTTATTCACCGATTTCTGTTAGCGTACAACCACCAAGACACTGCAATTCAGATTCAGGAAATTCGAACACCTTTCGAACACGAGGTAGATTACTGGGCAAAGGCTTGCGCTTAGGTTTTACTTTTTCAGCAGAAGCTGATGTTTGCTCTGTCATTGAATCGCTATTAGTGGATTCATCTTCAGTATCATCGATACAATCTTCTGCTTCATTAAATAATTCACCCTGACCAGGCGCTTTCTCGCTGCTCGCACCAAAACGATTAAACCGTTCTAAGCGTAACGTTTCCTCTAAGGTGAGGGCAATCTGCTGCTGTTGCCCAAGAATCACCTTCTTGAGCGCTTCAACGTCATTTGGCAGTGTGTCAGGGTGCTTTTCTAGGCGTTTATACCATAGGCAAAACCCATTCTTTTCCCAACAAAGGATTTTAATCTTATCCTTACGCCGATTAACAAACACAAATAACGTGGAATCGAAGGGGTTAAGCGCTAGTTCATTTTCTACCAACACTGAAAGACCGCCAATGGCTTTGCAAAAATCAACCGGATGAGTACACAGATATACGCAAGGTAGATCCTTGCTGGGGCGCATCATTGGCTAAGCTCTACACCTTTAACAAATGTTGCTAGCCAGTTTGGATTGGGGAATGCATCGGATGTGATTGACGCGTTTCCTAAGCGAAATTGAAAGTTCGAGCTTCCATGTGATTGTGATTGCTGTGCTTTTGCCAAAGAGGGCTTACTTTTTATCGGTGACTGAGGCGCGGGGGCGACCACTCCCTTTTGGCGTAGCTGACTTTTCCAGCTATATATGTCCTGCAAAACCAACTTATGGGTTTCTGCATACTGCTTAAGCGTACCGTCAAATTTATCGATTGCATCTAGATGCTTAAGCCAAGATTTTTGGTTTTCTGTTAGTGTTACTGCATTCATAAGGGTTCTCCAGTTGAAAACCCAAATCATGTAACATTGAATAATGCTTAGTTAGATGGTGTTGGCCGGACGCTTACATTTCTGCGCCCCTAGAAGCCCACGGCAGCGAGGTACAAATGAAAATACAAATGGACTTCTTAGGCAGTATATCTCAAGAGGAACTTGCTTTTCCGGTTATACTCAAAATGAATTGAATATATTTGCAACGAAGCTAAACAATAAACCAAGGGAAATGCTTGTCTTTCAGACACCAGCAAATAGCGCGCCTGAAGTGTTGCGCTGCCCCTCCCCTTGAACCTGTCGTTGCTTTTTTAAATATGTCTCGCTTCCCCTTAACTTCGGTTAATTCTTTTTTAAGACACTTTAGCTCATCAAAAAGCTATGCGTTATTCTCCTCAACTATAGAATCACTCGATTTCACCGCGCTCACCCAAAGATAGAGTATCGTAACATTCACCCCCAAATTTCTAGCTATCTGTGCGGCGGTCTTCTCCAAGTTGATTACCATGCTGACAGCTCTATTTCTAAAATTCGTGGTATAGTCTTGTTTTGTTCGCTTGCTCACCACCTTCTCCTCAATTTCTATGGGTAGTCTTAATGAAATTAAGTGTCCGGGTCAGTGTAGCCAGATCATTACCTCGATTTTCTTACATTGCACTGTGTACACCACCAATGACCATTAAGTATCTGAAGAGGACTGAGTTTTATGGGTAATCGGGTGCTTTTTTAACATATGAAACTCTGACCCAGGATAAAAATATAATCCATGTTTTTTAGCTATTCTCTTTATGTTATTTAACGTTAAACCAAAACCTGAATCAAAATAGCGAAGTCCATCAATACCTATCAAGATAGCTCCCTCAGAAGAAAGTAAATCTCGATAACAATCCAGCATAATATGAAAATGGTGAAGGCAACAGGCATAAGAACTAAGATCATTGTCAATGATATAGTCAAATCCAGTATCAAACTCTGTAATTTCATTTGAATACTTGTTCATTATGCGAACGTCGTATGTAGAACCAAAATCACGCGAGAATTTTTCCTTAGTTAACTGTAATTCATCTTCAACAATAGTAATCCCTGCGAATCTAGAGGTTTTTTCCCGAATATTCTCGTATAAACTTGAATTTCCTACTCCGATCTGAAAAATTGAAAAAGGCGCTTTCTCAGCCTCTAAAAACTTTGTTATACGTTTAAGGTCTGCTGTTGTTTTACGATTTACCCATGAACCATCAGAATAACTGAGCTGAGGAAGCGCTATGTTATTGCAACGTCGCTTGAAGAATAGATAACGCAATGTCAATAACCAAGAATAAAAACTTACGGGTAAATAACGTCTAGCTCTATTTGTAATAGTTTTTAGTGATAAACGACGCTCTGCTACAAATCGAACTTTAAATGACATTGTATATACTCCAACAAACGAATTTATATGAAAAATAATGCATTAAGAAATCTACCCATATCACCATAGCACCATTCTGGTACTCCATTGACCATAATTTATGTCTTAAATAGAGAAAAGTCTACTAATATGTAAGCGTCCGACAATCACCCTCGCAGCTAGTTCGGCTTGATAGCAGACGGTTCAATATTCCAGAGCATGAAACCATCCACATTACCACTATCCAGCTTTGGTAATTCCCTAAACAGCCATCGCAAGTAATTGTAAGGCTCATACATATTAAGTTTCGCTGTTTCAATTAAACTGTACAAAGTAGCACTTGCCTTGGCACAGCTAACAATATTACTAAAAACCCAATTTTTCCTGTTATGTGCATATATTTGATTTTCGTACGACATCGCCGCGCATCCCATTGGCAACAGACTACACGACAATATATTTACTCTACATAATCATAGGCTTTCGAGGAACACTAAAACTGAGTTCGATTAGTTTTAAAGTCGTTTGCAACCCCTGTATTAATGGGATCAATAGATTCCAAAGCATTTTTTTCATGTCTAAATTTGCTCCATATACCGGCGCATTGTATCGATTTCCTTATGGCCGAGCCAAAGTGCAATTAAGGATAGGTCTATCACAGATTACTGCAAGTGTATTGCGGTAGTATGTCTCAACATGTGAGGTGTAATTTGTCGCGTGCTTAGTGACAGGCAGCATTTAAAAACTCGCTGTTGCCCGACAAGCAGTCTTTGTTTTACACCTGCTCGAGTCAGCGGTTCACCTAAACGATTAGGGAAAAGCGGCGACATTGAGTGACCCCTTTCTCCATTCCATGTACAACTAATCGTTGAGTTGATAAGTGATTCAACTTCATCACGCTCCAGGTGTCCCAATAATGCTCTATCCTATCGTTTTTGTGGTATTGCCAGTATTGTTGATACTTGTAATATGGCATTTAGAGATTCACCTGCCACATAATTCAGGAAGGATCGTATTGCTTCTAATCGATTGTTACGTGTTCTCACACTATTATATCTGTCTATCTCCAGATATTGCAAAAACTCCAGAACACCTAACCTATCAATATCATTCAGAATTAGCGTTGCTACGAGACGCTTTAATTTCTCAGATAAAAATGACAGATAGAGTTTGAACATATCCCTGTAAGCAGACACAGTGTTGTGACTTAATCGTCGCTACTGGACAAGGTTGCAGCCAAAAAAACTGTGCAATAACACGCCTGGATCAGCATAAGCCGAAAAGCCCTGTAACGTTTTCCATCGGCTTCTAATGTGTAACCTAGGCTTCGGCGATCCCGACGGTAACGGTTTACAAGCGCCAACCATTTCATGATTCACCTCCATGAGACCACGGCAAGCTGACACGTCTAAAGCTATTGATGCCTACGTGAGTATATCGATTGCTTACTCCAACGCTTGGTGGCCGAGCACATCCGCAATTGATCTAATGGATGCCTAGGTTTGAGTAGGCGGTAGCCATAGTGTACCTGAAGCGGTACACTTGACAGTGATTAGACGATATGCACGTTCGAGTAAGCTACGCTGAATGTCTCCTCCAACAGTACTCGTGCTAACTGCCTGACCAAGGGGGCTCGATGATAAGCAAATAGTGTTCTCTCTATCGTTGGTGGTCGACCATTTTGTACGTAGTCAACCATCGTATCAAACAACCGACCTGAGATAGGCAGCTTAAGTTGGCGGGGGGGCTGATTCCAATGTGATCATATTATGACTCCAGTCTATGCCATCCAAACTCAAGCCCGCTGCATCACAAGCTCTCAAACCCAGCTCTACTAAGCAACAAGCCATCCCGTAATCGCGCTTTCCAATTTAGGTATTGCGATCAAAGCTATGCAGAACCGCGTCCATTTCTTTGGCTGACAGATAAGTCACGAGACAACCCAGAGCACGCAGCATGGTGGTTATCGAACTAGGAGCTAAATTTGAGGAGCGCTGGTACACATAAGTCACGAGGTCTTGCGGTGCTAGCTAGCTAGCTAACATTCTTGGCCGAATATTTTTCTAATCAAATGACAAAATTACGACCATCGCGACATTTTGTTTACCTACTTGCGCTAGCCAAGCCAACAACTGATTTAAGATATCCACCATATTTATCAATTAATTCATCTTCTTCTGTATCAGTGGAAGGAAGGCTGTTTTCAAATACCGAGATAAAAAGGAACAAATAGATTTGTCTGTGATTTTTATTAGGGGGCTTTTATCAATTTTCGGCGCCATGAAAAATAGTGAACTACGCTGCGGATGTAACTGGTAATTATTTTATCTGAGTATCTCTGTATTTCTAGGTAACTGATATACTTTCCAACATCAGATTCAGCCTACAGTTGGCATTCAGATAGTAATTCAGGACTTTTAGGGTGGTTGAATTCATAAGGAACTCCGTAATTAAATGAAGTGGCCTAATCAAATTTATGTTGATTTGGTGTGCGTTTTTTGCAGTTGAAAAGACTATCTTTACATAATGACAGTGTGACTATAATTCCTGTTATATGCTACCGTACGACACACATACGCATAACATAAAAAATTGGTATTTTAGCAATACTGTTAATGGTGCCAACGCCTGTGCTGCTTTGTACAGTTTAATCGAAACATCCAAGCTTAATAGACATGAGCCCTATGACTACCTGCGATGGTTATTCACGGAACTATCAAAACTGAATGATAGTGATATGGAGGGTTTAATGCCTTGGAATGTTGATCCGTCGGCTATCAAGCCGGATTAAATACAGGGTGTTGGCCCGACGCTTACGAACAGATTAGGCTCTAGCTCATCCTCCACCAACAAAGAAAGGCCAACCATTGCCTTCACGAAAATCAACTGGATGAGTGTAAAGATAAACGCAAGGCTAATCCTCGCTGGCGCAACTGGCTTTTCCAGCTATAGATATCTTGCAATACTGGGCAGTGCACCTCTGGATACTGTATAAATGTGCCGTCGAATTTCTCAATGGCTTCTAGCGGCTTAAGCCAGTATTGTTGCTTTTCTGTTAGATTTGACGTTTCCATTGGGCCCTCCAATTGAAAACCCCGATCATGTTACATTGCGTAATAATTCGTTAAGTACGGATAGCCGGACGGTTAATGACTAACACCCTGCCGTTTAAGCACTTTCAACAATGTCAACCACAGGACCCATACATCAAAAGCAAGCGATTGCCGTTCAAGATATTCAACATCCAAATGCACTTTTTCCGGTATAGGCAACTCATCACGTCCATTTACCTGCGCCCAACCCGTTAACCCTGGCAGCACGTGATGAACCTGTTTTTCAGTACGCAACAAGATTAAATCATTCTGATTAAACAGTGCTGGCCTTGGGCCAACAAAACTCATGTCCCCTCTAAGAATACACCACAGTTGAGGCAGTTCATCTAAACTCGTCTTCCGAATAAAATCTCCTACTGGCGTTAATACACTTTTAGGGTCTTTGAGCAAATGAGTCGCAACAGCAGGAGTATCAACCTTCATACTTCTAAACTTTGGCATTCTAAATATGGCATTATTTATACCCACTCTGTCAGACCAATACAAAGCAGGTCCTTTGGAAGTAAGCCTAACAATTAAAGCTACGATAATAATCGGTAAAAACAACACAACACTTGCTAATAACACCAATATTAAATCAAATGTACGCTTCATAGTTTTACTAAACCCTCCCTACTTTAGGATTAATTGACACTTACAATTAGCTCGCTTACTCCTGAACTTACCTTTTGCCTTGTTCTTGAATAAAAGCATTCGCTACTTTTTGCAGCCCCTGCTCCATCGTTACGGGTGGCGCCCACCCCAATAACACCTGTGCTTTCGAAATATCCACCTGTAGTGACCCACAAAGGCGTTGAGCAATGGCAGGCTTGCCTATAAGCTTCGCCCCCAAATTTAATAGGCCCATGGGTACAGGAACAAGGCGTGATGACTTCCCTAATGCTTTCGCCATCGCCTGTAACAGCTCAGTAGTTGAAACATCACACCCGTCACCAGCTAAGAAAACCTGATTTTTAGCATTAGGGTGCTCAATACAAACACAAATCAAATCCACTAAATTATCTAAAGCCACAAACGAACGTTTGTTTACAACAGCTCCCAACGGGAGAGGTATACCTTTTGAAACCAATTTCATCATATTTAAAAAATTGGCTTTAACGCCGGGCCCATAAATTAATGGTGGCCGAATAATTACTACTTCCAAGCCCGTATCCTGAGCTATTTTTAACAAACCCTGCTCAGCTTCGTACTTTGATATTCCATAAGGGTCATGCGGCACTGGATTATCAATTTCTGAAAACGGACATCCCTGTCGAGTTGATTCGCCGTTCACCTTGATAGAACTTAAATAAATAAAACGCTTCACTCCCGCTTTGGCAGCTTGTCGTGCCAAATTTAATGTTCCATAAGTATTCACTTCTAGAAATTCTTCAAGCGGTTTTTTTGAATGGTCATTCATTATATGCACCCGAGCAGCGCAGTGAATAACACAATCAATATGATGTAACCCTGCCTTAAACTGAGTAGAACCATTTATAGTCGGAGTTATAAAGGTATTGAACCCTTTAATATCGTTACTTTTTTCTCGTAAAAAAAGACTGCCCTGTACCTCATTCAAAGCCAAGACAGAAACTAATTTAGTACCAAGAAAACCTGTCGAGCCTGTTACAGCGATTTTCACTAAGTAACTCCAGTTCCATAGATTTCTAAATGTTTTTTGATAACGTCATTAATATCAAAAACTTGCTCAGCAACTTGCCGCCCCTGAAGAGCTAGCTTACCTCTTAATTCTACGTCCGAAGCTAATGTCAAAATAGCTTCAACCAAAGGTTCTACAGACTTCACTGGTACAAGCAACCCAGTTTGATTAATTTCAATAGCATCTCTACAGCCTGGCACATCGGTGGTTATAACGGCTCGGCCACACGCTGCAGCTTCTATTAAACTTTTGGGTAGGCCCTCTCGATAAGAAGGTAGGATAACCATATTTGCTTTAGCCATTGTTTCAGCAACATTATTGCTATAACCCCAGTGCTCAACAATATTTTGACCAATCCACTCTTTTAACTGGGCTGAGGTTATGGATGCAGGGTTAGCTAAATCTATATCCCCAACCAACACCATCCTTATGTTTTTATCATTCTGTTTCAATATTTTTGCTGCAGCAGCAAATTCATTAACCCCTTTATCTATGAGTAACCTAGCAACTAACATGGCAACAACCCTACCTTTGGGCTCAGGTATAACTGGGTAAAAATCTAAATTAACGCCCGAACCACGAATAAATAACTCTTGGTTAGCCTTTACCGCGCCTAACTGTTTTAAAATATTTCGATCTGAGCTATTTTGAAAAATAACTGTTTTGGAATCGTTTAAGGCTAATCTATATAATGCACAAATGAATACTCTAAAAAACTTCGCCTTTATTCCGCTAGCTATAAATATATATCCCAAACCAGAAATGGAGGAAATTCGGATAGGAACCCCCAAAATTCGAGCCATGATATTACCGTATAATACGGGTTTAATTGTTACACAATGGGTAATATCAGGCCTAATGCTTTTAATAACAACAAATAATTGCTTTAGTGTTTTAAACTCATCTAAAAGCCCCACCCCACTACGAGAAATAGACAAAGGATGAACAATAATACCATGACTTTCCAATATGGCTCTTTTATCTGTAACACCACAAGCAATATGTACTTCATACCCTTGTTTAATGGCTTCCAATGCAATCGGCAAACGGTGCGAAACAAAAAACCAATCGACATTGAGAATATAAAGTATCTTTTTTCTATTCATAGTAATCATGCAAATGTTATGTATTCTCGAGCCATATTTCGACTATTATAAAATTTACTAATATGTTTTCTCGATTGATAAGACAATTTTTGTTTCTCTATATTCGCCAAAGTATATATCTTTGAAATATATTTTATAAATAAATCGGGCTCTAATTCATTTCCAACAAATCCAAAAGATGAAATTATTTCTCTTTGGCAACCAACATCAGTTGATAGACATGGAACTCCACAAGCCATAGCTTCAGCAGTTACTAGGCCAAAACCTTCCATTCTGCTGGTTAGAATATGCAAATCAAACGAACACATTAATTCATGAATATCATCACGTTCACCAAATAAAATAACATTACCCTCCAAATTATATTTTTTTATTAGCCTTGCTAAATCATGATTTTTATAATTCATATCGACACCGGATAATATGAGTTTAAATTCAGGAAAAGCAAGTCTAGAAACCATCTTGAATAAAAACTCATGGTTTTTTATTGGATTCCATCTTGCAACATTACCAATCACAAAAAACCTTTCTAAATCATTAGCCCTCCGGACTTGATTACGAGCATCAATGTCAATCCTAAACCGTTCAAGATCTACTCCATTATTAATTATCTTAATTTCACTAAAACTAAACCCAAAACCAAGGTGATATTCATATGCTTTTCTACTCAAAAAAACAGCTTTAGGTTTTCTAATTTTAGAATATAACATCAAGATATAAACTATAAAAGCAGTAGGCCCTTTAATGGACATACTTCTGGGGCTTTCGTGATGAAAACACCAAATTTTTTTAGTTCTTATATGGCGTAAGTCAAAAAACTCACCAAAAAACATCGAGTGATACATATGTAAATAAGTAGCGTCCCTTCTAAAAGCATTAATTAACAATAAAAATCTCAATATATCGCCAACTTTTCGCATATTGAACCCGAAGACTTTCGCACCACACAACCTAATGTATTTTGCAAAATAGCCCTCTCCAGTTAGGGAAATGACTGTAGAGTTTAAATCTTCAGGAGAAAACTTAACCAGTTCATATACTATATTTTCTGCCCCAGCACGAGAAAGAGAACTAACTATGTGCAATATGTTTTTCATGCAATATTTTACACCTAAAAATAACCAAAATAAAAACCAAAACCTGCTTAATAAATATTAATGATATAAATAAAAAAAGATTAAAATCACTATATAAGAAATAGGCAACAACACCGTAGTAAATCAAATTCACCGCGTTAAAGTACATGAGACTACGTTTACCAATTAAGTTCGTAATAAAGTGAATACAAGTGAAATCAAAAATAAGCCCAATAGAATAAACCATACTAATGAGTATTAGCTTATAACCATACGTATAAAAACCCCCAAAAATCAAAGGATAAAGAAGGTCAACCAAAAAATAATATAAAGCACCGAGAACAATTGAAACCGGCACTAAGGTAGCAAAAAACCTTATATTCAAAAAATTAAACTTTAATATATAACCGTAAAATGATGGCAGTGTAAAATCGATCGTTCTTGCAAATTCAATTGGGAGCAAAACAAGTACACTATAATAAGCAAAGTATTTTTCATCCATAACACTGCTAATAAACAACCTATCGAATGAATAAATTAAAGTAAAAAACGCCCCTATCAATGTGAACACAGCGCCATTTTTTAAATGCAGTAGATTCTGTTTATCAAAAATCTGATTAAATTTAACCCTGTAAAATCCTCTTTTAAAAAAGAAGTAAATAGGGTATAAAGAGTTGGCGAAAATAAAAGCAATCGATATTAAAACAATATGAAGTTCAAAAAATGAATTAAATAAAATTATAGTTGAAACAATGCCGAATCTAATTATTGAGAATTTGGCGACTAAAACATTAGCAGTTTTCGCTCTTCCATAACCTAGGTAGCGATTTTTAACAAAGTAACTAGTTTCAAATAAAGGTATTAAAAAAATAAAGGGCAGTGCCATAAAATAATACGTCTCAGAACTTACTCCATAAAAATAAAGAGCTAAAAACGTAAACGAACAGAATATTAAGCTTATCAATACTTTATAGATGTATATAACACCAAGTGATATTTTTTTACGTTGAAAACTTTCCTTAAGTAGACAAGTATCTAAACCGGGCAAAGTAAGTAATTGCAAAAATGGAAGGTAAACCATTAACGTTCTGTAAAACCCAAAGTCTTCAGGTAAGTAAACTCTTGCCAAATAGAAAGAAATAAGTAGCGGTGTTAGTATTCCGATGCATCTCGAAAATAGAATAAGAGGTAATAATTTTATATCACTCTCCTAATGCGTTTTTTAAAAATTTGATAAGAAGAATTAAAGAGATCTAGGTAGCCTTCAATATATGCTGAGACAACTAATGGATGTCGCATACCTACATTTGTTCTTTTTAGCATTATTCTAGATTTTGATTCTTCAATAAAAGCAGATTCAGTACAAAATGCATAATTGATAGCCGTATTGTTTACTGCATTCAATGCATCATCTGAAACTCGTCCAAAGGGATAGGCGAACAAATCTACGTCAAAATCCAAGAATTTACTTATATTATTGACATCAGAGGCTATTTCGAATGAGCACTTTTCATAATTAGATTTTAGCATGTCAATATGGTTAGCAGTATGTGAACCAATTTGACAACCATACTCCGACATTTCCAATAGCTGAGCGGCTGTAAGAGAGTTTTCAGCCCACGTACCAATTTTATCTTTACAAAACTTATAAGAAGAGGATTCAGTAGAATCTATAAAACTGCTATTTATAAACATCAAGGGCTTAATTGAAAACTCTTTTAGCACAGGAAAGGCATTCGTATACCAAGACTCATACCCATCATCAAAAGCAATAATAATATTTATTTTGTGCTTTGCTACATTCCCATTTAACCAATCTTCGAATGATATACAGTTATATAGTCGAGAAGTTCTTTTTACTATTCTTCGAAATTTTCTATAGGAGTCAACATGGTGGAACAAAATAACACGAGTTTTACCCAAATCATTAGTCGATTTTTTTTTACCAATAGAAGAAAATAGTTTATGTGATAAATATAAAATAAGAACCAAAAATGCACGGAATCTACTTTTAATCTTTTTCAAATACCGGCTCACTTTAAGCCCTCATAAATTTTATTCAAAATTTTATTCAATGCTTCATCTAATGATGTTGTATCCACCATAACTCTATTGTCCGCAAGCTGCTTTTCCAAATGTAAATTTGTATTAGCAATTTCACTAACTGTTAACTCTTGCTTCCTTTTATAAATCACTTCTGCTGGGGCCCAAAGGTGAACAATAAAATCAGGCTTTGGATACATATGATAATTAAGCTTGTTAAAAAAACCCAAAAGACCCGATTTAGACACGTTTTTATTTAATCCGGGGAAGCGATCCATAAGAACTATCCGCCCACGAAACTTCCAAATATATGTTTTTAAAGTTCTGATATATTGTTCTGGTGGATAAAATAAATAGACAAATCTATTATAAGGGGTTGGAATGTTTATCTTTATCGTATTATAAAGTCCCTGTAGGGAAAAAAACCAATCTCCCATATATATATTTTCGGTTCTTCCGATTTCATCTAGTTTATCAATTATAAATGACTTTCCAGACCCATCAGGTCCAACAAACGCAACTCTTTTACCACTGTAGATTTTATCTAAGTACCTGAGACATTTAATACTAAAATAAAACCAACTAAGCGTAGCTTTCTCTTTAAGCATTGATGTTTTTTTCGATGTCTTATCTTCTTTATTTATAAAGGTCTTAATGTATTTTCTTTCTATAAAAAGCTGAGAAAAGGAATTTCTAAACTGACAAATATCTATCTTTTTTTTGATAAGATTTTTCAATTCCTTATACATCGATAAATCAGTACCAATATACTCACTCCCCTCCTTCGTAAGAATAAAATGAGGATTTTCTTTCAACATAATATTCAGATCTGACATCAAATCAACAATATATAATTGACCTTCATTTTCGAAGCGTCTAAAAACGTAATGACCGAATTTTTCATTGATATTAGTAAGTGTAAATCCCTGTTCCCTCAAATAAGAAACTGCATTATTCATAGACTGTTCATTTACGAAGTAATCTATATCGCCTGGAGCTGGATCAATTTCCCCATGCAAAATCGCATCCAAATTTGTAGTCAAATAGTGATTAATTTCTAAAATATTTTTCATGTGCAAATAAACCGAATGTAACTAATGAAAACAAAATGGTTTTGACTGCCATTTTAAATTTAGGGTGATATTTAGATTTTATTTTATAATAGTCCACCCCCCCCTTATAACAGCATTTTATCAAGGCAACTAATCTGTATTCATCAAGAATGGATGGTGCAAACAAAATGGGCACCAGGGGCATAATTTTTTTAAGCGCTTGCAAGGATAAAACTTTAGAATTAGATACGATATTGAATAAGAAACCACATGCTTCAACATCAGAGGTTAGATAATTTAACCTATTAGGTAAGTCACAAGGAGGAAAGCAGTCAATTAATATGACAACATCTTCATCTACAAAGATGTTGTGTAAAACCAGGTCACTATGCACTAAGCCTGTAGACAAATTCTCTTCTATAATTGAGGATATTTTTGAAAAATGATGTTCTAATTTCAATAGTTCAATACTACCGGTCATATACTCTTTAAACATATCTAATAACGAAGTTTCACAATTTACCATTTCAAAACAACAAGTCTTTGTATCAATATCGTATTTCAACAGATGAGGTATATTTACGTATGTACCAGCGCTATTTCTAAAAGCAGTGTAGTGTTCAACTTGCTGTAAGAATTGTGCTTTATTTAAATAATCAATTTTTTTAATGAACATTTTTTACATCTGTATCTTTAATTGGCCATAAACATAAAATTAAAAAGAACCCTGTAGAAATAAAAGATTCCGACTTTAAGGTTCCCGCAAGTATTGCTAGCCAAATTATAAAACTATCAAGATCTCTAGGTCTACCAAATAAATAATAAGCTTTTATTATGATAACAAAATAAATAAGTATAACTGCTGGAAATCCACCAAAATATAACCACCTAAAAAAAAGGGTATCCCCTCCCCCTATTTCCGAGTACTTCGCACCCCCGTTGCCCAAAATAATTGTTATTTCATCACTTGGTAATACCCATTCATTATCTATCAGATCAACGACACTAGCGTCTGAACTAAAATCGCCTTTAACAAACGAACTGATTATCGGTGTAATCCGTTGATTTATATGATATTCAACCAACTCATTTTCACCTATCTGTATCCATAATAGGGTTACTGCTAAGAAAACAAAAAACAAATGTTTAACACTCCTACTTTTCACAAAAAAGAGTAGGAGTGCAAAAACCAGATAAAACCTTGACCCAAATAATAAACTAAAAATAAAAAGGAAATTAATAAATATTTTCCCCCCCCCATCTATCACTTTATTCGTATTCAAAATGTATATAGATAGTAACAAAAACAAACCCGATGATTGGTAGCTAGGGAATATACCAGCAGAACGTGTAGGATCCCCATGAATCCCCCAAAACGCTTCAAAAGCCCCTCCGATGCCTAAAGAGTTATTTAATACTATTTTATCCAAAATATTTATCGTTATAACGAGCGAATTAATCACCCCCAAACTTATGAAAAAAATAACACTACTCTTTACGGATGGTCTTAATAGCATAAGAGCAAGCATCCCCAAGACTTGCTCAATAAGCAATCTAGATACAGTAACCACCCCGGAAATGGATTGACTATGCAATATAGTTACAAATATCACCCAGATACTCAAAAGTAATAGTGCAATATATAGGTAGAAATTTTTTGTGCTTATTATCATAGACTCAAGCTAGACAAATTATTTTCTATAAAGCCTTCCGCCGCAAACTCGAAAATATGTCCAGTATCTAAAACCTGTAAGTCATCTAATTCATACGCCAAAATACATGCAGTAGGACCTAAACAAAGCATCAACAAAATATTTGATTTATCATATTTATTTGTTTCTATACACTCATATACTTTTGACTTAATCCATTCTTTTTTCTCAAAAGCATTATCGACACCACATTCAATAAAATCAGTCGTACAACCTAGGTCTAAATGCGATAACTTTCCAGTGTTCCCAGCAGCAACTATTACATTTCGGTCTGATATATAAGATTTGAATTTATTCCAATCAAATTCAGGAGAGTTTTCTTTTAGAAAAAGGTGGCAATGCCCATAACTATTTCCATCAACTAAAAACTTGAATAATGTCCTTCTAGTATCCACCCACATATTCCACTCAAACCTAATTGGATGGACAGATGTTTTAGATGCTAAAAAAACTCCTGGCGGATCTACCGCTACCATTAAGTTCTTTTTATTCGAATTCAACACCATTGCCAGTTCATTTTTAAGCTTCTTTGACCACGTCTGAGACCAATTGGAGTCAGGAGGTATAATGCTAGCCCCCATCAGTATACCTATTTCGCCATCACTAAACCGTGCCAAACTAGTTCTATTTTCTACAACGTGATTTAAAGTCTCACTGCCATCCAAAAACTTGAACTTCTCATATCGAGGGCTGTAATTACAAACTTCTCTTTTATAAAATAGATTTTTCTTGAGAAGATGGACTGCATACAGTGGATTATGGAAAACTTGTAATAACCTAACGAATGGAAATCGACCAAATATACTAACTTTTCTTAAGGATAAAATCATTTGCATCATTCCAATTAATATCTTTGTTCTTCATTATATACCTATGCGATAGGTATACATATTTAATAGTATTTAAAGTAAAGCTCTGTTTTTGCATTAAAATTAAATTCCCTAACATCGACCAATTAAATAAACTTTTATCGAGCAAGGTAGGATTAACATTCATTTCTTTCCAAAAAATATATCTATATAAAATTCTCATTTTAATAGTTATGGGACTTATAGCACCGGATGTTTCTTCCCCTGAGTGATAAACTCGCAGCGAATTTAATAATTTGAACTTGCTACCGAATAATTCACAAGCACGGTACCCCATAATCACATCTTCTAGAAAGCTCCAGCCATGTAAACTCGTTTCAATGATATTATTTGAAAAGATTTTACGCCTAAAAACACCATTACAACCATATAGCCAGCTGGCATCTGTATCTATATTTTTATAGTCACCTAAAGGTTTATCAGGCCAGCTATTCCGTTTAACCATATTAGAGAAACAGTTGCCAGTGAGTCCAAATACTCTTGATATTGCTCTTTTTATAAAACTTCTATTTTTTGTGATTTTGTCATCATAAATACCACCAACACCATCATAACTATCATGCCCATCAAGAAATAGTTTCGCATTCACTAAGTAATTGTTCGGTAATTCAATATCATCATCTACAAAGCATACATAGTTTGCATTACTTTTATTCACTCCCAACTTTCTGGCTAAGGCAAGTGAACAGCCAGGTTCCTCTATAACATTTAAATTAATCACGGGGGAACATATTGATATTTTTTCAAAATACTCTTTTGACAACTTAATTGTCGATGCGTTAATTATCACCAAGTCAATAGGTAGATTTTGCTCCTCTAAGTTATTAATGATTTTTTTGACGTTATCTTCCCTACCTAACGTCGAAACTACAACCGTAATATCATTCATTTAACGCCCTTTCCACCCCTTCTTTTAAACTAATTTTAGGTGTCCAATTTAACAAATCACTCGCTTTAGTCACATCAGATACTATATCTCCAACATCATTAATCCTTGCTTCACCAGTACAAGAAAATGTTAGTTTTTCGCTTACTAATTCATTCAAAGTATTAAATATGTCTCTTGATGAATATGATTTACCACTCCCTATATTGAAGACCTGAAACGATTCCATATTAGGGATAGCGCTTAAAATAGCATCTATTACATCGTCAACATGAACAAAATCCCTAAAAGTATTATCTGAAAATACGGAAATTTCTGTTGCTCCATTCTTGTACTGATTGATGATTTTACTTACTAAAAAAATATCATTAGAGGCGTCGCCATATACATTAAATAACCTTAAAGAGGTAACATTTAAACCTTTATAAAGAGAATAAAATTTACATAGATCTTCTCCCATTAATTTTGATACGGCATAAGGTGTATTTGGCGATACTTGGAGTTCTTCAGTAATTGGTAACTCCTTTGGGTTCCCATAAACATATGTGTTGACGTACAAAACATCAGCACCATTTTTAACAGCATAATCCAATATATTTTTAGTCCCAATAACATTTACAGAAAGACACTTATCTATATTTGACCAGCTTTCCACAGGGTGGACGTATGCCGCCAAATGGATAACAATATCGCTCTGCTCAATGACATCAATGTCACCCTCAACGATATCAAACACAGCACGCTCTAAAGCCACGCACCCAAGGCAAAGCGAATTTAATCTGGCTACAACATTTCTTCCAATGAAACCATTAGCGCCTGTGACCAAAATTTTTTTATTCTTCAAAAATGCTTCTTTTTTGCTCATAATCATCAATCGCTTTCATATAATCATCTGGACGACCAATATCCAACCAATACCCATCGTGATTTTTTACTTTTGGACTAAGGCCGCCTGCTAATAAGTCGACCATCAATTTATCAAAACCATATTCAACATCCTCCTCTATAAACGATATGATTTTTTTGTTAGCCATATACACCCCCATACTCACATCAAATGACTGGGTTGGCTTTTCCTGAATAGATATCAGTAAATCATTTTCAATACTTAGAACTCCATAGTCAATTTTGACTTCTCTTTGCTTACTGGAAATTGTAAAAACATTCTGGTTACTCACATGCTCATCATATAAATGCCCATATTTCAGGTCGGTAAGAATATCACCGTTCATAATCAAAAAATCATCAGGAAGATCTTTTATCAACTTCAATGAGCCCATCGTACCTAATGGTTTGGTCTCCAATATGTAATCAATTTTAACACCTAACCTTTCTCCACCCAAAAAATAAGCTTTAATAATATCGGCCTGATGATTCACTGAAAGGGTTATATGCTCAAACCCACCCTTAACCAGCTGCCTAATTACCAATTCAATTATAGGACTATCTCCTATAGGCATCATTGGTTTTGGTAAAACGGACGTATATGGTCGCAGGCGTGTACCTTTTCCGCCTGCCATAATTATGGCACGTTTAGACATTGTAATTCTCACCTTATATCTATTTGTTTTTTTTAACCAGCGACTAAATAATTAAAACTGCTTACCTGTAGATTTACTTTAAAATCTCTAATCCAGTTCAACTCTACATTTTACTATCTAAATATTTACCGGTGTCTTTATGATTAAAGTCACAAAGGGTTCTATTAAACAGTTCTATTAGCTGTTTTCTATTCCATTTCTTATCATTCTTCATGTTAATTATTTGTTTTTCAAAAGAATCAAGTGACTCAGCATCAAACACAATTTCATTTTTTATAACACCTAAGTTCTCAAAACGTTGCATATCTAAGGATTCCTTTTCCGTAAAAAACTCCTCAAAGTCCTTTTCACCAGTTGTATCGCTATTAACAAATAGACATGGCCACTTACCCTTCGCAGGTAAAGTTAAAGAAAGCTCACGAGCCTCATCTTCTGACTCACATAAATAAGGTTCATAGCCCAAACCTTCAATGTACTTTACAGCAATATCTGAGAATGAAATTAAATGCAGAGATTCATTCAATTTTGGGAAATAAATATCACGATTATCTCCAAAAATGCAAGACATCAAACAAAGCTCTCCTGACTCTTGAGGAGTAACAAAGTAACGTTTGATATCTTTTGGGGCAACTATAGGCTGCTGTTTTTGAATTCGTAGATTAAAACCATGTAGCAATGATCCATCTGAAAAAGCAACGTTAGCAAAACGTGCCGTTGAAATTTCAATATCTACGCTGCGTCGCATTAAAAACAACTCCATAATGCTCTTTGATGCTCCCATCATATTCACTGGATTCGCAGCCTTATCCGTAGAAACACAAAAATATTTTTTTACTCCACAATTCACTGCTTGCAATAAAGTTTTCTCAATATTAAATATATTTACATCAATCATTCGCATTAATGTAAACGGATCTTTTTCACTGCGAACATGCTTTAGAGCAGAGAGGTTTAATACATAGTCGTACCTACCGTCACTTTCAATGAAAGCATCATACTCAATAGAACCAACATCTAATGCGAATGTTTGAAAATCTCCATTTATATATCCAAATGTACTACGAATATCACGCACTAGCTCAACCATATTGTTTTCACTAATATCAACAATATGTAATTTTTTGGGCTTTCTTTTAAAAATCTCTTTGGTTACCGCTTGGCCAATTGAGCCAGCCGCACCAATAACAAGGAAACGACTGTTAGATACAATGCCTGACAACTGATCTTCATGTTTTTTTATATCGCTGGAGAAAAGTTCTGTTGTACGCCCTATGAGAGATAAAATTGTAGTCATTAGTTGAAAAACCCCTTATACCAAAGCATCGCTTCCGTTATTCCTTGTGCAATTCAGCTTTCAGAAAATCTTACAGATTGTCTCTAGCTCAACTTTTATATTGTTATTCATTTATTTCATTCTGATTTATATCAAAAACGACCACTGAACGCTTTTTCAAAATCCAACGCCTGGAGGCAAACCAACATAAGATGACATCAGGCAGCGAAATCATCATAACAATTTTATTACCATCGACCTACGTTTTCCTGACAATAACACCTCTACTCCAGTCAAATATTAACACAGCAAAAACGGCCAATATCCCACCAAACATTACCCCCAGCCCAACAATTAACAGTCGTTTCGGCTTTGACTTAACCACTGCTATTTTAGCCGGGCTCAGCGTTTTAAATACATATTCAGTGCTAATTTCTGCAAGCATTAGCGTTTTCGCCTGCTCTTCTATTAACTGATAAAAAATGGTCTGCATTCCCGCTAAGCTAGTCTTATTAACTTGCTCTTTTAAGTAAGAAATACTATTCAGTGCTTCTTTTTTATCTTTCAACTGAATATGTTTGTTTATAACAACAATCAACAAATCAACCCATTTCTTTGCAACTACAGGAGAATAATGATCCACAGATAACGAAATCAACCCAGACTGTTTACTTTGACTTATTTGAATTCTATTTTTAATTTCACTATACAGCTCCCAACCACTAGGCTTTGGCTCGCTTCCTGTGTCAGGGTCAACAGCTCTCACCCATTTTGCAGACACTTCATCATAAAGATCGGAGTCGATAAGCAATTTATTGCTACGTCTATCCCAACCTTTTACAGCAAAAACTTCAATTTCTAAATTATTATCGGCAATAAAATTTTCCAAAAAACCCCAAGTTTTTATAAGTTCCATTGCAACAAGGGTTTTATCACCACTCTCGCCTCCCGCGAGATTAACTCCGGCCAAGGAAGCCAGGCCGCCATATTGCCCCGCCAAACGAGACAATGAAGACGAATTTGAAACCGAAGCTGGTGATAAAATTGCTACGGATCTATATTCGTCAGGTATAGACTTTGCGTAAAAAACAGAGGTCACAGCAAAAATTGCGATTATACCAACCATTAACCACTTACCATCCCATACTACTTTCCATAACTCCCGTAGCTCTACTTGCGTCAACACCTCTGGTTCCTGCCCACTCATCAAAACACCCCAACAGTATTCAAGGCAGCTGCCGTAGTCGCTAGCTGAAATAGAATCTGGCTCACACTAGACCAATACACCATTGGGCTCACAGAATAAACATCATACGGAACAATGACAGTATCACCAGGCCCCACATGAGCATTACGCGTTACAAACCAGCCATTTTTAACAGCAGCCACTTGGCCATTCGATCGAATCACATAAATGCGACTGTCGTCCGCTCGAGACGAGTAACCACCACTAATATCAATGTAATCAAACACATCACTACCCTGATCATAAAGATGGGAGGTCGGAAACTGTATTTCACCTAACACAGACACCTCTGGATTCTTCGGTGGAATAACCAGTTGATCATTATTTTTAAGCTCTATATTAAATGCTGGTTGCTGTTCATCATTACTACCCAGAATCCTCGGAAGGTCTATCACCAAACGTCCCATTGCCTTTGTATCAGACAACTGAGATAAAAGCGTCCCTCCTAATGCTTCTGATGCCTTTTGACCTGTAGCATCTTGCGCTGCTTCAAATTTAAGTTCAGCCACATCTCGCTCAAGCTGTTTCCTAAAGCGTTGAAGTTGTTCTTGCTCTCTTTTTCTTAAACTTTCTCTTAAAAAAATCGCAGCATAAGGCTCTGCATAGTCAGTCAATCCACCCGCCCTAGCAACTAAATCCGAAATAGTATCCCCTTTATATATTGGATAATCACCAGGGAAATTCACTTCCCCTTTTATGCTGACCGTTTCCTTTTCATTCCAATTAGGGATTCTCTTAATATATAACTGGTCTCGTGACGCTAACAACGTATTTAAACCGCCACCTAGGCTTGTCAAATCTAGGGGCAACCTCTCAAACCTCTGAAATTGATTTTCATCCGTATTGAATCGCGTTATCTCGGCTGCCAAACCAAACGCTTGTTCTTTAAACCCTCCCGCGAGCCCAATCAAGTCCTTAACTGTCATTTCTGGAAACAGAGGATATGTTCCCGGCGACTTAACATAACCCGTCACGTTGATAACTTTGAGCTCTTCCTCTTTATCTGCTTGCTGTTGTAGGCGAGCAATGATGTATTGAAGAGCTTCGGCCCGATCTTCTTCTAAATTAAAAACAAGCAACTCGTCCTTCGGAGAGACTGATTGGTCCAGGTCATCTTGGTTCAAAGAGATAAATTCAATGCTTGTTTTTCCAGTAATAGGCGCTTTACGGACTAATACAGCTCTACTAAGATCCGTTTCCGGTTTATACGAACGAGCTGCTTCCAAAAGCCCCCCTACAGTCATACCCTTGTAGATAGGGTATTCGCCAGGAATGTACACATTACCTTTCACCAACGCGGTATTCGCATACCCGCCCTGCTTCGCTTGAAACTTAAGCTGGTTATTTATTTCATCAACAACTTCTGTACGCTTGTCGCTTACATCAAACACCCAAAAGATATCTCTCGGCTTTAATCTCACATTTGCCGACGAGCGAGGCGATAAAATTGCCTGCCCCAGGTTTACCTTAATAATGTCAATTTCACGATTAGGCTGTTTTTCTCGCTTGATTAATGCGTAATCCAGATCAGAGTTTGGCAGCAAACTATGAATAGAAGGCACAAGATCCGATATACGTAAGCCTTTTTTCCATGCAAAACCACCCGGGCGTTTTACATGGCCCTTTAGCACAACAGTATTCTCAACAGTGTCCAATACAGAAAACACTTGAATCAAGTCAGCATCCCTGACTTTACTGCTCTTACCACTGGACGTAGTCAAATCCACATCAACAATAGTGCGAATACCTTTTGCTCCAATTCGCTCAATACGGGAGACAGCGGGATAGGCCGTTGGTAAAAAGCCACCCGCCAATTGTACCAAGGCGCCCACTGTATTACTTAATTCGTTAGACTGGCCGACGCTGGACTTTAACTCATATATAGCAGGACGCTTTACCTCACCAGTAACACCTACAGTTTGGCCTATCGGTGGGATAAATATCACATCCCCTGGTAGCAAACGTTGATCCTTACTGGTGTCGCCCTTTAGAAGCAGGTCATAAAGATCGAATTCACCGACTAATTTGCCTTGGCGTTTCAATTGAATATGTCGCAGAGACCCTACTTTGGTAATACCCCCGCTAGAGAATAACGCGTTAGTCATCGTGGATAGTGCACTAACAGTATAAGAGCCCGGTCGATAAGCCTCGCCCAACACAAAAATGCGGATTGAGCGCAACGCTCCCATGGTAACGGTCGCCTTAACACCGATCATTTGCTGGGCGATAGAATTTTTGATATGAATCTTTAACTCACTGAACATCATGCCTGAGACGTTCATCGGACCAAGCTGCGGAAAAGCAATAACGCCTTCCCGATTGACACTTAACTCGTGAGTTGCATTGTCCTTACCATACAGTTGAACAATAATACTGTCCCCGGGGCCAACTACGTAGTCAGAAGAAACAGGTATATCTGTCGCCGGTGCAAACGTTGTTGGTGTACCTGCAAATAAATCATACCCGTACTGTTTGAGCGTTTGAGTGACTTCTTCAACTTTCTTTTCAACGGCAACAGATTGACTATTTTCATTATCTTGAATATCAGCCTCTTTTACATCAACAGCCTTTCTGGGCTTAACCGTTTCTATTGTTTCTACGGGAACCGCTGTAGTTTTACCAGTTACACCACCCAAATCCACACCAAACTGCTTTGCCAAACTGTTCCTTTCTGCAGTCGGCATCTGCTTAAACATTTCAATTTGTTGAGGGGTTGGAGAAATAGCGTTCGCCGCAAGCGGGTGCCCAAACAGGACAAACAGGAAACAAACAAACAGCCGCTTTAGTGCAGCTACCCTGAACAGGGCAATCAATAGTTGGGTTGTCATATAACGTGTTCAGCTTGGTCAAATAAGAATAAAGGTGACACCAATAAAGTGTCACCACATGCCCATTGCCATATCAGGCATTTCCCCAAAACATTGATGTTAAACTGCCGTCTTTGCGGCTTAGCTTCATAAACATCAAAATGTTTTATTTTGTAACTTTACGTAGCTGAGTATCGACCTGAAAACCAAATCACGCAAGTTTTTTTGCCTAGTTTTCAGATAGATACGCTGTTTAAGCATGAAACTTAACAAATTAGA
>MAAB01032347.1_pt1 | contig 33544 bp, 31 predicted proteins | sample 1115991 | NCBI WGS metagenome assembly MAAB01 (sample SAMN04961124, study PRJNA320927) | seawater metagenome | isolation source: sample BD02T18 sea water enriched with oil for 18 days | place: USA:Gulf of Mexico | collected 2013-07-27
GATTGTGGCTGGTTTTTGATCATGATCTTGCCATCTCTGCTTTGCATTGTCATGCCGTGAATTATCCGTCATAACCTTTTGTATTTAAAGGTTTTATTTGTTAACGCAACAGCATTGAGGTACGCCCCCCCCCTCTAGCGACGTAAAAAACCAATCCCATACATAAGGTGAGTTCCGGATTATGAGCTTACCATTAGCCTCTCTTCCAAGAAATCTAACCGATCTTGTCCAAAGAACATTTCGCCTTCAAGAAATAATGTTGGGACGCCAAACAATTCTCGATCGATAGCCTCTTGAGTTAGCACCAATAACGACTCTTTAATTTCAGAAGATTGAACAAGAGAAAGTAATTCATTTGCATTGATACTATTTTCTTCGAGAACCTTTGCAATAACTTCTTTATCCCCTAAATCCTTTCCTGTTTGCCAAATACCGCTAAATATTGCTTCACAATATAGATCAAAACATCCCATTTTTATAGCTGCATGAGCACCACGCATCAGTGGTAATGTATTAATGGGGAAATGTTGATTCATCATAAATTCCACGTCATATCGTTTTGCAAATCGTGGTAAATCATGCATCATCATGTATTTACCCTTTGTCGGAATCATCGCAGGCGATACGTTGTTAGTTGCCTTAAATAATGCACCTAGAAGCACTGGCTTATACTCAATAACACATGAATATTGTTGTTCTAATTGCTTTAACCTTTTATAGGCTAAGTAAGCAGTAGGGCTTCCGAAATCGAAATAGAACTCTATTGTTTTTGGCATGTTTTTTCCCTTTTTAATTTAATTTAATTTAATTTCGTTTTTTACGTCTTATTACCAGTTTTCTACCCATGGGCGAACATCTAATTCAAAGGTCCACGAATTCCTTGGTTGCTCGTGTAACATTACATAGTTTTTTGCGAGATCATCTGTATTTACAATCCCGTCTTTATCAATAAGGTCGTTATAAGCTGGGTGGTGTTCTTTAATCCATTGTGTATCAACGGCGGCATCAATAACCACGTGAGCAACGTGTATATTTTTTGGCCCAAGGTCTCTTGCCATGCTTTGCGCTAATGCTTTTAAGCCGTGTTTTGCGCTAGCAAATGCTCCGAAGTTAGCTCCTCCTCTCATACTTGCTGTTGCACCGGTAAAAATAATAGTTCCCCTCTTCCTTGTGAGCATTGTTTTAGCCGCCTCACGCCCAGTAAGGAATCCAGCAAAACAGGCCATTTCCCATATCTTTCTAAATTTTTGACTCGAAGTATTCACAATATTCATGGGGACGTTTGCACCCACATTGAAAACCACTACTTCAATCGCCCCTATTGTGTTTTCGATGGTGTTAAATAGTTCAATTACTTGATCTTCGTCTCGTGCATCACAACTGTACCCATGGGCTTTGTGCCCCTCTTCTCTTAGTTTTGTTACGATACTCTCGAGTTTATTGCCATTACGACGGGCTAGACAAACAGTATGTCCAGCTAGAGCAAACTGTGCGGCTATTGATGAGCCAATGGCATCTCCTGCTCCCATAACAAGAACCACAGACGGAGCTAAGTTTGAATCCGACATTTGTATTCCTCAAGTGAATGAATTAAGGTTCCATTATGGAACCATGAAAGAGTACAGCTCTCTATTCACAGGTGTCAAGTTAACGTAATGGATGATAATGTTGCGTAAATTGGACAATCAAATATATCAGTGAGATTAAACAATGCTTGAGAAAATGTATGCGCTGGGATGAAATTGATAGCCAAGTGTGTTCAGTAGCCAGAACTCTTTCAATGGTTGGTGATCGCTGGACGATGTTAATATTGCGTGACTGTTTTTTGGGTGTGACTCGATTCACTGATTTCCAGAAGTCCCTAGGCATTACAAAACATCGCCTCTCGGATCGTCTGACAAAACTGGTTGATTCTGAAATCCTCAAAAAACAGGTATATGATACCAATTACGGACGTTACGAATATAAACTCACCAAAAAAGGCCTTGAATTTTACCCAGTGATGATGTCACTGGTTGCGTGGGGGGACAAGTGGGCCACAGATGAAGATGGTGCTCCGTTAGAATATATTCATAAACCCTGTGGGAATAAAATGCAGGTTGCGACACAGTGTAACCATTGTGATGAACCTGTTACTGCATTTACCATAACCCCTATCTTAGGACCGGGTATTTTGGAAAAAGCCAAGCGCGGAGAGCTAGTAGACTTTGATAATCAAGATATTTACAAAAGTATAAAACAATAGCCAAATTAGAAAAATTAACAGGAGATAAGGTTCGTGAATGAACTTAATTTAGGTAAAGATACAGCATCGTATGTAGAGACATCCATAAAGGATGGGGTTCTAACGGTAATGATGAATCGTCCGAAGAAACTTAATGGCTGGACGATGGAGATGATGGACGCTTTCAAGGAAGCGTTTGTTAAGGCGGAAAAATCGGACGCTGTTAACGTTATTATTTTTACCGCGGCAGGGGGTTACTTCTCTGCTGGTGTAAATTTAGGAGGCACGATTAAACTAATGCATCCTAAAAGCCTGCATAAGTTAATTGTTAATCACAACCAAGAGCTGTTCGAGGCATTCCTTAATTGCACTAAACCTATACTTGTGGCTGTTAATGGCCCTGCCATTGGTGCCAGCGTTACCTCGGCAACGCTTTGTAATGGAATAATCGCCTCTGAAAATGCTACTTTCTCCACACCCTTCTCTGCTCTGGGAATTACCCCAGAAGGGTGTTCTAGCATTCATTTCTCTCGCTTAATGGGTGAACAAAATGCACAAAGAATGCTTGGGGCCGAAGGTTGGAAACCAACAGCAGCAGAAGCTTATTCAGTAGGCTTAATTCAGAAAGTTGTACCTCATGAGCAATTGTTAGACGAAGCAAATAAAATTGCTAAAGATTGGATTGATCAAGGGGTTAAACGAGAGTTTCTAGCTGGCAGTCAGCTGGAAGAGTTAAAAACAGTTAATGCAACTGAGTCGGTAGAACTTGCAGATGCATTTTTAGATGCTGCCTTCTTAAAAGAGCAGTCCCGTTTTCTTTGGAGTAAAAAGAAGCGTGGGCCATCGGTTATGTTCTTTTCACTTTGGTTGCTTCGTCCATTGTGGGGCCGTTTAATATAGGTCAAATGCTAACAGTTTTGTCGCACGTTAGTAGGTAGCCCTTGATCTCCGTATTGCGGACATCGAGGGCCTATCAAAATTAGTCGATTTTACCTCTGTACCAGAGTATCTACTTAACCATAGCCAAGAAGTAACTAGGGAATTCAAAATCGATATCGACGCCCGTTATACTATTCCCTTTAGGTATCGTGATAACATTAGCCTCTTCATTGTGCCCAGGCATTACATCCAACGACGATAAGATATTGAGAAACCAAACGTTAATAGGTAAAGACGAATCTCTAACGTATTGAGTTAGTGAAGGATGGTGTAAATTTAGAAATTTTTCTGCTTCTTCTCTAATTGTTGCCGATTTACATGGGTTAACGTCAATATTAACAGTATCAACATCAATCCCTTGCTCAATTAGGAATTGTACAACCATGAGTTTCTCATTTCGGAAAGCACAGCCATAAGTTAGCACGAATTCAAAAAGCTCCTCTTTTACGAAGCTATTGTGCCAAATCCAATTGCTATATTGACTCTTTTCGTACCAATCTTTGACGTCCGCTAAACTATCGAAACAACAACTCATATATTGACCTCGGTATAGTTACAAAACAGTGGAAGCCATCGTCCGTAATGGAATTAAAACATTGTACATAAAACTTACAATATAAGCTGTCTACAAATACCGTTTAAAATGCCAATTAATACCATTATGAATGATCTTAAAGAGCCCACCCGGGGAACTATTGTGGCCGTTAAAGCCCTCTCAGATTACTTCGATGAAAATCGAAACCAATCAAGATTATAGCCAGACTTAAACTTTAGATAAAGGTCATGAGTACCGGTGATGGTTTGGTCCAATTCGATGGAGTGTATTTTAAATTTACTCCAGCCACCCTGTCCAGATAACCCCGTAAAGGTGCCAACAGGTGCTCCTGAAAGCTCGTCTAAGTAGACCTCAATTCTGCCATAAGAGTTGGCTCTTGAAGTAGCGATCCGCGCATCGAAGGTATCAACCCCTGTACTACCAAAGTTGATGCTGGAATACTTTACCCAATCATCAGTTCTGATATAGCCAAGATTGGTCGTATCACCTTTTCTTTCGATGCGGATACTGCCACGTTTTTGATCATAGCCCTCGGCTTCTAGCGTGACGATCGATATAGGGTTTTCTTCAACAGATCCAATATCTGCTGAAGCTGATAATGCCCCTTTAGATAACTCACTGTCCCAGATATTCGAATCGCTCTGAGAAAAAGTTTCGAAATAGCCTTGTCCTTCGGTGTCATCGTACAATGTGATTGAACCTTCCCAGTCACTGGGAAATTTAATCGAAGCGATAGACGGCATCGATTCAAGATTGTAGTAGGTTTTCCCGGTATCGATAATTGGTATGATTGATTCTTTCCCCTTGAATTTTGATAGTGAATAGAGCGTCACGCCTCTGCTTTTAAAGTAGTTACGTCGACAGTGTCGATTGCAGTAATCGACTGTTGACGACGTTGCAAACACTGGTTCGCGCTTATAGTTCTCCATTGTGTTGTTCATCGCTAGAACAAACGCGTCTTGCGTCGGTTCCATGTAGCCCCAGCGATAGCGCATTCGTTGGGGTATCTCAAAATGGATTGCTTGTAACCGATTAATATGAGCGGTCGAAAAACCGTTAACCTGATCTGTATTTACCGAAAAAAGGAAACCATTAAGATCAGCTAACCCCAAGGCTTTACCATTAGGTGCACGCAATTCTGTTTTCAATCGAGGGTCAACACCGGGAATAACATCCAGTGCTTTTGCCATTTCGGCAGCAAATAAACTACTGAAAGATTTTAGCTGGAATTGGCGATTAGCTGACATCTCTCCGCCACCCTCCCCTGGCTGAATCATGCCCGACGTCCAACCAGCATTACCTCTCTGTTCTTTACGCCGCATACCATGTAATACCATCACTGCAACTTGAGGGTACTTTTCCAATATATGTTGATTAACATCGAGAAATACATGGTGCATCCTTGAGCTTCCGCCTCGAGCTGCGTTCATATAGTTTGGGTGTTTCTTATGGTCATTGGCAGCAAGCACCATAACCTTCGCTTTGGTCTCTCGCATTAACTTAACGGCTACCGGCCTCCCTTCTTCAAAGTGAGGAGCCTGAAAAAATAAGGGATCGACTGGGTTGTCGAACGTTGGTCTATCGCCAGGAATGGCAATTTCTCCCACCCGCCACAGGATGGATACAGGAGGCCGCTCAGATTTGAGAGGCGCATGGGGATAGATGTACAGTAAATCCCCAGCTTCCTGACATATTGACATATTAAGAGATGCAGCCGCATAGGTCATTTCGTTTGGTAGATTTTCAGGAATAATCGTTAACGGTACTAATGCATCAATAATCGTTTCTAAACCGGCGGATACTCCTCTATTCGCTTGTTGAAACTGGCCTTCGTTGTAATTCTTGTAAGACATCTTTACAATTTGTTCAAGCCCGCCCCCGTCGTTACAAAGGTCAACAGCAGAATATACGGACATAGAAGGGAGTAATAAGGGGGCAAGTAAGCAAAATATTTTTCTTATTTTCATTATTCTGTACTCTTTGTAATTTAAACGGCTTCATTGTAAAACTGCCATTGCAGTATAACCTTGCTCAACAGAGTGCGACTGCATCACTTTGGGTCAATATAGAGGGTCAATGGCGGCCGTGAATTTTGAAGAAAAATGGTACAGGGCACCTAAATTGTCACTTATAAACTGTTTACGTTTGCCTCTTTTTTTGACAAAGTTATTGCTATTCAAATCTTCTGGAAATTGGTAATACACATATGCCTCGTAATATATTAGATGACTCCAAAATTCACCCAAACATACGGTCAGTGATCGATGACAGCTACCATGAGGTCGTGGATGGGATTTTTATTGGTGGGGCTGAAGACCTACAGCGTCTTATAGATGCAAACGAGCTTGAAACACTACTAGGATAAAGGATAGCCATGAGCTTTTACGACAATAATGTTCTACCTCACGTAATCAATCTGGCCTGTGGCAGTGCCCCTATTCTACGTCAACGTCAAAAAATCGTACCTCAAGCAGAAGGACGGATATTAGAAATTGGTATGGGCTCTGGAATCAATATCCCCTACTACAGCACTAGTAAGGTAGAAAAAGTCTGGGGGCTTGAACCCTCAATCGGTATGCGTAAAAAAGCTAAGAAACGAGTAGATGCGGCACCTTTTGACCTTGAATGGTTAGATCTACCAGGAGAGGAAATTCCGCTTGACGATAATAGTGTCGATACCATTGTACTGACCTACACATTATGTACCATTCCTGATTGGCGAGCTGCCGTTAATCAGATGAGCCGTGTACTGAAGCCAGGTGGAAAGCTTTTATTCAGTGAGCATGGTAAAGCTCCCGATGCTGCGGTTCAGGCTTGGCAAGACCGAGTAAATCCCTTGTGGATGAAGCTGGCGGGTGGATGTCATCTAAACAGAGATATCCCGGCATTGTTAAAAGCAGGTGGTTTCAAAATAAAAGAATTAGACACGTTATACGTACCTAAGACACCAAAAATTGCTGCATTTACATTTTGGGGTTACGCAGAGATTAGGTAAATAGCGATAAGCTACGCTCTATCGTCCAATGCGTTGCAATTACACCCAGTCCATAAGCAATTGGGGTGGTCCAACGTTTTCTCGGGATGAGTGTAACACCACGATACCTAAGTAAACATTGAGCGGTATACACCAAGGTAAGTATCACAGATATAAAAAGCAACTGACCAAGTTCAACACCTATATTAAAATATAACAACGCAAGGGGTATATCTATTTTAGGTACCCCCAGGGCACTCAGCGAACTAGCAAAGCCCAACCCATGCAATAGTCCAAATCCCACAGCCGCAACCCAAGGGTAACGCCCTGTAAAACTATCCTTCCCCTGGTTAATTCTAATGACCTCGTAGGCAAGAACAACAATGGATAATGCAATGCTCGTTTCAACTGGGGCTACAGACAACTCTAATATATTTAGAAATGAAAGAGCTAATGTAATGCTGTGAGCAACGGTGAACGCTGTAATCGTCTTAACAAGCAATATTGGAGACCCTACAATGAGAATGATGCCAATAATAAAAAGTAGATGATCATAACCCGAGAGAATATGGTTAATCCCTAAATGAAGGAATCGTTTCACTTTTGATTTTTTACTAGCGTTAACCGCAGAGAGTCCGCTCAAGGCAACGGTAATAGTCCCCTCTTCACTTAGAAATAACGATTGAGAAGTTTCGCGACCTAGCCAAATAGCGGAGATAAACACACCTTCACGCTTCCAACTTAAGTCAAACTTATCGTCAGATGTTAGCGCCCCATCACAACTGAATGTGAACGTTAACTTTCCGTTAGAAAGCGACCCTCTGAAAGGTTTGTGCAAATCACACCGCTTAGGTATTAGTGGCGCTGTAATTTGATGAGCCATAGATTCAGACGTATTTACATTTAGAACATAGGTCTGATGATCCAGCTCCTTTTTACTAATAGTTTTGGTCTGCTCGAGGGTGGCTTTTGTTATCCCTAAATCATGAGCAAAAGCTGGAGTAAAAAAAACAATAGTAATAAGAAAGAACAACATCGAGGTGAACTCTGGAAACCTGAGCATAATACTCACTGCACTCCTTCGATACGAATACTGTATTGGTTTCTCAGCGCCTCTATTTTTTTAGTGTTAGCCTTCTTTTGTTCTTCTTTTATCCACCCATTCTTCACATATTTTTTAACGTTAAGGTATGGTGAAATAGAACCTTTATGAACGGATATGACGCGTATAAAATGCTGACCATAAGGGCTGATAAGCGGACCATACCATTCCCCCTTATTGGCGCCAGAAATTGCCTCGGAAACATTTTTACCAAAACGAGCCATTATTTCTTCAAGCGACTCTCCCTCGACCCGATTTGGAAACCGTGCGTGTTTATTTCCCAATTTAACTGAGGGAAAGTCTTCGTTGAGTTTTTCTAATACATTGTTGAATGGAGGGTTCTCTAAATCGAAAAATACCTGCTCGATGTTAATGGTGTCCTGCTGTGCAAATTTACCCAAATTAGCTGAATAATACCGGCGTAACTCCTCTTCTGTGGGTTCTCGCTGATCTGTTGAAAGTATATATCGCATTTTTCTTAACAAACGTGTACGAATAATTTGATCTTTATCAAGCCCTAACCGATAAGCCTCTTTAAGTAGGATCTCTTCATCGACAAATTCATCAATAGCTAATACTTGCTCTTCTACCGATAACTTCGAGCCTCTAAGATTGTGCTGCTGTTCAAGAACAGCAGCACGAGTAGCTTCTGAAACGATGAGTTCAGGCTTATCATTACTATTTAATTGGTGGTCGGCTAAAAAAAGCAAACCTCCCAAAACCAGAAAAACAAATAGTGGTTCGGAAATAAGAGAGCTGAGAAGTTTCATTGCCGGATCACATTACGGGTTAGCTTGTATTAGACTAAAAGAACCCTGAGAACTTTCATCCTCTTCAAACTGTTGAGTCACCGGTGAATAGGTATAATAATCTACTCTATTATCTAGTGGTTTAAACACATAATACCGTAGCAACATTACCTCTTGAGCATCACACTGATAGTCCACGATAAAATTATTAGATACGCCACCTCGAGGCCCGTTGGTTGTATAATGCGCCTCTCGTTGGCAAACATGGCCCGCATTTGACATTACGATGTTATCGTACTGATAGAGCAAGTTGTTTTTAATATGGTCAGTGGCCCATGTATCATGTGTGACAAGGATCACCTTTCTATCAGGATTAGCGGCTAATATACCTTTTGCCCAATTTATCCCCGCCGGTCGGTATTCGGAATATTGATCATAGGTTTCAACTTGCAAAAACATATATTTTTCATTACCAATGGTCATCAAGCCATAGTTATTTTCAATCCCCCCAAAATCACCACCCCACCACGACTCATTTGAAAAGCTCCATACAGGGAAGTATTGATTCATAGTCCACGGATCATCATGGTTTCCTGTAATTGGCATAAAAGGTACTTGTCCATAGAGTTTATCCCAGGCAGATGTTGAATTGTCCCATTCCCATCCGTTATTCCAACTTTCAACTATGTCCCCTAATCCCTGAACAAACTTAATATTTAGATCACCTTTGGTCCGTACGATCCAATCAAATGCCGCCCTCATATGCGATATCGGTGCATTACTTCTATTTTGGGAGTAGTGTTGTGTATCCGGTATCACAACGAGCGTCCACTCCCCTCTTTCTTTGTTGACGGTATTAGGCGCTCCGGAATAATCATCGGCGTCGCCAATATTAATGTAATTCAAATTCACTTCGGCATCGTTAAAATACACTTCAAGTACATGCTCCCCTTCAGGCAAGCTAACCGTCGTCGTCGTATCTCTCCAGTTTTGCCAACCACCCGAATTAGGAACTATCAACGCTCCACCCAATGAATTTCCATTCAGCTTAAGCTGAATGGAAAGCCCACTTTTTGTGGTTGCAACCCTTGCCTTTATTCGGTATTCGCCAGCATCTGAGACAGCAATTTTATAACGAAGATATTCCCCCGCGGCTGTCCATCCTACACTATACCCACCACCTACGTCCGTTGTGCTCTCAATATCAACATCCTCTTGTCGATATTCACCACCAGTATTTCCAGTCGTTAGATCTCTATATGAATCATAGTTTTCAGCTTCGATTTTTGCAGGAACTAAAACTCCATCTAGTTCTCCACCATTATTATCCACACCGCCGTTGTCATCTAGCTTATATGCTCGAACATAATCTACAGCCATGGTTTGAGGGAACAAGGTATTATCATTTGGACTTCCCGGCCAATTACCCCCGACAGCCACATTAAGAATAATATGGAAACGTTGGTTAAATGGTGCTGGATATTCACCTACATCAGACCACCAGTTATTTTGAGTTTGATATAGAACCCCATCAACATACCAACGAATCTCAGTAGGTTCCCACTCTATACTGTAAACGTGAAAGTTATCGGTAACACTTGTATCAGGTGTATAACTTTTACCGCTACTGGTGTTGTTTGGCCATTCCCCACCGTAATGGAGCGTACCGTGGATATTGTTCTCGCCATTACTCTCTAAATTAACGGCTTCTAAAATATCAATTTCTCCACTAGCAGCCCAGCCACCATAAACCCAATCCGTTGGAAGCATCCAGATGGCAGGCCATAACCCCTGACCAGCTGGAAGCTTTGCTTTAACTTCTATTTTTCCGTACAGAAAATCCCCTTTGTTGGGTGTGCTAAGGCGTGCAGACGTATAGTCTCTGGTTTTACCACCACTAGAATAACGTTCGCGCAACGCTTTTATGATGAGCTTGCCATCCTCAATATAGGAGTTCTCAGAGCGCTCGGTATAATATTGTAATTCATTGTTACCTCCACCATTTGCATCAACTGCATGCTCCCACTTTGTTGCGTCGATACTGCTTCCGTTAAATTCATCCTGCCAAACTAACGTCCAGCCTGATTGAGAGTTATCTACTGCAGTGATATCAATATAATTTACATTTAGTTCTTCGCTATCAAAATAGACATCTAGTTCATGCTCTCCAGACGGTAAGGTTAACGTAGCAGAAACGTCTACCCAGTTTTGCCAACTGCCGGTATTGGGGACATTAATACTGCTTCCTATGAAGCTGCCGTTAAGTCTAAAACGGAAAGAACGACTATTCTTAATAGTAGAAACCCGTGACCGCAGGAGATATTCGCCAGATTCTGGAACCGATATCGTATAGCGCAAATATTCCCCCGGAGAAACCCAACCGACACTATACCCACCTCCAATATCCGTGGTGGCCTCAATATCGACATCCTCCTGACGATATGTTCCACCTGTATTTCCTGGGGTGGTATCATAAAAAGAGACGTAATCTTCTGCTTCAATTTTGGCAGGCAACAAAATGGCGCTGCTATTGTCGACAGGAGGTAATATCACATAGTTCGCCGAGAATATCGCGCCAGGTTGTGTATCTATATAAGGCAGCGCTTTAATTGTGGCATCTGCTGATACCTCTACTGGGCCAAAATAAAGTTGACTTGAATCTGTTGGGCTGGATCCATCAGTTGTGTAGTAAATAGCCGTCGCCGTACTATGAGAGATCACCACCTGCTGAGTCTTATGATAGGTTCCTGCAGCAGGAGAAAAACTTCCGGATCCGCCGCAACCTACAAGAATAAAAAGGGAAAAGACAGCAATGATAACGGAGCGGTATTTGAGGGGGTTAAGGGGCATGTAGCCTCCAAAGGCAATGTTATTATTATTTTGATAGCACACCTATTATGAATATCTTTATTCTTGAGTGCATGTCACCTGACACCCATAATTGTCATTTGGCGCCACAATGCTTTGGATATTGAAAAAATAGAAACATTAATGAGGATAGTTCTAGGCTTGTGAACAAATATTTTTACTAAATTGCTGTCGGTATTGATTGGGGGAGCAGTTGTACCATCGTTTAAAAGCTCTCGTGAAGTTCCCCGAATCGGAAAAACCAAGGTTATGTGCAATTTGAGTAATACTTAGAGGTGTTGTCTCAATATAATTCTGAGCTTCACCCCGCCGAATTTCGTCTAACAAATGCTTAAAACTCGTGTTCTCATTTTGCAATGAGCGCTGCAAAGTGCGAACACTTATTTCTAAACCCGCTGCAACCTGATCAATAGATACACAGTTACGTTCTAGATTTTTTCTAACGTAAACTTCCACGGTTAAAAGGAACGGAGTGGGGTCAAGTTCTCGCAGACGTTCTATGCATTTATTTTCGTTATACGTCAAAATCTCTGGATGTGCATGCATTGATGGCAAAGCTAAACAATCACTACACAGGTGTATGGCAAACTGTTCTGAATCCCAATTAATGGGCACTTTAAAATAACGTTCATACTGCATTGTGTTTTTTGGTTTTGGCTTGGCTAAATCCATTTTCCGAATGGCATTTTTTTGGGGCTGCACAAATCGAAACGTTCTAATCGCAGTCGACATTATTGCGTCAGAAACCATCGATGGTAGTACTAATTCGTCGTGAAGTTTAAATCCGAAGATAGCATTCTCGACACCCTCATTGAAATAGCAATTATACGCATTAGTAATGGTTGCGTTGTACTTAACCATAAGACGCAATCCATCTCTTAAATTCTCAGCAGCAAGCATTGCTAACGAAAGCGAATAAAAACTATTGGGGACTATCCCTCTTCTGGACTCTAGGCCAGCTGATGATCCATATAAGCTTTCAGCCGCCTCAAAGAGCGTAAAAACATCTTTTTTACTGCAGTACTGCTCAGAAAAGATAGTTGGGGAAATATCAGCAGCCTTTAAAATATTCGACTGATCCCAACCCCTTAGCTCAAACCCTTTTACGCAAGACGCTAGCCAGCTAGTTAGCACATAAACATCGCCCATTATTTTAACCCTCAGATATTTGCAGTAACAGATGTCAGGTGGCTAAGCCTTTTACCTTTATACACCATACTTCGAGCCTAAACATATAGACCATTGTGCTCTATTTTTAAGTACTAAAGAGTTAATGTAACGCGAGGTTATGCTGTGTAACCGTACTGTATATGAATTAACAGCAACATGTTTTCTAGGATGCATCACGACATTTCTGCAATGATAAAATCAATAAAGCAACGCACCTTTTTTTGGTAAATAACGTCGATGAGGGTATATCGCAAACAAACCGAATTCCAGTGTACTATAGCCTGGTAAAACCTCTTGAAGCAGTCCTTGCTCAAGCTCTTCTTCCACAATAAAACGTGGAATCATTCCGATGCCCCCATGAGACATGGTGATGGCCTTCACCGCTCTTGGGCTATTTACTGCGACACGTGAGGTAACGTCAATAGATTCCGTTTGACCATTTGGTGACACTATGGGCCACTGTTTGCCTATACGAAAATTACTATCAATAACGCAATGATGGTCACCAATTTGTTGCGCATTTTTCGGTGCTCCAAAACGTTTTAAATACTCTGGGGATGCACACAAAATCAAAGGTAACGTCTTGATATGTCGAGCAATTAGATTTGAATCATCAACGCCTCCAATCCGAATAACCACATCAATGCCCTCTTCCAACATATCAATCATGCGATCTGTGAGCTGAAGGTTAACGCTTAAATCAGGATAGATTTCTAGGAAACGTGGGATTAGTGGGGACAGCGTCATTTCTCCAAAGGTTTGCGGCACACTAACACGTAGCAATCCTTTAGGGGCAGACTGAACCTCTGAGACGTTATCGACTAATGCTTCAACTTCTTCCAGTAATGGCACTACTTGCTCGTAATATCGCTGCCCTGCTTCGGTAAGGACAACGCGACGTGTCGAACGATTAAATAAGCGCACTCCAAGCTGACGTTCTACCTCGCCAACGTATTTACTGACTAATGCTTTAGACATGCCTAAACGTTCACAAGCCGCTGTAAAGGATCCTGCTTCAACGACCGCAACAACCGTCTTCATTCCATCTAATGTATCCATACGAATAACATAGCACTATGAGGGCCACATTATCAACGCTATGTTGACAAAGATTCTACGCAAGCCCCGTTTATCAACAGTTCGTTTTCCAAGATACTTGTTTCATCAACGGCGCAAATACAAATAGCCATTGGTACTGATAAACGAGAAACCCATATGAGCATGATTGAAATATACACTCGCCCAGGATGCGGATATTGCTCCCACGCAAAGCGCTTGCTAACGAGTAAAGGCTTAACGTTTACAGAATACGATGTTTACGAACAACCTGAACACCTAACCGGTATGCGCAAGCGAACGCTTGGCCGAAGCTACCCGCAGGTTTTTATTAACGGTTGTTCAGTAGGCGGCTTTGAAGAACTGCTAGAGCTTGAGCAACACAATAAACTCCCCAAATTATGAAACGACAAAACGTAACTACACAACTTAAACACACACAGGAATAAATATTATGTCATCAATTACACTACACCGACACGCGCTATCTGGTCACTCACATCGGGTGGAAGTCTTTTTGTCCATTCTAGGATTAGAGGCCAACATTGTTGATGTTGATCTAGCAAATGGAGCTCATAAAGAAGCTACATTTTTATCAAAAAACAGTTTTGGGCAAGTTCCGGTACTTGACGATGGCGATGTTACTCTTTCTGATTCAAATGCGATCTTGGTTTATTTGGCATCCAAATACGATAACAACAATACCTGGCTCCCGAGTGACATTGTAGATGCGTCCAACGTTCAACGATTTCTTTCAGTTGCCGCAGGAAAAGTGGCATATGGACCAGCGTTAGCACGACTAGTGAATGTTTTTGGAGCCAATCTTGATAAAACAACGGCTATTGCAACGGCTCACGGAATTATTTTCGAGTTAAACGGCCACCTAGAAGGACGTGACTGGCTAGTAACTGCTAAACCGACCATTGCAGATGTTGCAAACTATGCCTACATCGCACATGCACCAGAAGGTGACATTTCACTTGAAGCTTATCCAAATATTCGAGCATGGATTTCTCGATTTGAAAGTCTTACCGGCTTTGTACCCATGCAGTCTAGCGCCGCAGGATTAAATGCTTAAAACAAGTATTAACAAAAGCAGCTGACAATTACTGTGATTGGTAATTGTCAGCTTACGAGGAGAAAGTAATGAAACGAGTGTTGATGCTATTGGCAAATGGCGTGGAACCATTAGAAATGGCTGCTTTTACAGACGTTTTAGGGTGGGCTACATTACTTGGAAATGAATCGATAGAACTAGTAGATATGGCTTTGAGGCCACATATAAAATCCACCTTTGGGTTACAACTTAAACCGAACAATCTCATTGATGATGTCGATTTAGGTAATTTTGACGCGTTAGCTATACCCGGTGGATTCGAACCCTCTGGATTTTATGATGAAGCGCTGGATGAAAAGTTTCTATCAGTAATTAGATATTTTTCAGAAGCAAATAAGATTGTCGCAAGTGTTTGTGTTGCTTCCATTGCTCTAGGTGCAGCAGGTATTCTTAAAAACAAAAAGGCAACGACTTACCACCAGATAGGTGGTAAACGAAAGCAGCAACTGCTTGATACAGGTGCGGTCTTTATAGACAAGCCAATTGTTATAGATGGAACGATTATTACGTCAACTGGACCCGGAACAGCATTAGAGGTGGCGTTCGAATTACTTAAGCAACTTACGGATAAAGACAATGCGGATAGGTTGCGATTGCACATGCGAATGCCAACGCCTCGCTCTGAATGGTATCAGGCCCCTCAAGTAGGATAATTCGTTAGAAGGGTTAGCTACTCATTTACCCCAGAGCCGTATTAAAATATCGACACACTAACTGATGAAAGCGTGTGATGTGGATAGGTTTATCCGCCTGGTAGGCATGCGTCGTATACACAGGCCATAGTGGGCCCGTTGTATTTTGTAAAATATGTACAAGCTCACCAGTCTTAATGAGAGGTTTTGCAGTGACATCAGGTAACAACACAAAACCAAGGTGTCTTAGCGCCATTTCTAACACACTGGGTAGGGTATTAGCTCGCGCAAATTGCCTTAGTTTAACGATAGAATGTTTATTCGTATTAAGATCAAAAATAGACATTTTGGGCTGCTGATATCCAGTTGATATCCACCGTAACTCTGCCAGGTCATCTGCTGTCTTAGGTGTACCAATCCGATTGAGATAAAGTGGTGTGGCACAAAAAATTTCCGTAATGGTACCTACCGGTAACGCTCTATAGCTACTATCAGCTAACTCCCCGGCATGAATCGCAACGTCCAGTTTGTTCTCGACCAGGTCAAGGCTACCATCGCTCACAACGAGCTCTGGCTCCAGGCCAGGGTATTCACAACACAGTTGCTCGATAGCAGGCATTACAACGATAGATTCCAGCGCGTGGGGAAATGTAATAGCAAAACGTCCACTTGGGTTTGATTCTGCATTATCAATATCAGCAAAAGCCAGGTCGACCTGATCTTGCAACAATTGGCATCGAATAAACAACTTCTCACCTAACGCAGTCAGCGACACACCTCTGGTCGTACGGTTTAAAACCCTAATTCCCATTTCACTTTCTAATAGTTTTATCTGCTGGCTAACTGCTGATTTAGTAATCCCTAGCGCTTCTGCTGCTTGGGTAAATGAGCCTTTTTGAGCGACGCTTGCAAACACCATCATTCTGGATAGTTGCTTTATATTGTTCATATTTTCTAAACAGTAAGTCATTATTCGGAGTATTGTTCTTTATTCTATCCATCATTAAGATTCATTCAAGGTTTTTAAGCGATTAAACAGAATGTTTCATACGCAGATAGTCTAACAACATTAGGAACACATAGAATGCCCGCATATATCATCGTAGGACTGGCGCCAACAAATGCCGATAAACTTCAACAATACGGTGCGTCTGTTCCCTCAACGCTTGCTCAATTCTCTGGCGAGGTTCTAGTAAAAGGTGCCGCAGACAGCCTCCATGGAAATTCCCCACACAAAGTACAAGTTATCATTACTTTTCCAAGTCGACAGCATGCTATCGATTGGTACAACTCTAATGACTATCAAAGCCTAATCCCAACCCGTGATCAAGGTATGGATTCCCAGTTCCAGCTTATTGGATAACTTATAAGGCTACTTATCAAATAATTACGCGCTACCACATTACCTATACAACACGTCTCACATATGGAGAATAGCAATGAAATTTAAGCTACATAATCAGGAAACAGCACCAGAAGCAAGTAAGCCCTTATTAGCGGATTCTTTGCAAGCATTCAGCATGATTCCAAACCTTCATGCCGTAATGGCAGAATCCCCCGCTGTACTTGAGTCATATCAGGTAATGCATGAACTATTTCAAAAAACCAGTTTTAATGCTGATGAGCTTACAGTCGTCTGGCAAACCATTAACGTTGAGCATGAGTGTCACTATTGTGTACCTGCCCACACGGGTATCGCTAATATGATGAAGGTTGATGCAAACATTACAGACGCTTTGCGCAACGGTACTGAACTGCCCTCAAAAAAACTACAAGCATTACATGAAACAACGTTAGAGTTGGTTAGAGAGCGAGGGAATTTGCGTGAAGATACTCTGTCCTCTTTTTCAGAAGCAGGTTATGAGCAGCGGCATTTACTAAAAATCATATTGGGCTTATCGCAGAAGGTAATGAGTAACTATATAAATCGCTTATCAAACACACCGATTGACACGGCATTCAAGGAATTTTCCTGGCAGCGCTAAATTAATTTAGTCATATTGGGAAGTAATTAATTACTTTTAATTACTATCGATAAGAAGAAGGTGACTCCGGATTAATACAGTTGAATGCTATTGTCCAGTGTCACTTTCCTAAAGAGTGTTACGCACCAGCGAATGCTTGTGTGTCTGTGGAGACTATTATTGATTCTTTCGTTTTTGGTTTTGTCTGGTTTTTACTCGCGGGTTGTTGAAAAATATGCTGCCACTGTTTTGCTTCTTCTAGCTCATACGCTAGTTCTAACAAAACTCTATCAGCACCATAGGTTGCTGAAAACTGCATTCCTATTGGAAGACCATTGTCGCTTGTACCCATTGGTAAGGAAATGGCAGGCTCGCCAGTTATATTTTGCAACGCCGTAAAAGGAGCATAATTCCGAATTTGATTGATCAGTATGTCTCCAGGCATAGCTGGGTTCGTTAACGTTCCATTTTTGGGTGACGCTGAACTAAGCGTGGGGCACAAAATTACATCATAATATTTAAAAACGGATTCAGTAACTTTGATCGCATTGCGTAGACGCATCAGTACTAATGGAAATTTTAATATTCGTTTTGAAAATCGCCGACTAAATGCATAGCTGAGTGTTTCTAGTTGGGTTTTATCGAAATCCTGTTGAAAAATATGTTTTCCAAAACGATGAATCATAAAGAACAAAAAACCATAATAATCGAGAAAGTCATCTCCTATTTGATCAGAAAACGGAATGGCGATGTCTTCGATGTTGTGCCCTAGACTTTCGCATAACCGTGCGGTTTCATTCAGCGTATTTACGACATCAGGTTTAATCGTTACGCCACCCAGTGCATTGGTTAGCATACCAATGCGTAAACGCTTTTTGCCGGGGTTTTGCACAAGACCTAATGCAGGCAAATGAGGATTTCGAAAATATTTTTCCGATTCACCCATAAAAAATGCAGTATCTCTCACACTACGCGTGAGTACCCCTTCATGAACTACGTTTATTGGCAAACTATCAGTGCCATCATGATTCACTAATCGGTTACGTGTAGGTTTTAATCCAACTAACCCACAACAAGCAGCAGGAATGCGAATAGAGCCGCCGCCATCATTTGCATGAGCTATAGGTACGACACCCGACGCTACCAGTGCGGCTGATCCACCGGAAGAACCCCCGGTTGAATGATGAACATTCCAAGGGTTACAACTTGCACCCTGTGAAAAAGACTCTGTCGTTGGGGGTATACCAAATTCTGGCAATGCACTTTTGCCCAGACTTATTAAGCCAGTTGATTCCATTTGATCAACAAATTCACTGTTTTTCGTTTTTGGCACAGGCCCTAATGCACGTGAGCCATTCAATGTTGGCACACCCACAAAATCACTATTATCTTTAATAAATGTTGGTACACCAGCAAAAATACCGCGATGAGAGTTCCCTGCTTTGTTTCGCGCCGACTGGTAAGTGTCGATAACAATGGCATTTAGTTTTGGGTTGGCTTGGTTGGCTCTTGCAATTGCTGCTTCGGTTACTTCCGCTGCACTTACCTCACCATCAGCAATTCTTTTTGCTAATGCCACTGCATCGCAATCACCCATGGCATCATCTTGCACGACGTTAACAATCAGGTCACTCATATGCTTCTCCCGCATTTTTGTTATCTATTAGGTGTAATTTTCACAAACATGAGCATGACTCACATTACGAAAAAGACTAACGCATCGTTATATGGCGTGTCTACCAAATAGAAAAGGTTTGAGTGACTTAGCAGCCACCTTTCGTTCGAACTTAAAGACAGGTAGTTGAAAACTAAAAGAAATTAGAAATTTAGTTAACGCTGGAGCAAGTTCATGCAGTAAGTATTTATCATGACCTTAAGCTCTTCGGCCATTATATTGCCCTGGGGCTCATCAACACTTGCCGCCATTCGCAAAGCACTGCCTATAATATCGCAAACCATATTAGCGATAGCCCTTATTCGCTCAGCAGGTATATGTGAGACAACCACTCGCAGAGATTGGTAAATTATCTCTCCGTTGGATAAGTTATCTTCAATCACTAGATCTTGAAGGCGATGATCAGATCGTGCGGCATTCCACAAGGCCCGAACAGATTCATCGTAACGATAACGCTTATAGAGCGTATCCACTAGACGAGAGACGGTATTACTAAGATATCCGAGGAGGTCTTCCCCGCCCGACAAACGACTCAGCTCTTCTCTTACCTCTGCTTGCGTCTCTTGCATCTTAACCTGCAACAAACTGCTGACTATCGCCGTCTTATTAGGGAAATACTGATATACCGAACCAATGGGTACTCCCGCCAGCTTGGCAATATCACTCATTTTAAGCTCATCGTAACCGAGTTCAATCAGGCGGTTTTCCGCCACCGCTAGTATCGATTGTACTCGTTGTTTACTTCGTGCTTGTACAGGACTTTTTCTTGCTGAGGGTTTGATCACTGATCTCCTTTGTGGATCTCCGCAATTGTAATTGAGGTTTCCTCTGCTGGCTATACGTAGCGAAAGGTTGATAAATATGTACGATCGTGCTAATTATAGGGAAAAGCCTTCTCGGATAATAATAATGATAAAACGTACTGGCCCCTTAGCCTATTCTATTTTGGCATTAGCACTCGCAGCCTGTGGTGGTGAATCCTCAAGCGACTCAACCTCCAAAGCATCAGCTTCAGTATTAAGTAGTCAAGACTCCACTCTACAAGCAGACGACAACACGGCAAGCCCTCAAGTTGTTGATAGTGACCTAAGTTCACTTCTGCAAAGCTGTGAGCAGGGAAATAGAGCTGTTGCAGAGCAAATATCAAATCCTAACTTCGAATTATCAGGCTCAAATGCTCTTGGCAGTGCGGGAGACTATTTGCTTTCTAACGATAAAGCAGCGTTTGTAATCACCGGCCCTGGTAGGCAAAAAACTTATTTCCATTACCATGGTATTTTAGTCGATGCAGCTCCTCTTAAAGATTGCGTCCAAGCGGGTGATGAAAATTTTTATGAACTTGCGTTGATGGCGGGTCGCCTCAATTTCGCAAACCAGTCTGGTTCGATAATTCGTGCGTTTAACGGTGATAACATCGAAATCATTAACGACGGACAGGATGGTGAGGCAGCTATAGTACGTGTTCATGGGACGGACGATATATATTGGTTGCTTGAATATGAATTAATACAAAGAGCTTTTGAAACCGGTATACCAAAAGGAGTCTCAGATCCGTTTGGTTTAAATATTACCGTTGATTACATCTTAGAGCCTGGCTCACCGACATTAAAAATTGTTTATCAATTAGAGAACCAGTTAAACCGCTTTAATAGCATCAGCGCAGCTTTTTCCCTTTTATCATCAGGTAACGGACCAAGTATTAATTCTTTTTCTTCGTTTGACATAAACGTAGAAGGCTTAGAACTTCAATACGGAATCCCTTGGATAACGGCTGTCTCTGAACAAAGCACCTATATTTATGGCGTTAACAGCAATCAGTTGGTTACTACTCACATCCAAGGTGTTGATGCTACCATCGACGCATCTCAATTAAGCAACACCTGGCTAGGGCAATTACTCGCTCCAGCTGGAAATAACAAAGACACACTAACCCGAGAATTTTTTGTCAGCGTAACACCGTCAGGCGAAGTTGATGCAATTAACGAGTATCTAGACTCCACACCAAAAACCGTTGATACACTGCAAACGCCGGTATCGGTATTGGTTATCGACAAAGTTACTGGAGCCCCTATTGAAGGGGCGGTCGTAGAGTTTCAAACAAAAACACAGGCATTCTTAGAAGGCTGGCCATGGAACACCTTTGCTAGAACCTATACAGATGTACTGGGAGTTGCGATAAAAAATGTTCCGTTGATTTCATACCTCAATGAGCAAGGGTACCGAGCGGTTGCAACAGCGCCGGGAAGAGAAGATTCTCAGCCAATTGAATTAGTTCCTTCTGAGGATAATCAATTGGTATTTGAGATGTCAGGTCAGGGTAACGTTGAGTACAACATTACTGACGATACCGGAAGAGAAATTCCTAGCCAGATATCATTCTGGCAAGATGATAACCTTATACAGAGGTTCTATTTAAAATCAGGTTCCGGCACATTAACCATTCCTCCTGGTGAATATGAGATCGGTATTTCGCGAGGGTTTGAATATTCGATTGTTGAAATGCCGATAGTTATAGGGGGCACTGATCCATCGACATTAACGGCAACTTTGACAAGAATGGTTGATACGGCAGGTTATATGAGCTTTGACGCTCACGTGCATTCATCACCAAGTCCTGATAGCGAGGTATCACCGAATGATCGTATCACGTCGGCCGCGGCCACTGGGTTAGAAGTTGTGGTTTCAACGGACCATGAAATTATAACCGACCTACAACCTGCAATTACCGCCACGAATTTAGATACCTGGGTTGCTACCGTTATTGGCCAAGAGGTAACGGCAACACTTCCCAACCACACTATTGCTTACCCTATAGTACGAGATACAACAGACCCAAGAGGTGGGCCTATTCCCTGGTATGGCTTAGATATCGCAGAAATCTTTGCAGCAGAGAAAGCTAGAGGGGCTCAGGTACGAACAATAGCGCACCCGAGGAGCTCATACTTAAACCATATTGAGTGGGATCGTATTGCAGGTAAGCCTGGAGTCGATAACCTTACCGATTTGGCATTTTCAGAAGATGCTCAGTTGTGGTCGTGGGATTTTGAAGCGTTAGAATATCAAAATGGCCCTCAAAATGTGTTTGAGACCGGCGTTTTTGAAGATTGGATGAGCTTCCTAAATCATGGCCACCGAATTACTGCAACTGGGGCTAGCGACGTGCACGGCGCGGACACACCTGGAATGCCCAGAACCTACTTCCGCTCTACCTCTGATAATCCAGAAACCTTCATTCAAGCGGATATGATTAACGCAGTTCAAAATAACCAAGCAATTGTTAGTACCGGCGCATTCGCAACAATTACTGCAAATGGTACAGCTCAAGTTGGCGATATCATCACTAATACCGACGGCATGATATCACTGCATGTGTCAGTACAGGCAATACCGTCGATTGATATTGACCATATTAAGATTTATATGAATTGTGATGAGGTAGTTACAGCGTTCGCTTCCAACCCTGTCGATAGTGCTATTAAGCTAAATGAAACATATCAGATAGCAGTACCTATGGACAAGGATGCTCATATTGTTGTACTGGGATTTGGCAAGGAAGCAATGCCGAGAGAGCTACCTCAATATAATCCAATTGGAGCCCCTAGAGTTACAACAAACCCCATCTTTATTGATGCCAATGGCAATGGGTTGTTTGATGCTCCAGGTGGCAAGCAGTGTGATATCTAGCTGAATGAGTACAACCTCGTTTTCATTGAGGTTGTACTCATTCACATCTAGCAAAGATACAGCCTTTTAGTCGCGTTATTCCTGATCCCTAGTTGTTAACCTTTAATGACGTCATGCTAATAATTTGCTTCAAGAGCATTTTGTCAGATATGGGTTTCATTAGATGGTGGTTCATTCCGTATCCCTTAGCCTTTTCTAAAAAATTACCATAAGAATGCGCTGTCAACGCAACTATTTCTGTTGACGGAATCCCCATCGTAACCTCATAGTCTCTGATCTCGCAACTCGCTTGAAATCCATCCATAATTGGCATTTCACAGTCCATCAAAATACCAGAGTAACCTTGATGACGAGCTTTATAAGCATCCACAGCTGCTTGGCCATCACAAACAAATTCCGCAGTAATATTATGTTTCTTTAGCATGCCTTTTAGAACCATTAGGTTCACAGGGTTGTCTTCTGCAACAAGGAGTTTAACGCTTGTAAAATCATAGGGACCCTCCTCAATAATTTGGTCTTCATTACAACAGTTTGCAGCTGATTCAGAGGAGCTGTCCTTTGCCAACTTCACAGAAAACCAAAACGTCGCACCTTGCCCCAATTTGCTATCGACGCCGATATTCCCCGCCATTAATTCAACAAGTTCTTTACAGATAGCCAACCCTAAACCTGTACCGCCAAAACGACGCGTTGTTGAACTATCTGCCTGTTTAAATGGCTGAAAAAGATTTCCTATTTGCTTAGGTGTTAATCCTATTCCTTCATCAATAACATTGAATTTTAACGTTGTATTACCAGGTTCGTCATGAGTACATTCAACATTGACTGTTACCCTACCTTCTACTGTAAACTTATTGGCATTACCGATTAGATTAAGCAGTACCTGCCTTAACCTAACAGGGTCTCCCACCAGACGATGAGGAATAGCATCATCAACAAACACACTAAATTTGACTTTTGTTTTATCTGCCCTTACTTCTACTATATCAACGGATTCCTGGACAAGACTTACTAGATCAAACGGGATTGATTCAAGCTGCAAGTTTCCAGAATCCATTTTTGAAAAATCAAGAATATCGTTAACGATAGCAAGTAATGAAGTCCCTGCATTATAGATAGTATCTACGTATTTCCTCTGTTTATCGGTTATCGATGTTTCTTTTAATAAGCCTGCTATTCCAAGAACACCACCGATTGGTGTTCTAATTTCATGACTCATTTTTGCAAAAAACTCAGCCCTTGCTTTCACTTCTGCCTCTACCTCAAGGCGCTCCTTGGATGATTCCATCAGGGCTTGCAGTGCAGCGAGGCGCTCTATACGACTACGATTAATACGTGCAGCCAATGCAATAGACAACACTAACATCTCTATTGCCATTCCAGCCATTTGAACATTCTCAGTAAAAACGTTTCTTGGCAACAATCCTAACAACATCAAGGTATAGGTACAGGTTCCAAATAATAACAAACTCCAGGCAACCAAAAAATATTTTGCGGTACTGCTTCCTTTTGACCATTCAAACCATGCTATAAAAAAAACTATAAAACATGCTATTAAACCAAGTGGTTGCTCAATAGTTACAATAATAAACTCAGGAAGTGCCAACGCGCCTAAGCTTAATAAGGAATACACAACAACACTAAATACCACCAATTTATGCGCAAAAGCATTCCTCTTTTTTAAGTTGAGAAAATGATCAACAAACAAAGAACCGAATAAGAAACCAAGAGCAACACTTAAGGAAAGCCCTATATCTTGAATTAACGTAAGTCCGCCCCAAAGATACTGAGAACCAAATCCTGAGATATTTGCGGCATAAAACATCACCGAAAGTAGATACAAAACGTAGTATGCGTAACTTCTGTCGCGGGTAAAAATGCTAATGAACCCGTTATATAAGGCCATAATTAATAAACTACCAAAAAATAGACCGTATCCTGCTTGGTTACGTTGCTCGTTAATGTTTTGAATGTCTGATCTAGAGATACGAATAGGTAATATAATCGAACTCGTTGTCTTTACTTTTAACAAAAATACTAAATTTTGATTTGGGTGAAGATCAAAGTTAAATTGGTGTAGACGACCTGAGTTGGCATCGAGAGAGGTTCTCGATTTGTCGCCGACAACCTCATTTCGAATAACATTCCCGTTGATATCAATAACGTACCAATTCATTCGGTCTACAAATGGCCAATTAACATCGATAACCCATCTCTGTGGTTGAGATAGATGGCTTTTGAGTTGAAATTGAAACCAATATGTGGATTTATCATACAGAAAGTTAATATTAGAACCCTGGATAACTTTCCATCTGGATAAGGTTTCTGGTTGTACGGTAGGAGAAAAACTCTCGATGGAGAGTAAGTGCTCAGGATCGCGAATATATTGGATTCCTTGGATATCAGAGATCACTGTTGTTTGGTCATAGATGACATTGTTTGCGTTCGCAGCAAATGAAGACATCAGGCTTAGTGCTAAAAGGAGTACAAATCTCAATATAGTCGCATTCCGGTTAATATAATCTTAAACCAGTATAGGTCAGCTGTTAGTTGCTGGGTAGCTTACAAGGCGATGGTTTAACTACAGGAGACCGATCCATTACTTTGGATTAGATGAATGCTTAAGCTTTGATATAAATTCTTTAGTCATTGTATAGACATCACCTTGCCATCGTGCAGAAATGTAGTTCCCATCGGATACGACCCATGACGGCCTATTATCGTTAGCTGAGTCTCGGAAAAAGCCTGATGCCTTTAAAAAGCGTTGTTTCGCTTTCTGGGGGACATCCTGAAAGTCAGAATCCTCCTTTAACGCTCGCTTAACTTCACTTTCCACACTCCAATAACCGACAGGTTCACCCTTTGTTTCCATGTAGGTACGATAGTAATTTGGATCCCAAAATCGCGCAAAGTATCTAGTCAAATCCCAGGCGGACTTCTCAAAACCCCAAGTCAACGCCGTTGTCTTTCTCCCATATAACACCGATTGATTAAGGGTCAAGGACTGTGATCTTGCAGCAAGTACTACACCGTGACAAATTGCAGAAATAGGCTTGTGTTGCCCAGAATCATCTAGCGTTTCAAAAAACGCAGCGACAAAGCGCTGCAGTGTTTTATCTTCCAAATATTGTTTAATACCAACTGCATGCCCTCCTGCCAGGGACATGCCGGCAAAATCGGAAACCCTCAGTTCCTCAAATCGCTTAGGATTAAGGAAATTCTCGTCATGCTCCAATTCTTGATAAGCGATTCTAGATGGCTTATCCCCTCGGAGAAACAAACCGATAAAACGAAGTTTTTTCAACCCTGGTATCCATCCCCACAGATCAAGCCCCTCTCCTGATATCATCATGGGGTCGCAATACCCCCTTTTCCCATCGATAGTTGCAAACGCAACATTAAACCCTGCATCCTTAAGCATTTTCCAAGGGATGGATACCTCAGTAGGGTCAAAGTCTTTCGAAGGTAATGGCATGATGATGGTTTTGGTCATTCTTATAATCTCAATTGAAGGCAATGTCCGTCAGAAATACGATGATAAATCTTCTAAAAATATCTATCTATATGGATCTAAGTTTCTGCACCAAAATACAGTTAGGTAAAATTATTAGGATATTCCGTAAACCCCCTTGATTTTCTTGTAGATAGCTAAAACCCGACCTACTATTCTGAGGTTAGCCTCAAAATGTGATCAATTATCGATCCAAAGGGTCCAGCATGATCAAATCATCTACTTTAATCCATATTACTTTCTTACTATTTTTTCTTAGTTCAAACTCTACGCAAGCGAATGAAACGGTACGAATAACCAACGGTGAGTGGCCTCCTTACTTATCGAAAGCATTAAAGCATCATGGTGTTGCCTCACACATTATTGTCGAATCTTTTAAACCCCAAAAAATAGACGTTGAATGGGTTTTTTTTCCGTGGAAACGAGCCTTTAGAAATGCTCAACATGGGACGTGGGATGGTTCTGCGATATGGTCAAAAAGCGAAGAGAGACTTGAAAATTTCTTTTATAGCGAGCCTGTTATCGAAGCAAGGGGGGTAATATTTCATCGTAAAGATATGCCCTTCTCTTGGAAAAATTACAGCGACCTCTCAAAATATAAGATTGGTGCAGCAACAGGGTATTTTTATGGAGACGATTTCAAAAAAGCGGAAGATAACAGCGTTATTCAAGTATCTCGTGTAACCAAGGATGCCACCAATTTCAAAAAAATACTTACAAGCCGCATCGATTTGGTGTTTGTAGAAGAAGATGTAGGATTGGAAATTCTAAAAACTCAGTTTAGTTCAGAGCAAGCTGCCGAAATCACAAATGCGCCGAAAGCGTATCGCTCCACTACATACCACCTTATTCTAAATAAGAAAAACCCTACCAATGAACTCAACATAAAAGCCTTTAATACTGGTTTAAAGGCTTTAAGAAATAGCGGCGCATTACAAAAAATGTTATCCAACTCCTATAGTGGATTTTATAAATAAAATGTAAGCGTAATTCCTTCCCAATTATTAGAATTAAAAGGACACCACTATGAGAATGGCATTTATTTTTCTAATTCTTGCTCCCTTTATAACAACTTACATAAGCGCAGAAGAAGCTAAAAGCATTGACTCTCGGCTTGAGGCATTAGAAAAAGTCAAAATATCGGGTTCGTTTCGAATGAATTATAGTTATCGGGATTTTAATGAGGGGCAAAGGGATCGTGAAGGTGACTTTGATACCAACGTTGTCACCCTTGGTGTTGATACAGAGGCGTCAGGCATTCGGTTTTCTGCTCAATATCGTTGGTATAACTATATGGACACAGTACATCACATGTACATAGCGATGAAACCTGATGATACTTCTGAAATTCAAATCGGTGTTATGAAAGTGCCTTTTGGAATATTGCCATATGAGTCCAATAACTATTGGTTCGGTATTCCTTATTACCTGGGCTTAAACGACGATTACGACTCTGGAATTAAATACGCGACCACGCATGGACAATGGAACCTCCAGGCTGCTTTTTATGTTGGGACTGAATACAGTGGTAGCAATACCAAGCGATATTCTATTGACGTAATCAACGACGGTGCCAATTCGACAAATGAAGAGACCAATCAACTAAACTTCAGAGCAACTTATTCGCTGCCCCACGGTGAGTTTGGTATATCAACCCAATACGGCCAGCTTTACAATAACACCACCAAAAAAGATGGAGATCACTGGGCCGCCGCACTCCATCATAAGGCAACTTATGGAAAAATACATACGCAATTTTAGGTAATACGGTATGAATTCAATCCTGAAAACCCTGCAGGAATTTCGGACGACACCATTGTTGTTGGAGCATTCTCAGATTCATATGAAGTAGCGTCGAAAGGTAATATATACGTATTCAACATCAGCTACGATGTGCCTGTTTCGATAGGTTCTATCTCGAACCTTAACTTTTATAATGATTATAGTGTGCTCAATAAAAATAAAAGTGAATTTAAAGATTCAAAAATCAATACCTTAGGAGTTGGCTTCGGCGCAGGAGATCTTTGGGTAAACATTGATTTTATTATGGCAAAAAACATGCTTTATCTAAATGGCGGAAGAGATAGTTTCACAAACGCAACTGCATCAACGGGGTGGAATACGCAATTTAACATCAATGCGGGTTACTATTTCTAGTACCATGGAAGTGAGGTTATTACCATGAATACCAAATCATTGTTTTCTGTATTTATTGCCATCTTCAGCCTATGCCTAACGCAATCGGTAGTGGCAAAGGATAAGGTCATTATAGCTACAGGGGAATACACACCTTTTGTTTCTGCCGCACTAAAACACAATGGTTACGTTAGCCATATCATTCAAAAGGCATTCTCATTCGAAGGTATAGACGTAGAATTTAGATATCTACCTTGGAAACGTTCCTATGAATCAACAAAAGAGGGAGAATATGATGCATCCTCTTTTTGGTATGAAAGTGATGAACGAAAAAAAGTTTTCTATTACAGTGATATTGTTACCCTTGAAAAAAACAGTGTTTTTTTACAGAAAAGATAAACCTTTAAAACTATGGTCCACTCTATCTGATTTAAAAGGCCTTTCAGTAGGTGCGACTATTGGTTATACCTACACAAAAGATTTTTGGGATGCCGCAACTCAAGGTGTGTTTAGTCTAAGTAAAACATCAAAAGATATTGGGAACATGAAAAAGCTTGTTGCGGGAAGAATAGACATTTTCCCAGCAGGAATGGTACAAGGTAACACGTTACTCAATGAAAATTTCACTCCCGAAATTGTTAACAGTATAGATTTTAGCGAAACTCCATTAGTGAGCACAACGGGGCACTTACTCTTCCCCAAAAGCAAAGAAAGCAGTCAAAAACTCCTAGCTGTATTTAATAAGGGGTTAGCAAAGCTCAAAAAAAGCGGAGAGCTTGAAAAGATGTACAATTCATTGATAACTGGGGGATATGATAAAGCCCCTTAAGGCAATACCTAACAGTAATAGGAGACCCAGTTACCATGTACTGCCTAATTAGGCGGAAATGAAGCGCTTGTTGTTGCATAAACTTCCCTTCCGTCGATATTATGAGCAACAATGATAGCAGCCACCCTATGGTACATGATTAATGAAGAAGGCCCACGACAAGCATGCCGCATTTCTAGAACGCTTCGACAGTACGGTAGCAAAGCTAAACGAAGAGCGGATTGAGACAAAGGAAATGCTGGGAACCTTTTCTAGCTTGTTAACGCAACATTTACCCAATGGTAAACAACCAACCAATAAAGAGTTAAAGGGTGCGATTGAGCAACTCAAGGATGTGCATCGCATGGCAGCCATTCTAATTATGTCAATTGTTCCCGGTAGCGTAATCACGCTGCCAGCTATTTATGCGTTAGGTAAAAAATTCGGCGTGGAAATACTACCCAGTGCGTTTAGAAAGGAAGATAAATAGCTCGACTGAAATAAGCCGTCTTACATTCTTAATGTACCTTTCAATAATACCCCTCCTCCATAAAAAAAGGCTGTAATACCCCAAAGTATTACAGCCTCAAACATACCAATAGAATTTAAACAGTTTTCTAGTGGGTATTGGCTGTCACACCAATTCCTGATGAGTCCGACACGTCTATGCCCTGTGGGTCTATAACCAACGTTTCACCACCGTAAGTCACATCGGTCATTAACGGTAATGGTATTTGAGCGATACCTAGATTAATTTGCTCAATAACAATGGTCGATAGAATGTATTGGACTAATAGGTTATTTGCATTAGAAGCCTCAAACGATAATGTTGGCGTCAAGAATGCGAGTTTAAGGTGACCTTCCTCTATATCTATACTGATAGGTATTTCCGCGCTAAAAACGGCGTCTTTAACTTGGTCCCATTCTCCACTAGCAGTTTTTTCTTGAGTAACAATATGGAAGTTATTGATTATAAGGTAAGGCACTTTGTTAACACTACCTCTAAATGCCAACTCGAAAGGAGAAGATGGATAGTTAACGACTCGGTGAGTGGCCGCTCCCTCTGAAGCTAGTATGATGGAATTATTACCAATGATTAATGGCAGTTTAACAATCGAAATCCCAGATTCATAAAGAGCTAACATTCCTTGGTTGATGTAGTTCGTAGCAGCTACCAGCGCAATTTCGGTGTCGCCATTTGAAACCTCACGAATCAGACCCGGTGTAAATCGAAAGCCGAGAGCTGTGGGTGCAACTTCAGGAGCAGGCCCCAAATTTTCTGGAATTTCGATTTGATCTGGCATGAAATGATCACTTACCCAAATAACGTCAGGGGAACCAAAATCTGTTCCTGTTTCAACATCACCAGGTGACACATCGGCTTCTTCAGCCCCTACTCTACCATTTAGATAAAGCACTAAGCTGTTAGCATCGTTGGTAACATCAATGTCTGACACTTCAAATAAGGTACTCAATTGAGCACCATTGGTAATTCCCACAGCAACATTCACGCGAATTTCATTCACAATACTATCTACGATGACATCAGCAAGTGGTGGTAATAGTTGACCGAAAATAAGATCGAAAATCAGGTTCTTCGCACCTTCAATGCCACCGGTTATGGTATCAACCATGGTTTGGGCCAAACCTAATCCAAATATATTAAAGACTCCCGGTAACGTAATATCGATACTAAAATCCGAATCCAGATCCCCTAAACCAATAGCATTTATTGAAACAATCGTTGCATCTACGGCGCCGTCCGTCGCACTAATAGCCACATCAGCTGCTGCACGTAATCTGGATACGTCGGTATAAACCGTAAAGTTGCCATCCATCGGATCTAACAATGAAGATAGCCCCAAAATATTTAAAATAGAAGACGCTATATCGGTAAGACCAAGAACATAAGATTCTATCTTAATACCAAGGTGTGCATCTATGATCTCCCCATCAAAAGATACACCTTCCCAATCCCCGAAAGCCCAATGATTGCCTGCTTCTATATCTAATTTGTTAATATTTACTTCTTCCACATCAACGTCAACCAAAGAGGCTTCAAGTCCAAGAAGCTTGATGTTCACAGGTCCTGCGCTTACTTCTGGTGTGCATATTTGTGGTGTACAAATACCGAAAGTACAGATTTTTGGTGTACAAATTTTGGGTACCAAAACAACCTTGGGTAAATAAATACCTACTTGCTCACTGAACAAGGTGGAATTCCCTGACTGTTGAAGAAGGCTGTCTATGTCCATGTCAGCAATTGCTGCTTGGGCAATGGGTAACATATCGTGAATTGCTGTTTCATCTACGCGAACTTTGATGGCATCTTCAACAATACTATTTCTATCGGAATAAAAGGTTTCAGATTGACGCCCGTCGGAATCGAACGCGACTAGGTGGTACATATCACTAGTCACCACTTCACCTGCAAAACCATCGTTATCGTCAATCGATACAATCACACCATTTATGCTTATTTCAGCAACACCAGACGGGTCTGATAACTGCCCCTGGATAGTTGTCATTCCATTTATTTCAACTTCAGAGATTGAGATTTTCGGGCCTTCGGTATCCATAAAGAAAGTGTGCTTGGGCCCAAACTTCCCAGGCTCAACAGATAACACGTTACTCCCCTGGTTTAGCAATCCATCAACATCAGAGCCTTGCGCTACAAAATACCCACTGTCATCTTGAAAGTTTTCTGTGATATCAACACCATTTAACATGACGACATTGGGGGCTGAATTTACGTAAGAGATCCTCAACGTACTTGGGACTTCATCTAAATATGTCTGGTTTTGTTCTGGAAGCTCAATAACAAACTCGTCAGTAACACAACCTGCTAACATAGTAATAACTAAAATTGCAGTAAAGACTAAATTTATAGGTTTTTTTATCATTTTTTAGTTTCTTCTTGTTTACAATTGAAGGTGGTTGTTATTTGTTCAAATGCCTTATATTGATTATGCTTATTTAAATAAGATCGAGGAATATCCAGATCGGCACACTTTGCTGTCATTTAGAGAACTATCAGGAATTAAAGATGTAATTCCTTTATGATTGATTGAAAATCATCCCGACTTGTAACACTAGACTATTGATTTATATGATAAATAATAATCGTCAAAAACAAAAAGACCTCATCACTAATTCGACTGGAACTTTTGGCGGTTTGAGTGGTGCACTTGTACAATCGCTAAAATCTTATGGTATAGACTATAAGGACATTTTTTCTAACATTGGGTTATCCACTGACATTAATCAAAACTTCAACAACAGAATTAAAAAAGATCAATTTATACAACTACTCCAGGATTGTGTCGCTGCTACCAAGGATGAGGCGTTCCCCATAGAGGCAGGAAAACGCATTCATCCAACTATGCTTCACCATATAGGCCTGTCTAGTTTGGCTAGTGAGTCCCTACGGGATTTATTTAACCGGCTCGATCGCTTTCAAAGTTTAATTTCAGATGACTTTTCTGTAGAAATGCAGCGAGAAGAAGAGACTTCGAAATTGCTGGTTATTGAAAAACTTGATACCTGTTATACCGAACAGGCGCCCGCGCTACTGATAAAAGATGCGATCTTAGCTGCCATACTTAGGGCAATACGAATTGTTTTTGATCCGGATTTCGTGCCTAAAGCCGTATTTACAACAAGAAACCCGTCAGAAAAAGCCAAAAGTAAAATACAAGAATACTTTAGATCAACAATACACTATGGAGCAGACTATGTTGCCCTTGAGGTTCCAAATGCACTCATTGATGCCAAGCTACCAGGGGCAAATCCTGAGCTAGCAAAAATCTATGACAAGGCATCCTTAGACCAACTAGCGAATTTACAGAAACAAACTTTTACTATCAAAGTTGAAAATATTATTATTTCTAATCTGAAAGATGGTTCCGCTTCTAAAGAATATGTTGCTGATTTGTTACATATGTCATCAAGAAATTTGCAAAAGAAATTAAAAAAAGAAGACACATCTTTCAAGGATATTCTTGAAGACGTTAGGTGCAGGCTCGCTGTGAAATTGTTAAAAGATGGATCTCAAACAGTGGGTGAAATTGCTATTTCCTTGGGTTACAGCAATACGGCCAACTTCTCTCGTGCATTTAAAAAATGGACTGGTTCTTATCCAGTAAATTATATTAAAACACATTAGTATGGCCGGGCGCACCATAACATCAGCGATTATTGAGCTCTACACTACGCAACGTAACGCTTTACTTAAGCTAGTAAGCGTACCTATGTAACTAATAGTTGAACGAAGCCGCTTTGCGGCAGCACCCCAAAACCCTCATTCTGAACGATAATTCCTCTACGTGCCCATGCCCGGGCACGATCACAGAGGAATTATCTCATGAACAAAGCACAGC